>Ga0180432_10004207_pt1 | contig 19907 bp, 30 predicted proteins | sample SS_ome_10_FD_132414 | JGI IMG/M metagenome (GOLD analysis project Ga0180432, IMG submission 132414) | Hypersaline lake sediment archaeal communities from the Salton Sea, California, USA - SS_1_MS_2 metaG | ecosystem: Environmental > Aquatic > Non-marine Saline and Alkaline > Hypersaline >...
CTCGACCACCGAGCCGGTTGTGTTGAGCCCGTTGGCAACGAGGAAGTTGGCGGGGATGGTGACCACGCCGTTGCTGTCCACCATCACGACGCGCGCTTCGGGAAGCGGCAGGTTGGTGTTGGCTTGGCCCGCGGCCATGCCGGCGGTGAGAGCGAGTAGTGCAAGTGCGATGCGTAGATGCCTGGTCATTATTCGTCCTCCCATGGGCCGTGCGCGAACGCGCCGTCCTCGAAATAGATGGTTGTCCATTTGCCGGTGATCCGGTCCTGGAGTTGCAGCCCCTCGCCTTCCTTGAACCGCACCGCCTCGCCCGCGACCTGCACGCGCGGCACGTAACGGGCGTCGGACTGGGCCTTGGTGTAGGCGTCGGCAGCGGAGGCGGAGGCGCCGGTGTAGCCATCCGCCAGCACTTTGAGGGGACCGGCGCCGAGGGTGATTTCGGACCCGTCGGTGAGGATGGCAACGAAGACGATCCAAAGGTCTGAGCTGTTTCCGTCGCCGATTTCCATCTCGTCGTTGGTGATGGGGAAGGTGGCGTGCTGCTTGGTGTCGTCGGCCCAGGAGTCGGCGTCGAGGGTGTTGTCGAGGCTGATGGCGGCGATTGTTTCTTCGACGAGGTAGCTGCTGGATTGGCGATCGCTGAGGATCTGCATGGTGATGGAGTCCACGTCGGTGACGCCGAGGACGTTTGTGCCATTAAAAATCCCGATCTGAATCTGGGTGGTGTTGCCGCGCCAGATTTCGGGGGTGTTGCTGGTGGCTTTGTCTTTGGGGCCGGTGGAGCTGGAGATGTCCAGCTTCATGCGTATGATGCGTGCTGCGAGATCGCTCATGACGACGGTGCCTCCGTGAGCAGGCGCTTGCCTACGATGTTGTACGTTATGCGGACGCGCACGCCTTCGAAGGATGCGGGCGCCTCATGCAGCATGCCGACGAGCCAGCGCTCGAATTGCTGATTGTCCCCGGCGAGTATGTGGAGGGTGCCTTTGGCGAGCACGTCGTCGGCATGCTGCATGCAGTAGACCTCGGCCGCGCCGATGCTGGCGCAAAGGCGCGAAACCGAGAAGCTGATGTCGGTGCGGCGGTTGCCCCGGTCGAAGATTTCCACGTTGGCCCCCCGCAGGATGGGCTCGACTTGGGGCGCCACGCGGGGGTGATAGCGGAAGTTGATGGGGCCGGCGTGCTTGTCCACCTCGCGCACGGGGCCGTGGCAAAGAGTGACCTGTCCGTCGCTGCCGCCGCCATCTGCTGTGAAGGTGATGATCATGGCTCAGGTGCTGAGGGCGATTTCGAACATGTTGCCGAAGCCTGCGGTGAGGTCGCGGCTGGCCTCGAAGCCGATCTCGCCGGCGCGGAGTTCGTCTTCGCCCCAGGAGAGCGGGGCTTCGGCGAACATGGCGTCTTTCAGGGTGAGGTCGATGGCGCCGGCGATGTCGGCGTTGATGTCCAGGTCGTAGCCCTGGCGCTGGCTGGAGCCGATGGCGGCGGAGGCGCTGTTTTGCATGCGCATATAATCCCAGATGGCCTCGGAGAGGTTGACGGGGCGGCACTTGGCGCGGACGGTGAGGCCCATGAACGTCATGTCGTAGGTGCCGACATCGTCCATTTTCTGCGCGGCGAGGTTGAGGTCGAAGTCAACTTGCCAGCCGTTGGCGGCGATGATCGTGACGGGTGTGCCGTCGGGATCCCAGGTGCCGGTGTAGCTGGCCTTGATCTTCTTGGTCTTGTCGAACGTGCCGGACCAAGCAACGTCGGCTAGCGTGTAGAATGAGGCCGCGGCGGTGCGCGCGGTGATGTTTTTAACGAGGGCGGTGAGCTCGGCTTCGCCGAAGGGGGTCTCCTGGGCGCCGAGGTTCAGGCTGGGCATGCGGGTGAGCGCGGAGTTGTGGAGCGTGAGCTTCTTGCCGAGCATGCTGTGGATCTCGGCGGCGGTGTCGGTTGCGCCGAAGAGGGAGGCGTCGATTGCGGTGGCTCCATACGGATACAAGGCCGCGAGGATGGCGGGGGTGATCTGTCCGGACGGGGTCCAGGAGACGCGGACGAGCTGGTCGCCCAGGGTCTTGTCGATGTTGCCGTAGCCGCTGACTTTGTCGTCAACAAACTCGCTCTCGACGACGGCGGCGATGTTGGCTTTGTCGAACATCTGTACGTCGCCGAGTTTGACGGTGCCGGCGCCGCGGACGACTGTGGTTCTGTCTATGGACGTGCTCATGCTGCTGCTCCTTTATTCGCTTGCTGTTACCACTACTTTCCAGATGACGATGCCGCGCTGTTCGTCCACGTCCTGACGCAGGCTGCCGGCATGCAGTTTGCTGCCTCCGGCGATGGTGCACTGGAGGTCTTCGGCGATGTAGGCGGCTATACGGCCGGACGGGATACGGAGAGCAGAGGCACTGTTGGGGTCCTGATTGATAGTTGGGTTTTCCAGCACCATGGCCACGATGGAAATGTCGTCGTATACGGCGACGGGGAGGTTGGGGCTGCTGGACTGCAAGGACGGGGTGGCGATGACGACGCACATCCCGATTGCGCCGACGGCTTCCTCCACCTCGTACTCGATGTTGAGCTTCTGCTCGTAGAGGATGGCAAGGGCGGCGGGGTAGTGACTTTCTTGCTTGAGTCGGGCCACAATGGCGCGCTGCCACGCTTCCATAGGGCCGTGTAAAGCCTCGATGTCGGCGTCAATGTCGATGGTGACGATTTTGACTTCAGGCATTCTCGGGATCCTCTGCGGTTTCGGCCGGCTCGGCTGAGCCCGGCTGCTCTTCGCGCGGCGGAAGGTTGACTAGGCAAATCATGGCCTCTTCGGCGACGCCGCGCGCCCAGTGCATGTCGAGCGGCTCGATGCCGGCTTCGCGGAACAGGGCGAGTGTGCGGTTGATGACGTGGTCCTGGATGTCCTTGGGCTCGGGGACCTGGGGCGCGTAGAGGATGGTGACCTGCACCTGGGTGTCGGTGACGGGGGCGACGTGCATGCCGGTGACGGCGGGCATGGACTCGGCCTGGGCTTGCAGAGCTTGGAGGCGTTCTTTCATGGCTGGCGGTCCTTTCATATTCCGTCCTGGCTTGAGCGGTCGAAGTAGCGTGTCTTTGCCGTGATGCTGGGCGAGGGGGAGGGGACGGTCTCGGTGTCCTCGGTGTCGGGCTCTTCGATGGCGAACTTGCAGTCGGCGACGCGGCGCATGAGGCTCTCGGCGTTTGTGTAGGCGAGCTTGCGGGTGTCGTCGAAGGGGAAGCGTGGCAGGCGGCTGGCCAGGTGGAAGCGGATCATGGCCAGGGCGGAGCTGAGCAGCTTGTCGGGGATGGTGCTGCCTGCGCCGAGGGTGTTGCGCTCGCAAGCGGCAACGTGGCCGCGGATCTCGTTGACGACGTGCTCGATGACCTCGGTGAGGGGGTTGGTCTGCCCGTCGGCCAAAGCGGCGGTCTTGAGCGCGGAGAGCTCTGCGCCGGCGAAGCGGGTCTCGACGTCGTTTTCTGTTATGGTGATCCAGGCCATGAGAGGCGTCCGGCGTCCTTTTCAGTGGGCGGCCGATCGGGGTTGGACCGGGCGGCCGCCCTGGTCGCATTGAACGGGGCAATTCCCCTAATGTTTCTGCACTTCGTATTCGACGATCGCGGTCCCGCCCGTCGCGGTCTGCGAGCTAAAAGACAGCACGTCGCCATCCTTCATGTGGACGTAAGCGAGCGTGGCCTGCGTGCCCGCGCCGCTGGTGCATGTAACTGCGCCTACGGTCTGGGTGTAGCTGTTGCTGCTGTCGTCCGTGATGATCCGGCTGGCCGTGACCACGTTGGTGGCATTGAGGTTGCCGGAGACGCTGATGCGCTTGAGCTCGATCGCAGCGTAGTCGCGCGTGTTGGTCCAGGTACCCGTGCCGGTGGCGCCAAGGGTGACGAACTCGCGGTCTCCGACGCTCCCGGCCTTGGCCGGCAGCACGACCGCCGTCAACAGGGCGACGACCACGACGATGAGGAACAGCTCCACCAGCGCGAAGCCTCTGTTCATGTGTTTCATGTCTGACTTTCCTTCTGCCGGTTTATGGCCCCGGCGGGCCTGGCCGGCGTCCGGCAACGTGCCGGACGCCGGCGGGGCTTGGCGGTCGGGTTTAGCTGATGGTGATCAGCGTGGCGCAGAGCGCGCTGGCGCACACGACATCCTCGTTGTCGTCGAGGTAATAGATGTCGGAGTTGCACGTGTCGTCGCGGTACTGCTTGATGCCGCTGAACCCGTTCATTTCCATGCTGGTGGTTTTGAGCCAGCTCGGGTCTTCGAGCGTGGGCACGTCGTTGGCGAGCCAGAGCATGGCGTAGCCCTTGACCTTGGCCTGCTTGGTGTTGGTGCTGGACCCGAACCCGGTGGTGCCGATGTAGGTCTTGTTGAGCCGGAACTCGATCGGGGCGGCCAGCATCGCGCTGAGCTGCGTGAGCGAGATTCCGATGTTGGCGGCGCCGGGCTGGCGCTTGATCACTTCGGGGTGATTGCGCAGCGTGACCCAGTTGTCGAGGGCCAGGATCCCGCGGTTGGGCATGCGCCCAGTGCGGTTGACGAACGCAACGATCTCGTCGTCCAGGACCTTGATGGGGTCGATGTTGGCGTCGGACCACTTGCCGGAGTTGGTCACGGTGGAGGCCGTGTAGTTTCCGGACGTGGTCGCCGCGGTCCACACGCGACCGAAGCGGCTGTTGGCCCAGTTGGCCATCAGCGTGCGGACTTTGGCCTGCTCCTGCTTGGGGCGGGAGCTTTCGCTCTCGACTTCGTCGTCGTCCAGGCCGATCTCGAGGCCCACGGGCGTGTTGCCGTAGGTGCCCGTCGTGCCCGCGAACTTGATGCGGGTGCGCGGTCCGCCGAGGGAGCGGCGGGAGTCGTACTCGAGGAACGCCTGCTTGGAGTCGAAGATCGAGAACTCGCCCTTCTTGGCGCCGGTCACGACGCGGGGCGCCATGAAGAACGCCTCGGCCATGATGGCGTCGTAGTCGGGTACGATCTGGAACGCATAGTTCGTCAACCCCTGGTTGAGAACTGCGCCTTGCGGGTTGGTTGCCATGATTCGGTTTTCCTTTCGTCTGCTGTTTTCTGCTTTGCTGCGTTGCTGCTGCTGCGTTTCCGGTTATGCGCCAGGCGGGCCGGAAGAGCCGGCCCGCCTCACGCGCTCGCTCAACCTGCCTCGTAGCGATGCGCCGGGAGAATCAGCGCATTGACGAGGTCGCCCGAGACGCCCGCTTCGAGGAAGCGGCACGCGACGATGTCTCCATCGGTGGGCGTGGACTTCTCGTAGGTGCTGGAGCTGTTGACTTTGCCCAGGTCGCCACGGGCGACGGTGCCGCCCAGCTTAACCGGGGCGATGTCGCCGGGCAGAGCCACGTCAACATCCTCGCCGGCCGCGGCGCCCACGCGCACCGGCCCGAGGGCCAGCGTGGAGGCGCCCGAGAGGCTCACAAGCCCGCTCGCGGCTTTTACGGAGTAGCCCTCCTTGTCGGCCAGCGTGACGCTGTCGCAGGTGAAGGGGAAGGTGTAGCTGCCATCGACTGCCATGATTTGGTTCCTTTCGGTTATCCGTTCCTACTGCTCATTTTGTTTGAACTGGGACGCTCGTCGCGTCCGCGCGATGCTGCCCTACGCAAAGAGCTCGGGCTTGCGCACCTCCGCCAGGGCGCGCGCTTCGGCGCGCGTCTTGAGGCTCATGTCCTTCTGGACCTGGGCCACGTAGTCTTCCTGCTCCTGCGCGCGGTGGCGGGCCTGCTCGGGCGTCTCGCCGGCCGGGCTGCCGTCGGGCGTTTTGCCGTCCTGGCGGTGCAGGGTGAGCGTCTTGTCGCCGCTGTCCGGCTCATTGACGATCTCGATCATGCCCTCGGCGGCTTCGCGGTGCTCGATGTAGAGCTTGCGGAGCTTGGCCTCGTCGCTGACCTTGGCCTTGTGCTTGGCGACGAACTCGTCCGCCTTGCGCTCGACCTCGGCCTGTTCCAGCTCCGCGACGCGGTGTTCGGCCGTTTCGGCGCGCGTCTTGAGAGCTGCCACATCCGCGATCCCGGCCAAGGCGGTGTCGACCGCCTGCAGGGCCGCGTCCTCGCCAACATCATCAGCCAGGCTAATGCGATGCTTGGCGAGCAGCTTCCTGAGTGTGTCCAGCATGGTGCTGTTCTCCTCCGGTGGGCGGTCCCGATGCATCGCCGGGACCAGGGTTTTATATGCGGGCTTGTTCGTCAGCCCGATGTCGTCGATCGACACCGGCCGCATGCGATTCCCGCTGATCGCCTGCAAATCTGTGACGGCGGAAAGGTACTTGTAGACACTGCCGATGGTCTGCTCGCCCAGCGGCGTCTTGTGCAGACGCGCCCAGATCCCGCGCTGGCGCTCCGGGAGGTTGGGATCGTTGCGCAGCTCCAGCTCGCGCGCCCAGGCGTAGGCTTCGGTGGCCTTGTCCGCGTCGTGCGCGAAGTGCTCCTGGCCGACGAGGTATCCGGGCCAGTCGGGATCCACGGCAAGCGTGGCGTGCCGGGCCATGATGGCGTCGAGCGCCTCCTGGTCCACCACTTCGGTGATGCGGCGCCTGTTGCCGCCGGCGCCGATGGCGACGCCGGGAAACTCGCCGATGGGGATCAGGTGATACCACCCATCGTTATCCGGGACGGATGCGCGGTTGTGCGCGACAAAGCCGCGCTCGGCCGATTCTGACGCAATTCGGGTCATGGTCTTGCTCCTGGTTTCTCTGCATTAGGGTCTGCACGCTCTGCATTCGAGATCGATGCGGGGGGGGCGGGTGTTGCGCCGCCCTGGCCGCTCGAAACGATTCTCGGACGAATTTCGCGCGCTTTCAGGATGTCGAGCAGCCGGCGCCAGGCAGAAGTCGGGTTGACGGCGTCGAACGTGCTGCGCTCGGCGTCGCGCAAATCGTACTCGGGGTGCAATACGCGCGCCACGAGCTCGCTGCACACCACGCGACCGCGGCTGCGCGGCACGCGCCAGCCGAAGCGGCGGCCGACGCGCTCCAGGAACCACATGGAAAGGAGCTGCAAGCCGTTGTAACCGGCCACGTCCTGATAGGTCCGGACAATGATCCGCTTTTCCTCGGCTTTGCTGTTCATGTCGGGGAGCAGGCGCATGGCATAGCGGCGACCTGGGCGCGCCGCGGCCCAGCGGTCGATCTCGGCCAGTGGTTTGGGGCCTTGGACGCCTTTGCGGAACAGGGCCTCGTAATAAACAATCGCGCCGGTTTCGAGCACGAAGCCCAGCCCCATGTGCGTCCACTCGCCCAGCACGCGCAGGATCAACTTCGAGAGCCAGTTGTCGCCGCGCGAAACGAAAACAAACATCTTGGTGGCTTTTGTCATGACGTACCTCCCCGCGCCGCAGCGCCTTCGGCCATGCCATTGGCCATAGCGGCGCCAAGCCCGCCCTCAAGGGCGGCGGCCATCTCGGGATCGGCGAGCAGCTCGCCGGCCAGGTCCGGCGAATCGCGCTTAAGATCTGCGAGGGCGGAGTACATCGCTTGCGGCTGCTCGGTGTGCAGTGCGGCGTAGAGCCGCTCAGCGAGCGGCCGCAGGTCGCGGCGATCCGCGACCACCGCGGCGGTGGCGATGTTGTCGAGCAGACGTTCGTGCACCTGGTCTGCACGCTCCCTGGCAAGGCGTTGCAGACCGCTTGCAGGCGCCCTGTGCTGCGCGGCGGACCGATCGCCCGCGTCGGGTTGCGGAACCTGCTGGCGCACGCCGATGATGCGGTAGCCCGTCTTCTCGGCCACCTCGGTGGGGTCGATCAGGTAAAAGCGCGAGAGGTCGGTGATCTGCTTGACGATCTCGCCCACGTCCTGCTCTTCCTCGGCCGCGATGTCGAAGTACGCCAAATGCGGCCTGTCCGGAAAGCGCGCGTTGAGGATGGCGCGGTCGATCGAGCGCTGATAAAGCTCGCTGATTTTCGCGGCGTCCATGCGGGCGATCATCCGGAACGCTTCCATGTGCGCATTGCCGGCCAGCGTTCCGCTGCCGCTCTCGGCCAGTACGGTGAGCAGCCCGCCGGTACCGGCCAGCACGAGCTTCTTTGTGAGCCACTCAAGGCGCGTCTCGAAGGGCTGCGATCCGCGCGGGGTGTCGGCGGCTTTGGCGTCCGATCCGTGCGGCAGGTATCCGCTGCCGCCGGCGGCCACGTCCTCGGCCGCGTCGCGATATTCCGCCTCCTTGCCCTCCGGTACGTGCTCCGGGCCGACGATGATCCAGGAGGGAATGCCGTAGATCTCGACGTAGCCGTCCCAGTCCTTCTCGCTGAGGTTGGCGCGCACGTACTTGATGAGGCCGATGCGGTCGATCGGGCGGCGCGTGGTGTGGACGATCAAAGCGTGCTTCTCTGGGTCCAGCCGCGCGGCCTCGCCCAGGGACTGCGCCGTGGTGGATTGCGCTTTGGGGTTCCAGTACCAGTTTCCATCGCGGCCCTTGCGGCAGAAGTTCCAGTGGTTCAGGCACTCCACATGCTCGACCTGGTCGGGGTGCGCCGCCGGGTGGAGCTGGCCAATCGAATAGCCGCGGAACATCGCCATCTCGAAGTGCGCGATTGACTCGTATAGGTTGTCGATGCGCTCGTAGGCCGCGCGCAGCTCGCCGGCCTGGTCTTCGGCCAGTGCTTTGTCGTATGCGTCGTGCTCCTCGCCGACGACATTGATGTCCCAGTCCATCTCCGTCAGCGCCGCCGTGCGCCGCTCGACCAGCGTGAACAGATCCGCGTCCGTCTGCTCGACGAACTCGTAGGTCCATTGCAGATCGGCATAGTCGCCGCGCTGGCCGGCCTCCAGCAGCGTGATCGCCCGCGAGATGGTGAGGCCGCGCAGCGGGTTGTATTGCTCCCGCCATTCGTTCGCGTCAGACACAAGCTGTTTCATCGTGCGCGGCATCAGGCGAGCACCTCCCGGTTACGGCGCGAGCGGACGGCGGCGGCGCGGCCTTTGTGAAACGGGCGGGGGATGAAGAAGCCCGTCGGCCGGTTGCGCGCCGCCCGCCGCGCCAAAGCAAGCGCCGTGGAGCGGTCGCTGTGGCCGTCCTCGGAGCGAGGCGCCAGGTAGCGGATCGCGCCGCTCTTGCCGGAAACCTTCTGGATGGCGTGCAGATCCTCGCGGATGTCGCGGCGAACCGGGATGCGCACACGGCGGTCCTCGAAGTCGCTGCGCAGGTGCGTGTAGATCTCGCCTTTGAGCTGCGCGGTGAACTGGCACTGCTCCACCTTGCCGCCGTGCTTGCGGCCCAGCTCCTCGGCCAGCATTGCGCCGATGCCCGTGGCGTCGATTGCCGCGCGCTTGGCATGCCGCACGCGCTCACCGATGATTTCGAGCTGGCGGTGGAACTCCACCTTGCGCAGCTCCAGCACCTCGCGCGTCCAGTCCACGTCGCCGATCTGCTCCAGCGTCCAGACCACGGTGAGGTCGTGGCGGCGGCCGATGTCCACGCCCACGAAGTAGTTGCCGCGCTCGGTGGGCGCCATGTCTACGGTCGCCTCCTCGGACTCGCATCCGGCGATCAGCTCGTAAGGCAGCAGCACGGAGGTCGAGTCGATGAACTCGCACATGTACTCCTGCGCCCAGGCGTCCGGGTCGTCGATGGCGCGGCGGAGCTCCTCCACGTCCACCGGCAGGCCGCCGGCGACCGCATCTTCAATCGTCAGCTTGTGCTTGCTGTAGTGTTCGTTCTTGCTCCACAGCTCATAGAACATATTGCCGCGGCCATTGGGCGTGGAAACGATGCGCAGCTTGAGCTCGCCTTTGAGGGGGTTGGAAATGCTCGGGTAGATCGCCCGCCAGATCTCCTCCGTCTGCTCGTGAAACGCAAACTCATCCAGCACGAGGTTGGCGCTGTAGCCGCGCGCGGTGTTGGGGTTGGCCGGGATCGCCACGGTGCGGCTGCCGTTGTCGAACCGGATCTCCGCCGACTTGATCAGCGCCTCGGCGTAGTCCCGCGTCTCGTCGTAAGCATCGACAACAAGCTGGAAGGCTTTGGCCCACTGCTTGGCCTTGTCCATCCATTCCAGCGCCTGCCGTTCGCCCGCGGAAAGCACCACCCAGGTCGTGCCCGGACGCTTGAGGCAGTCGTATACTGTTTCGCACGCCGTCGCAAAGCTCTTGCCCGTCTGGCGCGACCACATGCCGATCTTGAAGCGCGCATCGTCCTCAACCCACTTGCGCTGGTACGGCAAAAGAATGTCCAGGGGCGTCTTCATGAGAGTCCGAAAATCTGCTTCAGCCGGCGCTCGCGCTCGGCCGGGTCCACTTCGTCCCGCACCACCTTCTCCGCCTCGTCGGCCTGGGCGGCGCGGCGCTCGGCGGCCTCGAACTTCTCGCGCGCCAGCGCCAGCTCTTCCTTGGCCCGCGCCTCCGCCTCCTGCTTGAGGCGCAGCTTTTCGCGCTCGATGCGCCCCTCGCTGTAGCGCGTGGCCATCGACAGGTACCGGATCCCCGCCTGCTCGTCGCCGCGCATCGCGCTTTCCATGGCGAGCTGCTCGTAGGCGTACTGCAGCTCCTCGTCCATGTCGCCCACCTGCTGCATCTGCCGGCGGACGTTCTCCTTGACGCTGAGGGCCGTCTCGATGCGGTGTTCGCTTTCCCGCTCCCGCATGCGCGCCGCGAAGCGGTACATGGAGCTGCGCGAGGCCTCCACCCCGTGCTGCTCCTTGACCCACTCCTGCACCTGGCCCACCGGGAATGAGCGCAGACGGTCGTAGACCTGCCACTGCTCCTCCTCGGAAAGCTCGCTCTCCCAGGCGTCGGTGCGCGTTTTGCGTTCGGCCACCATGGCTACATGCCTGCACTTTTGTTCAGCCCCGCGTCAGAGATCCACCAGGTGTCTTCGCGGAAGTCGTTGCGCCGCGTGTCGATCCAGCCCCGGTCCCGGCAGAACGTCAGCACATCGCGTACCTGGTTCGTCGTCAGCGGACGGCCGGCGCGCAGCTCCACCTCCGCGGCGAGCGTATCGGTGACGAGCGAGTTGCCGTGCATGTTGGCCAGCACGTCCAGCGTGTACTTGATCAGGGCCTTGTCAGTGGGCATCAGTGCTTCCCTTCTGCTCTGTGGTCGTCGAGGTGGTCTTGCAGCGATCTCGTGTTGGCGCTGATCGCTGTGGCCAGCGGATGGATTCTGTTGTGCAGCTCCGCCGCCCGCGCTTCGGCGTTCTTCTCCAGCGTGAGGAACGATGCGTGGATCAGGTCCTTGACCTCGTCGATTTTTGCCGCCTGCTTTTCGTCCGCCAGGCGCGCGTCGGCCTCCACGCCGTTGATGCGCTGCTTGATGGCCGTCGTGATGCCGATACAGTCCGAGCGCTTGCGCGCCTCGCTCTCTCCCGACACCTGCGCCGCGTTACCTCTGATCGTGCGCGCCGCCTGGGCGATCTGATTGAACGCCACCGCGGCGCCGGCCAGCCCCAGCACCCAGTATAGGATCTGGCTTGCGCCGCCATCAGGCAGCGCAGTCGCCAAAACAAGCGGCGAAAGCGACACGATGCCTTTGAGCGAGCCGTGCATCAGCATTGCAACCCCCCTGCATGGCTTGAAAAGAGGCGACCGGCGCGGGAGTCGACGCGCCGGCCGCCATGGGGGTGCGCCAGGGGCAGAGAGGGACCCCTGGACGCGGGGTTGGGGTGTGTCGTGAAGATAAGAGCGGCGGACCGGCGGGAGGTACACGTACCGCCGGTTGCCGGAACGGCGGGCCGGGACGCAATCCGCCTGCCGCCCGCCCCCCGTGCATGCACGAGGCCAGCATATGATGTTTCGCAGAGTGTGCGCCCCAGTTCAAGCATAGCGCCGCGACTCTACGTCGCGGCGCAAGGAGCCGTCATTTTTCCGGCGACACCAGCGAAACAAAGCAAAAGCCCCGCCGGGGAGGCGGGGCCGGAAAGAACCGCAGGCCAACAATCATGGCCTATCGCTGAAGCGTCCAGCCGTTGCGCTGCGGCATGCCGCGGGAATCGCTCGCCTTGATTTCCACCTTGCGCAACATCAATTCCTCGGGGTCGAAACGTCGGCCCTTGCGGTCGGCGAACGTCGTGAGCGGCAGATGCAGCACAACATTTGTGGCGACCCGATGGAAGCGCCGGTAATAGCCGCTGTCGAACAGGCCAGCGTTCAGCATGACCGACACGTTTTCCCACGCCCAGCCCGACGCGTTGCGAATTTTCAGTACGCCCGCCTGCAGCGCGATTTCGGCTTGAACTTCATAGCTTCGATTTGTCGACACCGGTTCCGCCGTGACGACGGAGGCCAGACACACACTCAGCACAATCACAACATGCAACGTCTTCATTCCTGCGGCCCTCCTTCTTCGTCGAACCCGCGCATCGCCTTGATGCACCGTCTCTGGATCTCCCGCAAATACATCAGCGCCCCCATGACCGCGTTCATGCGCAGCCGGCCAGGCGGAGCGGTCCTGATGTCCTGCACGCTTTCTGCCGCCAGGTCAAGCAGCTTTGCTTCAAGCATCCCCGCAAAGTCGCGCGGCGCAGGCTGGTACGTTGCTGTGTCGAAGCGCAGTTCGTGATCCGCATCGCGGATCTGCATCACGCGCCCGTTCATACGCCTTTCCGGGTACGCCGCGCCTTCAGGCTCGCGACGCAAGTCAGCCACTTCAACGCGCACCGCCTTAGCTAAGTTCGCCAGCAGCGCTTGGTTAGGGTTCGTCTTCAGGCCCCGCTCAAGTTCAGACAAGTATGCCGTGCTTATGCCGCACTCCGCGGCAACCTCGATCTGCTTCCTGCCGCAACGCAGCCGCGCGTTCTTCAGCGACGCTGGCGAAAAAAACTTTTCCACAGCAAACTTTTTCGTTGACTTAGCCAACCGCTTAGCTATGTTGGCACACGTGACACGCAGGATCGTACACCACAGCACAAAGGGACGCAACCGATGAGCAAACATTTTTCTGGCCGCAAACGGGCGCCGCGCATCAAGGGCATTTGCGCCGACGCCGACACCCTGGGCGTGACCCGCCAGCATCTGTACGAGGTGCTCAAAGGCCGCCGCGCAAGCAAAGTGCTGTCGCGCCGGTACCGGGAACTGCAGCGCAGCAAGCAGAGGGCCGCGGCGTAATGCCCGCCGCCGTACAAGCCGACCTCTTTGACCCGCTGGTCGAAGAACATCCCCCCGAGCGCCGCCGCGTCCTGCACGTCGCCGACGTGCGCCTCATGCCACACGCGGAGCAGATCTGGCCGCCCTGCGTTGCCGACATGGACGACCCCACGCGCATCCGCCACTTCGGCAACCTGCCACGGCGCGCCCGCCTCTTTGTGTGGGAGGTCGCCGAGTTCTTCGGCGTCTGCCGCGACACCATTTATCGCTGGATCTACGACGGCACGCTGCTCGCCGTAAACGCCGCGCGCGTCGACAGCACGCGCCCGGACTACCGGGTGCTTCGCAGCTCCGTCATCGAACACTACATGCGCCGCCTGGAGGGCGCATGAGAAATAAGGAGGTACACCGCAGTGAGCGCAATGGAAGTCATCGGAGTCGCGTGCTTGACGCTCGTCGCCGGCATCTGGATCGGCGCGGCCGTCGAGCGCATCTACATCAACGCCCGCTACCGCCTGACCCGCAAGTGGTGGCTGGGCCAACTCGGCTGACCGCAGCAGGAGAGGTACACATGCCACAGACAGCAAACACCAACCCGGACATGGTCCGGGGCACGCTCGCCCTTTGCGACGCCATCCATCACCTGGCCCGCATCCGCGACGCACGGAGCGGAACCAAGACGTGGGACGCCATGCAGACCGTCCTCCACCACCTCACGCAGGCCGCCGCCGACCTGCCCGACGAGCTGTGGGCCATGCTCATGGTCTCGCGCCACATTGGTCTCGACGAAGTTGCAGCACGGCTGCAGGTCGTCGTCAGGGAGGCTGCAGCATGAGTGATCACATCTACACCGACGAGGATCCGGAAGTCCTGCCGGCCACGCGTGAGACGGACATGCCTGCGGACGAATACGCCGAGCGCTTTGTCGCCCTGCACGACGCCGCCGGCCAGCACGCGAGCGCGGCTGTCTACTGCGCCGCCGCGGCCGGGGCTGTGGCCATACAGCGCAAGCAGGCCCTGGGCTGGGGCAAAGGCTTCACGGAGTGGAAGCAGAACCTTGTGATGCCGGACGGCAGCACAGTCTCCGTCAGGACCATTGAGCGCTACATGGCGTTGGCGAAGGAAATGGAAGAGCGGATCAAGCGCCTCCAGGCCGATCAGTCAAAAACGACATGCGTGTCGTTTTTGCCGGAGGGCGGTAAATCGACCCTGGATCGGCTCGCATCCTTCGACCCGTCCAGCATCCGCGACTTGCATCAGCAAGCCCTGGCCGAGGCCGTCCGCGAAGTATCACAGGAGAAGTCCCTCTCGCAACTCTATTTCGACTGGGGCATCGCCAAGGAGCCCAAGCGCCGCGGCGGCGACCACGGCGGCGGCCGCGCCAAGGCTGAGGCGACGCAAGCCAAGATGGAGCTGGAGCGCCTGGCCGCCGTCGACCAGTGGCGCGGCGTCGTCTCCGGCCTGCGCGAGTTCGCCGCCCGCAGCCGCAAGGTCCACATCCCCGAGCGCACGCTCGCCGAGGGCATCCGCTCCATCCGCGAGTGTCTCAAGAAGCTGGAGGATTGATATGCCGTCCAACGTACAGCACACCATGGCCACCAACGTCATGCTCGCGCAGCTCCCCCCTCGCGAGCGCGACCAGGTGCGGGTATGGGTAGACATCGTCGAGCAGTTCCGGCGGGCGGACAACAAGAGCCTCGCCCTGGAAACGCTGAACCAGGAGTACGCCCACCTCGTCCGCTTTTCGCGCGGCACGCTCTACCGCAAGGTCAGCGCCTACGAAGCAAACGGCGTCCTCGGCCTCTTCCCCGGCCGCGTCCGCCGGATGATCGAAGAGCAGACCCCGCTCCCGCCACGCTTCATCGAGTTCTGGCAGCGCCTCTGCTGCGACAACCAGCGCAAGACGGCCCCCGCGTTTCGCTCCCTCTATTACGACCACCTCACCGCCGGCCGCGTCATCCCCGGATACGAAACCGACTGGGCCGGCATCTTCCGCCTTCAGCATCCCGGCTGGAGCGCGCCGGCCGCCTGCCCCTACGAGCCCCACTCCTGCGAGCCAGATGGCTGGAGCGAGCGCAACCTCCGCCGCTACGCGCCCGGCACGTATCAGCTCGTCGTCGCCCGCCAGGGCACGGCCGCCGGCCGCGAGTACCTCCCCAAGCTGCCCACCACCCGCGTCGGACTGCCCTTCGGGCGCGTGTTCGTGGTCGACGACGTGGAGCACGACGCCCAGGTCACCTTTGTCGGCAACCGCAGCCCCCAGGGCGTTGTCGAGCTCGGCGCCCTCGAGCTGCTCAGCGCCCACTACTGCACCTGGGGCGCCAAGCCCATCCGCGAACGTGCCGACGGAACCCGCGAGAAACTGCGCGAGAATTACATGCGCTACCTCCTCGCCGACATCGCCTGCCGCATCGGCTTCTCCCCCGACGGTTGCCTCGTCTGCGGCGAGCACGGCACCGCCCGCCTGCCCGGCGATCTTCTCGAGACGCTCAACCGCTGGAGCGGCAACCTCTTCGAGTTCGCCGCCGGCGGCAAGCTCAACAAGCCCATGACCAAGGGCCTTTTCCTCGGCCTCCGCCGCGGCAACTTCCGCTTCAAAGCCGCGCTCGAATCTCACCACAACCTCAAGAAGAACGACCTCGCCGCGCTGCCCGGCCAGAAAGGCGCCGACCCCGCACACGCGCCCGAGGACCTCGTCAGCCGCCAGCAGTACCACCGCGCCCTGATGAAGGCGTGCATTGCCCTCGCCGAGCGCGACCCGCAGATCTACGAGAAGGTACGCTCTGACTTCCCCTTGTACTACGACTACATCAACGCCGTGCTCCGCATCTACGACCGCATCGCCCAGCGCACCCATCACCGCATCGAAGGCTACCAGGAGTGCGGCTTTGTTCGCCACGAGTGGCGCCTCCACCCCGACGACACCTGGAAGCCCGAGTCCCTGCTCGACGAGCTCGACGACTCCGAGCGCGACGCCGTCCGCGCCCTCATCCGCGCCAACCCCCGCGACCGCTACCGCACCCGCCTCATGTCCCCCGGTGAAGCCTTCACCTACTGCTCCGCCAACGACGAGCTCATGCGCCTCCCCGAGGCCGCCGCGCCCCAGATTCTCGGCCCCGATCTCGGCCAGGTCCTGTCCGTCGACAAAGACTCCACCATCACTGTTGCCGACGAATACCTGCCCGGCCGCAAGTACCCCGTCGCCGCCATCGTCAGGACCCCCGAAAAGACCGAGCACGCCCTCGAGCGCGGCTCCCGGTGGATGGTCCACCTCAGCCCCTTCGACGGCACGCGCGCCTATATTTCAACGCCTGACCGCGCCTTCGTCGGCACCGCCCCCGTCCTCGTCGGCGGCACCAAGATCGACCTCACCGCCACCCGCCGCAACCTTGGCATTGTCGCCAAGGTCGAGTCCGCCGAGCTCAAGCGCCTCGCCCCCATCGCCGAGCAGCGCCTCCGCGAGCAGACCGACATGCACGAGCACAACGCCCGCCTGCTCAGCGGCCGCGACCCCCTCGGCGAACAACAGGCAGCCCAGGAGCAGCGCGCCGCGCTCAAGCACTTTTCGCCCGCAGATCTTGCTGGCGATGACGCGGAGGACTCATTCGAGCCCGAGGAGGCCGCAGCTTCTTTCGACGCACACGATCTTCTGTAAACCCCAAACCACAGAGAGGTACACATGCCCGCCACGAGACGCAGCAACAAGCCCGCCGACAACGTAGTCCCAGAAGTCTACAGTGGAGACACCATCCGGTCGTCGTGGCCGTTCTCAACCCATCAGATCCGGGCCAACATCGCCCACTGCTCGCCCGCCACCAAAGAGGCGCTGGTCAGCGCATTCCTGTGGTGCACCGACGACAAGCACCCCATCCACAAGAGCGAGTTCGCTCGCCGCATCGGCCACGCCGAGAACACCGTCTACAAATGGTATGCCGGCAAATACCGCAACGCCGAAGGCCAGCAGCTCGACGTGCCCGCAAAAACCGTCGACAAGATCAACGACTTCCTCGCCCTCGAGCGCGAGCGCGCCGCCGGCTCCCGCAACGAGTTCGTCCAAACCCCCACCGCCCGCAAGATCTGGCTCGCCTGCGACCTCGCCCGCGAATCGCAGACCCCCGTCTTCGTGATCGGCCGCAGCCACGTCGGCAAGACCATCGCCCTCCAGAACTACGCCGCCCAGCACAACCACGGCCGCACCGTCTACTGCCGCATGAAGGCCGCCTCCGGCCTCGGCGGCATGGTCCGCCGCATCGCCCAGAGCGTCGGCGTCTCGCCCAACTCCAGCACCGCCAACCTCGTCGACTACATCAAGCACGCCCTCACCAAGGACATGGTCCTCATCCTCGACGAGATCCACCTCCTCCAGTACACCTACCGGATCTCCTCCTTCTTCGCCTGCCTCGAGGTCGTCCGCGAGATCTACGACGAAGTCAAATGCGGCATGGTCCTCTGCGGCACTCAGCTCCTCCTCGACAAGATCAACGCCGGCGCCAAAGGCGAGCTTGAGCAGCTCATGCGCCGCGGCGTCCACCGCGTCCAGCTCCCAGCCATGCCCACCAAGGCCGACATCACCGCCGTCCTCAAACGCTGGGATCTCGACTTCCCCAGGCGCGACATGCACGCCGTCGTCCAGGGCGTCGACGAGCAGCCCTATGCCGTCCTCCGCCAGCTCGCCCGCCACGACGGATTCCTGTCCATCACCGAGCGCCTCCGCTACGCCCGCAAGATCGCCGGCAAGCGCAGCGAACACCTCAACTGGCTCCACTTCATCGAGGCGCACCTCACCATCGTACAGCAAGCCCAGCCCGAGGAGGATTGGTCATGACCCGCAAAACCGACACCGGCATCGGATGCCTTTTCATTATCGCGCTCGCGGTCCTCGCGATCTCGTTGATTTACCTGATCAGCAAGATCCCCGCCGCGCTGCACAGCATCGCCCGCCTCTTCTACGAGGCCCTCGGCCTCACCCCGCCCCTCGACCGCCTCGGCCTCTGCATCATCGCTGCAGCCGCCCTGCACGCTTTGCTCCGGAGGCCCCGCACATGACTGCTATGGAAATCAGAGCGCTTCGCGCCGAGACGCGCCTTTCACAGCGCGCGTTCGGGCAACGGTTGTCCGTTTCGCAAGCTGTTGTCTATGCCTGGGAGGCTGGCATCACACCCGTTCCAGACAAAGCAGCGGCGAAAGCCCGCGTAGTAGCAGTTCTTGAACGTGACCGCGTGGCCTCTCAGAAGATGAGGCAGGAGTGCTGCAAGGCAATCACCGATCTCTACGAAATGGGCGAAAGACTGACAGCCATGGCTCACGCTTTAATGACGGCCGTAACGCACATTCCACGTTCAAAACCATAAGGAGGTACACCATGGGACGCAACGCACAGACACACTACACCGACCCGACCGGCGAGACCGTGCCGGCCAAATACGTCAAGCCCTACGACAAGCTCCGCGACCGCACCGCGCAGCGCATCGCACGGGACTGGCGGGACATGCACCGCAAGCTCCGCGAGCTCAAGACCAGGACCCTCGCCCAGGTCATGCAGCTACAGGACGCAGCCGCCGAAGCCGCCGACGTCCCCGACCTCGGCGGCCGCGAAGGCAACGTGCAGTTCCGCAGCTTCGACGGCATGATCGCCGTCCGCGTCGACAACGCCAAGCGCACCGAGTTCGACGAGCGCCTGCAGCTCGCGCAGACCCTCATCATGGAAGCCGTGCGCGAAATGGCCGAGGGCGACCACAACGCCGACCTCGTCGAGATCGCCACCAAGGCATTCCAGCCCCGTCGCTCCGGATCCCTGGACATGCAGCGCATCCGCGATCTCCGCAACTACAACGTCAAGCACCCCAAGTGGCGCAAGGCGTGCGAGATCATCAGCGAGTGCGAGCGGACCATCGGCCACCGCCGCTACATCCGCGTCAGCGTCCGCCCCGATCGCGACAGCGAACCCGACAACATCATATTGGACATCGCCGCCGTATGACCCCCCCAGCCTGCATGCTCGTAGACGACAGCACCACCGAGAAACTCCCGGTGGTGCTGCTCCACTTCTGCCAGGGCGGCCGCCTCACCCACATACAGACCTGGGAAGACGACCACATCGAAACCTACGACGCCGACGTACTCAACAACGGCAAACACCTCGAATGGTTCTGACCATGCGCACCCTCGTCCTCATCATCGCCTACGCCGCCTTCGCCATCGCCCTCGGCCGCCGGCTCCGCACCCAGGGAGGCTCCTGATGCGCCGCCGCAAGAAACCCCAGATCAAAGTCGTCCTCGACGCGCAGGACCGTCCTTATATAGAGCCCGAGGACCGCGAGAAATGATCGTAACAGACCACGACCCTCTCTTCGCTCAGCTCAAGCGCATCCTCGCCACCGCCCGCGGCCGCGACAGCGCCATCACCCTGCAAGACCTCGCCCACCGCGCCGGCGCCTCCCGCCGCGAAGTCGAAGCCGTCATCGAGCAACGCCTCCTCGATTTTCCCTGGCCCCTCGTCGCCGGCGCCCGCGGCGTCCACATCCCCACCGACGCCGAAGACATCAACCGCTACGTCCACAGCCTCCACACCCGCCACCGTCGCATGCAGATCCGCGAGGCCACCGTCCGTCGAAAAGCCCGCGCCGCCGGTTTTCCCGAGGAAGCCGGCCGCTTCGTCAACCCCTCCCGCGCAACCCACATGGAACTTTTCGCATGACCCACGCCCCCGCACTACGAGCCATCGGCCTGGCCCTCACCGCCGCCCGCTCCAACGCCGCCCACACCGGCAAAGAGCCCTGGCCCGGCCACAAGGCCCAGACCGAGCAAATCATCCAATCCCTCGAAGCCAGCGCCCGCCTGCTCGTCAACGACGCCAAAACCGCCGCCGCAGGCGGCGGGAACGC
>Ga0180432_10004208_pt1 | contig 19904 bp, 15 predicted proteins | sample SS_ome_10_FD_132414 | JGI IMG/M metagenome (GOLD analysis project Ga0180432, IMG submission 132414) | Hypersaline lake sediment archaeal communities from the Salton Sea, California, USA - SS_1_MS_2 metaG | ecosystem: Environmental > Aquatic > Non-marine Saline and Alkaline > Hypersaline >...
AACGGTGGAGCTGGGACACGATGACGCGTTCCGCGCCGTTGATCACGAACGTCCCGCGGCGCGTCATCATGGGCAGTTCGCCCATGTAGACCCGCTCCTTCTTGGTGCCCGTCTCGTCCTTCAGCCGGAAGGTCACGTAAAGCGCCGCGCTGAACGTCTCGCCCGAACGCAGGGCGTCGAGGGCCGTGATCTTGGGAAGCTCGATGTCGTAGGAGATGAAATCCAGCTCGATCGTCTCATCGTAGCTGGTGATCGGGAACACCTCCTTGAAGACAGCCTGCAGGCCGGTCTCGGTCCGCTCCGATGGCGCAATGTCCTGCTGCAGAAAATCCTCGTACGATTTGCTTTGAACCTCGATCAGGTTGGGCGGCTCAATGACTTCTTCGATGTCTCCGAAGTAGCGGCGGTCAGCCATGATGTTGTCAGTCAGTTTGTAGGGATCAGGGCCGGACCCCGGCGGGAGGCCGGCCGTTCTGGGTTCGCGGCGGGGCGGGCATTCCCCGCCCACGTCCGATCGGAGGGCTGCTCCGACCTCGGGAGTCCCCCCCGGCGGGGCGACTCCCGAGGTCGGACCAGGCGGGGCCCGGCCGGAGGGGCTCCTCCGGCCGGGACTCGACCGGTCTATTTGAGTTCGATTTTTGCTCCGGCGTCTTCGAGTTTCTTCCTGGCGGCTTCCGCGTCGTCCTTGTTGGCGCCTTCGAGCACCGGGGTGGGGGCGCTTTCGACGAGTTTTTTCGCGTCGGCGAGGCCGAGGCCGCTGGCGACTTCGCGCACGGCCTTGATGACCGCGATCTTGTTGCCGCCGATCTCGGCGAGGACGACGTCAAAGGAGGTCTTCTCCTCTTCGGGTTCGGCTTCCGCGGGCGCCGCGGCCGCGACGGCGGCGGCGGGCGCGGCGGCGCTCACCCCCCACTCGTCTTCCAGTTTCTTGACCAGTTCGGCCGCTTCCAGGATGGTGAGCTTGCCGAGTTCTTCTGCGATTTTGTCTATATCAGCCATTGTTTCGTTGTGGTGTCGTCGTTTACGGAGCTCCGTTTCGTTTAAGGGCACCAGCCGGTGACCCGACGAAGAACCATGTTTGTTTGCAAGCCACCGCCGCCGGAGCGGCCCTGGCTATCCGGATAAAGTCGTTCTGTGGTCTTAGTCCTCGCCAAATTTCGCCTTGAGGAGACGCGCCATGGAGGCGGCCGGCTCGTTGATGGTGCGCACCAGTTTCGAAGCGGGAGCATTGATGACACCCAGAAGCTGGCCGAGGAGGATTTCGCGCGGGGGGAGATCCGCCAGCGCCTTGAGCTGCCCCGCGTCCAGCACTTCGCCCTCGATGAGGCCGCCCTTCATTTCGGGCCGTTTGAACTCCCTGGCGAAGTTCTTGACGGCCTTGGCGGCCCCGCAGACGTCCGAAGCCCCCGTGATGAAGGCGGTCTGGCCGATGAGCGTCTCTTCGAGCCCCGGCATCCCCGCTTCCCGCAAGGCGTGCTTCATGTAGCTGTTCTTGGCCACATGGCATTCCGCTCCGCCCTGCGCCAGCCGATTGCGAAGCTCGCTGAACTGCGGGACCGTCATGCCCCTGTAGTCCACCACCAGGACGAACGGCGAGCCGTTCACCCGCTCCCGCAATTCGTCAACAATGATCTGCTTGTCCGGATTCATGGCAATACGAAAACGTCAGTTGCGCGCGTAAAGGCTGCTGTCGAGTTTCAGCCCCGGACACATCGAGGCCGCAAGGGTCACGCTCTGGATGTAGTTGCCCTTGGCGGCGGGGGGTTTCGCCTTGATGAGGCTTTCGATCATCGCCATCGCGTTCTCGATCAACTGGGCGTCGGAGAACGAGGCCTTGCCGATGGCGGCCGAGATGTTGCCGCTCTTGTCGAGCTTGTAGTTGACTTTCCCGGCCATGACGGCCTTCACGGCGGCGGCCGTGTCGGGGGTCACGGTCCCCGTTTTCGGGTTCGGCATGAGCCCGCGCGGGCCGAGGATGCGGGCGATCTTGCGGACTTCCGCCATGGCGTCCGGGGTGGCGATGGCGGCGTCGAAATCAAGGAAGCCCTCCTGGACCTTCTTGATGAGGTCCTCGTATCCGACGTGCTGGGCGCCCGCCTCCCCGGCGGCCTTGGCCGCCTCTCCCTGCGCGAAGACCGCCACCCGCACGTTCTTGCCGGTGCCATGCGGCAACGAGACGCTGCCGCGCACCATCTGGTCGCTCTTCTTGGGATCCACCCCGAGATGGAACGAGAGAGTCACGGTAGGGTCGAATTTCGGCGGCGGAAGCTTCTTCAGCGCCCCGACTGCTTCATCAAGGGGATAGGTCCGGCCCGCTTCCACGAGCCCGACCGCTTCCCGGTATCTTTTGCTTCGGTTGGTTGACATGGTTTCGTCTTGCAGTGCCGGCGGACCGCTTGCGGCCCTCCTGCGGTTGTGATGCGGTCCCGCCTGCGGGGGAACCGGAAAGCGTCCTCACATTCCTTCAATTTCGAGCCCCATCTGCCGGGCCGTCCCGGCAAGGATCTTCGCGGCCTGCTCGGGGTCGGTCGTGTTGAGATCCGGCATCTTGGTCTTGACCACTTCGAGCAGCTTTTCCTTCGTGATCGAACCCACCTTCTGCTTGTTCGGCTCGCCCGACCCCGCCGCGATGTTGGCGGCCTTCTTCAGCAAGACCGCCGCCGGCGGCTGTTTCGTGATGAAGCTGAACGAGCTGTCGGCATACACCGTGATCACGGTAGGAAGCAGATCCCCCGCCTGCTGCTGGGTGGCGGCGTTGAAATCCTTGCAGAACTGCATGATGTTCACCCCCGCCTGGCCGAGAGCGGGCCCGACCGGCGGCGAGGGATTCGCCTGCCCGGCCTGAATCTGAAGCTTGATGATCGATTTGATTTCCTTTGCCATCTTTGAAGTCGGTTGTGCTCGTTGCCGGGTTTGACGCTCAGGCCCGTTCCACCTGCCAGAATTCCAGTTCGACCGGGGTGGAGCGCCCGAAAATGGTGACCGCCACCCGCAGCTTGCCCCGCTCCTCGTCGATCTCCTCGACCACCCCGGTCTGGCTCTCGAACGGGCCGTCGGCCACCTTCACCGAGTCGCCGGCCTCGAAACTGACCGCCGGCCGGACCGACTCCTCGCGTTCCTTGATCTGCGCCAGCATGCTGTCGACCTCCCGGGGCCGCATCGGGATGGGCCGGTCCTTGGTGCCGGCGAACCCGATGACACCTTCCATCTCCTTGATGAAATACCATGTGTCCTCGACCAGCTTGTTGTCCTCCGTCAGGAGGTTCATGTTCACGATGATGTAACCGGGGTAGAATTTGCGCTTCGACTCCGTCTTCTTGCCGCGCCGGATCTCGGAAACCATCTCGGTCGGAACAAGAACCTCATAGATCTTGTCCTTCATTTCCTCCCGGTCGATGAGGGCACGGATGCGCTTCGCCACCTTCTGCTCCTGCCCGGACAAAACGTGGACCACGTACCATTGCTCGGTTGGTGGGGGGATGGTCGGCATTACTACTCGATGATCAACTGCCCCGGCCCAGTTTCGTCAGAAGGTCCACCACTTCCCGGTGGACCAGATCCCACAGCGCCACATAAGCCGCCAACAGGACCATCGCGATCAGGATCACGACCGTCGAGTCGATCAATTCCTTGTACTTCTTGAATCCCTTGACCTTGGGGTCCGAATCCCACGGCCACGAGGCCTTCCGCAACTCGGATTTGACTTCCCCTATGAATGTCGAGGCTTTGCGAAACATCCTGTTGAGTTCCCGGCTGTTGGTCTGGTTTGCTGGCAGGACAGGAGGGACTCGAACCCCCAACCGTCGGTTTTGGAGACCGATGCTCTACCAATTGAGCTACTGTCCTGCTGAGGCGACTCAGGGGCACCCCGGCTTCCCGCCCGAGTGCCCCCTCTGGTTTCCTGGTTTGTACTCCTTGGAACGAGGATGATCCGGTCGATGTTAGTCGAGAATATCGGCCACCCGGCCCGCTCCGACGGTCCGGCCGCCCTCGCGGATGGCGAAGCGCATCGTCTTCTCCATCGCAATCGGCGTGATCAGCTCCACTTTCAGGCTCACGTTGTCTCCCGGCATGACCATCTCGACCCCTTCGGGAAGCTCGATGCTGCCGGTCACATCCGTCGTCCGGAAGTAGAACTGCGGACGGTAGTTGCTGAAGAAGGGCGTGTGGCGGCCTCCCTCGTCCTTCGAGAGCACGTAGACTTCCGCCTCGAACTTCTTGTGCGGCGTCACGCTGCCGACTTTCGCGATCACCTGGCCGCGCTCGATGTCGTCCTTCTTGATGCCCCGCAGCAGCAGGCCCACGTTGTCGCCGGCCCGCCCCTCGTCGAGCAGTTTGCGAAACATCTCGATGTCCGTGACGGTCGTCTTCTGCGTGTCCCGGATGCCCACGATCTCCACTTCCTGCATCTTCTTGATGATGCCCCGTTCGACCCGGCCCGTCGCCACCGTGCCGCGACCCTCGATCGAAAACACGTCCTCGACCGGCATCAGAAAATCCTTGTCGATCGGCCGCTCCGGCTCGGGGATGTAGGAATCCACCGCCTCCATCAGCTTCAGAATCGATTCCCGATGGGTGGCGTCCCCGTCGAGGGCCTTCAGGGCCGACCCCTTCACGATCGGGATGTCGTCGCCCGGAAACTCATACTGGCTAAGAAGCTCCCGCACTTCCATTTCCACCAGTTCCAGGAGTTCCTCGTCGTCCACCTGGTCGGTCTTGTTCAGGTAGACCACGATGGCCGGCACGCCCACCTGGCGGGCCAGAAGGATGTGTTCCCGGGTCTGCGGCATCGGGCCGTCGGCCGCCGAAACCACCAGGATCGCCCCGTCCATCTGGGCCGCCCCCGTGATCATGTTTTTCACGTAGTCGGCGTGTCCGGGGCAATCGACGTGCGCGTAGTGCCGGTTGTCGGTCTGATACTCGACGTGGGCCGTGTTGATGGTGATCCCACGGGCCTTCTCCTCCGGCGCGGCGTCAATCTCGTCGTATCCCTTGATGTCCGCGTAGCCTTTCTCGCTGAGGATCAGGGTGATTGCCGCCGTGAGGGTGGTCTTGCCGTGGTCCACGTGACCAATCGTGCCGACGTTCACATGCGGCTTCGTGCGTTCAAACTGTGCTTTTGCCATGAATCTGAGTTGCTGTGGATCTTGTAAGTCCCCGCTCTGGAGCTCATGACGGGAATTGAACCCGTGACCTCGTCCTTACCAAGGACGCGCTCTACCGCTGAGCTACATGAGCGGGAATGTTTGTGCTGCTCGCGACCACTGCCGACAGTCCTCCCCGTGGATCATTCCGTGCCCCCGCGGGCAGAACCGACTCGCAACGCCGCCAAAAGCGGGCGGAAATTAACAAAGCCGGTTATTGTGTCAAAAGAAAAACAGAAGGAAAGCATTTTCCTTCAGATTTCATGCTTCCGGACGATTTTTTGCGGTTGATTTCCGGATTGGGCGGTTTTGTCAGGTTGGTTCAGGGGTTTGGAACGGAAAATGCTTCAAAAAGAACGGTTGTGGGCGGGGTCTTGCGGAGCCGTCTCGGTCTCCGGGGCGGGATCGGGGGCGGCGTTGGCGTCGGCGGAGCGGAGTTCGCGGAATCGTCGCACCGCGAGGGCGCGGCCGGTCCGGGGGTCGGCGTCGATAATGAGGCCGCAGAGGCGGACGGGCCCCTTGGCGACCGGGAAGCGGGTGGGCATTCCGGTTCGGAAGCGCCAGACGACGGGGTTGATGTCCCGGCCGAGGACGGATTGCGCGGGGCCGCACATGCCGGCGTCGGTGAGGTATGCCGTTCCGCCGGGGAAGATTTCCTCGTCGGCGGTCTGGACGTGGGTGTGGGTTCCGACGACGGCGGTGACGTGTCCATCGAGAGCGCGGCCCATGATGATTTTTTCGCTGGTGGCCTCGGCGTGGAAATCGACGAGGATGGCGCCGACGCCTTCCTGTTTCATGCGGGCGGCTTCGGCGGTGACGGGATCGAGGGGGCTGTCGAGGGGAGGATTGATGAAGACGCGGCCCTGGGCGTTGATGACGCCCACTTTTCCCTTGGCGGTTTCGAGGATCACGGCGCCTTGGCCGGCGGCTTCGGGCGGGTAATTGATCGGGCGGAGGAGGCGCGGCTCGGTGGGAAGGTAGTCCACGATTTCGCGCTGGTCCCAGACGTGGTCTCCGGTGGTGATGACGGCGACGCCGGCCCGCAGGAGGTCGATGGCGATCTTGGGCGTGATGCCGCGTCCGCCGGCGGCGTTTTCCCCGTTGACGACGATGAAATCGAGGTTTTCCTCCTGCTTCAAGGTTGGCAACCGGGCGATGACGGCCTTCCGGCCGGGTTCTCCCACCACGTCACCCAAAAACAGGATGCGAATGAGTTCTTGCTCTTTTCCTTCGATCACAGCGCGTGCAGGCTGGGAATCAAGCACGCTCTGACCGTTGCGCCAGCCGGATTTCGCCATGCCGTCCCGTCTTCGCAGATTTATGCCGCTCGCGGTGGCGGTCTTCCTGCTGGCAGCGGGGGTGGCGGTCTACCTTCATTTCCGCGGCGGAGGGCCCGCACCGGCGCCGAATGTGGCGGATCTCGGCGCCTCGCCCGATTGGTCGCAGTTGGAGCGCTACCATGGCGTTCTGACCCGCCGCGAGTTCGAGACCGCCCTCGGCAATTTCTACACCCTTGGACCGGAGTGGAAGAGCTACTTTCTGGTCGACAGCAGCGGGGTGGCGGTTCTCTCGGCGCGGAGCGAGCCCGTGACCGCCATTTCCTTCGCGCGCGGGGGCGAGCCGAAGCCGGCCCCTCCCCGTCCGTGGCGGCCGGCCTCCGCCCTCCCGCCCGCTCCTGAGGGCCGGCCCCTCGAAGGGGTCCGGATCGCAATCGATCCCGGCCACATCGGCGGCGATTTTGCACGGCTCGAAGAGCGCTGGTATCAGATCGGGGACAGCATGCCGGTCGCGGAGGGGGACATGACGCTCATCACGGCCCGCCTCCTCGAACCGCGGCTCAAGGCCCTCGGGGCGGAGGTGTTCCTCGTCAGGGACCGGGCCGCCCCCGTCACCAACCGGAGGCCGGAGGATTTCATGGCCTACGCCCGCGCAGAGCGGCCCGGCGCTCCGGAGACCGAAATCGCGCGCTTCGCAGCACGGCTATCCTACCGCACCGCCGAGATCCGGGCCCGGGCGCGGATCATCAACCGCGACGGCCCCTTCCGTCCGGACCTCGTTCTGTGCCTGCACTTCAACGCGGAGCGGTGGGGCGCTCCCGACGATCCGCGATTCAGCCCGCGCAACCATTTCCACATCATCCTGCACGGGGCCTACATGGCCGCCGAGATCGCTCACGACGACGAGCGGTTCGAATTGCTGCACAAGCTTTTCCAAGGGGTTCATCTCGAGGAGGCCGCGGTGGCGCGGGAGGTCGCCAAGGCGTTCACCGAGCACACCGGTCTTCCCGCCTACCGGTACCCGCTCGACGCGCCGGCCATCCGGATCGGCCCCGCCCTGTGGGCCCGCAACCTCCTCGCGAACCGCCTCTACCGCTGCCCGGTCCTCTTCCTTGAACCCTACGTCATGAACAACCGGGAGGTCTTCGAACGGGTGCAGACCGGCGACTACGAGGGTCTCCGTGAAGTCGCGGGCCGGATGCGCAAGTCGCTCTACCGCGAGTACGCCGACGCCGCCGTGGCCGGGCTCGTCAACTACTACCGATCGGCCCGCACGCCATGACCCGCACCCTGCTCGTGGCCGGCCACGGTTACCTCGGCGGGGAACTCACCCGCCGGGCGCGGGCCGCCTCGTGGACCGTGCCTGCCGTTTCGCGGCACGGCGGCGGGGACGCGCGGGCCTGCGACCTCACGGTGCGGGCCGAAGTGGCCGCCTTGGCCGTGGAGATCCCGTGGCCCGACGCCATCGTCTTCACGGCCTCCTCCGGACGGGGCGGTCCGGACGCCTACCGGTCCATCTTCCTTGAAGGGGCGCGCCATCTTCTGGAGGCCTTCCGCGGCGTTCGTTTCCTGTTTGTGTCGAGCACCTCGGTTTACGGCCAGACCGACGGCTCGCTGGTTACCGAGGAGAGCCCGGCCGTTCCGGCCCGCGAAACGGGCCGCATCCTCCTCGAAGCCGAGCGGCAGGTTCTGGCTGCCGGGGGCGCCGTGACGCGTCTCGCCGGAATCTACGGCCCCGGCCGTAGCGTCATCCTCGAGCGCTTCCTCGCCGGGGAAGCCGTGATCGAAGAAGACGGCAGGCGATTCCTGAACCAAATCCACCGCGACGATGCCGCCGCCGCCCTCCTGCATCTCGCCTCCCGCCCCGAGGGGGCCGCGGGCGAGACCTACAACGTGGCGGATTCCGAGCCGATCGCCCAGATCGACTGCTATCGCGCCCTTGCGGAGATCTTCGGCCGGCCTCTCCCGCCCCGCGGCCCCCGCAACCTGCACCGCAAGCGCGCCTGGACGCACAAAAGGGTCAGCAACCGCAAGCTGCTCGCAACCGGCTGGGTTCCCCGATACCCCTCGTTCCTCGGAGCGGCTCGCGAAACCGCCTCGACGCTCTGAACGGAATCAGATCCGGGGTCATGGTCCACGTTCGGTTGGAGGTTCGGTTCCGTTCCGGGTGGCAGATCATTGCCGCGGACCGTCCCGGGAGCCAAGGCCGTTTTGTTGGGCTGAGCCTGCGCCGGCGGCAGGCGCCCGGTTGGCGGAACGGGGAATTCGGATCCCGTGGCGCGCCGTGGGGCCGCGACAACTGCGCAGTTTCTTCAGGGTGCCCGTGCAGCGTCGCGCCTCGAACCCGGTGACTGATCCCGATACGAGCCCCGGCAGGCCGTATTCACTCCGCCATCCAGCGGCTCGCGGCGCGGACTTGCCGCTTTACTCCCGTCATGGTCGCATGTACCCTCCATGGCATGTCTCCGCAGGCTCGATTTTTCTTTTTGGCGATGGCCTTCCCTCTTCTTTTGCCTGTTTCCCGCGCCGACGGGTTGAAGATCGCGAGCTTTGATGCGCCCCGGGCCTTCGAGGCGTATGAGGCTGCGCAGGCGGAGCGGGCGAAATTCGCGGAGGCCCGGAAGAAGGTCCGCACCGACGAACGTCTGGAGCGGTTGAAGCTGACCAACGTCGAGCTTGATGAACTTCGCGACAAGGTTCGCGACGCCAGCCTTTCCGAGAACTCCCGGCAGGAGTACTACCGGAAGTTCCAGATGAAGGCGCACGAAGTCAAATCGCTGCGGCGCGACATCGAGAACTACCGCGAAGAACAGAACCGCCTCATCAACGAGGCCATGGTGCGGCAGACCAAAAAGCTCCTCGACAACATTCGCGCCGTGGTCCGCAGGATCGCCGGGGAGAATGGCTACGACGTCGTCATGGAAACGGGCGGAACCACCAGCTCGCAAGTCTCCACCCTGATCTACATCCGCGACGCCACCGACATCACTGACCGGGTCATCGCCGAACTCAACGACACGTCCTCCGCGGCCGACGATGTCGCCACCACCAACAAGGCCGTCCCCGCCGAACCGTAACCCCTTCTCCCTCCCGGACACGCGCCATCCCCGCCCGCATTGCCTCGCTCCAACCGGCAATTTCCAGACCGGCGCCATGCCTCAACTTTCAGCCTCCAGCGCCCCTCCGAATCCCGCCTCACGCTTCTCCTTCCCGACACCCTTGCAGCCATGGACGCAATCTGGCCGATCTTATCCCACCCCTTCACTCTTGGTCTTCTCCTTGGGCTCCTCGTGGCGGGTTTCATCTGGAAATCCTCGGTCTCGGCCCGTTCGAACCTGAGGCGCGAGATCAACCGGCTTCGCGAAGAAGGCCGCGAACTCCAGGGACATCTCAACACCCACGTCAAGCTCAACGCCAGGGGCGCCGACGAAATCCAAAAGGAACTCGATCAACTCCGCATCCAGAACGAAAACCTCCGGATCAACCTCGCCAGCGTCCAACAGAAACCCGGCCGCGCCGAACAACGCCAGCTCCACATCATGGAAAGCGCCGTTCGCGCCATGCGCGAGCAGGCCCCCGGATTCGCCTCCGCATGGGAACAGGCCCTCCGCCAGGCCGAGAACGAATACGAAGAGGCCTCCCACGGCCTCAAGAAACTCGTCCGCCGCGTCATCCCCGCCATCGGAACCTCCGCCGCCAACCCGGCCGGTTCCGAGGAGAAGGAACACGACTGAGCCTCCGGCCGGCGCGTCTCGCGCCCGTCCATTGCGCCGGTGCGTGTCACTCCTCGTCGACGGTTTCGTCGCGCTGATAGATGGGGAGCTGGCGGTAAGGAACGGTAAAGGCGAGCACCATCATGGCGGTGCCGTAGACGCGGCCGGCCTCGCTGCTCTCCCATGAGCCGTCGGGTTCCTGACGGGGAAGGTAGTGTGCATACATCCAGTCGGCGTAGGTTTCCCAGTATTTCCCCCCGAGCTGGAACATGCCTTGGGAAGAGTAATAGTTGCCGTAGATCTCGAACTGGTTGTGGGGCAGGCGGCGGTGGTGGCGCAGGACGAAGTCGCCGGCCTTGATGGTGGCGGGCTTGCCGTGCTCGCCGCACAGCTCGAGGCAGAGCAGTCCCATGCCGGTGAGGGATTCCTTGTGGCGGCTGCGGTCGGTGTATCCGAAGCACCCCTCCTCCGGGTCGTGGTGGCGGTAGAGGTAGTCGACGGCGTCCTTGATGGCGCGGTCGGGCACGGCGGCGCCGTTGAGCTTGGCGGAACGCAGAGCCATGAGGGCCCAGCCACTGCAGGAGGTGTCGCTGTCTTGCGACGCGGGGTGGTATCGCCAGCCCCCGCGGTGTCTCTCCGGCTTGGGAACCCGCTGGGCCCGCAGAATGAGATGCAGCGCTCCGGAAAGGGCGTTCGTGAGACGCTCCTGACGGGCGGGGCCAACCATGCCGGAGACCTCGGACAGAAAGAGGGTGGCGATGTTGTGGGCATACATGGGGCCGCTGCCGGCGTGGCCCGCGGTGATCAGGCCGCTGCCCTCCTGGTGATCGAGGACGAAGTCGATGCACCGTTTGATGTTGGGGGCAAAGCGGCCCTCGGTCGGCAGGTGGCCCTTCGAGAGAAAGGCCATGCCCGCCAGCGCCGGGATGCCGGTCGAGTCTCCGTAGTTTTCGGGAAAGCTCCCGTCGTCACCCTGAACCGCGGCGAGGTATTCGAGGGCGCGCTCGACAGCCGGATCGACCTTCTCCTTCCACCGGGAGAAGACGGTCATGGGGACGGTCTGCCCGTACGCCGCGGCGGCAAGCGCGGCCGGCACGAGAATCGAAGCGGTGGTCTTTCTGCCGGGCCTTGTCATGGTTTTTCGACGGGCAACTCGTCTCCGCGGGCCACTTCCCGGAAGTATTGTTTCACGAGGCTGCGGTAGTCTTCGGGCACTCCGGCGGCGTCTATTCCGCCGACCTCGGAGCGCAGGAGGTCCTTCAGCTTTTCCCAGTCACCGGCGCTGACGCCGAGTTCCGCGAGTTCCGGGGGGATGCCGGGATCGGACTGCGGCGGACGCGGGCCTTCCTCCGGAGCCCGGCCCGGCCGCCCGTCCGGCGGACCGGCCTGATCCCGCGCCTGCGGCTGCAGGCCGGGCGACTGGCCGGGCGGGGGTGATCCACGCTGCGCCTGCATGGCATGGCTGGCAGCCTCGGCCAGCGCCCGCGCCGCCTGCCGGGATGCTTGAGCCGCCTCGCCGGCAGTCGAGGCATCTGCAGCCTGCGCCGACGCTTCGAGGGCCTCGGCCAGCTCCTCGCCCGGAGCGGCGGGCTGGTCCGGGCCGCGTCGCCGTCCGGCGGCCTCCGCAGACTGCCGCCCGAACTCCCCGGCGGCCCGTTCCAGCGCCTCCGCCGCTGCGCCAAACGACTCCGAGGCCTCTTGATGCCGGCGAGCGGTCCGGCCAAACGATTCGGAAGCCATTCGGGTCTGTTGCGCCGCGGCCGGCCCCTGACCTTGCCGGGCGGCCTCGGCCGCGCGCCCGGCCTGCTCCCACCCCTGTCCGGAGATCTGCGCCGCCTCCCGGGCCTGCCGCCCGCCCTGTTGGGCATGGCGCGCCGCCTGATTCAAGGCATCGGGACCGCTCTCAAGTTGCGGCAGGTTCGCGATCTCGCCGGCCAGCTTGGCGGCCTCGGCGGCCTGCGTCTCCTGCATTGCCTTGAGGGCCTCGGCGGGGCGGGCCTTGCGGACCTGATCGGCAAGCTTCTGGCCCTGCTCGCTGGTGGTTCCGGGGGGGTCCGGGGGACTGCCGTGCTCGCTGGATGATTCCTCATCCCCCCCGGTGGGCGGCATTTGCCCCGGGGGAACCTGGTGCTGCGCTTCAACGGCAGCGGGGTCCGAGATCTGTCCGGCCGCCCTTGCGAGGGCTTCCTGACGTTTCGCAAGCGCCCGTGCTTGTTCCGCAAGGCGTTGCGCGGCCTCCGCCTGCTTGCCGAGCATTGCGGCCTGCGCTTCGGGGTCCCGCTTCACTTGGTCGCGCAACGAGTCCTCGACGTTCTGCTGCTGCTGCCGCCATTCGTCATGGGGCGCGGCCCCGGCTTCCTCCCGGGCCTCGTGCGCGGCCTGCCGGGCCAGTTCGTTTTCCCGGCGCGCGAGTTCGCTCAAGCGGGCCAGTTGTTCGAGCTTCGGTTCATCGCGCTGCACCTCCTCCTGCAACGTGCGCAGCTTTGCGAGCGCTTCCTCCGCCGAGTCGCGGGCATCTGCGAGCGCCTCTTCCCGCGCCCGCGGGGTCGCTTGCAGAGGGGCGTCTTCGAGCTGCTGCCGGGCTTCCCGGACTTCCTCGGCGATCTTGCGGACCTCGGGCGTCCGGGCGGCCTGAACGCCCTGTTCCATGCGCTCCGCCAACCCGGTCAACTCGTCGCGGGCCTCCGCCAATTCCCGTCGCGCTTCCTCGAACTGCCTGCGAGTGTCGCGGGGAAGTTCTTCTTCCTTCATCTGGCTGGCCTGCCGTTCCATGCGCTCCTTCGCGTCCTGCACCAACTCCCCGGCTTCCTGCAGGGATTCGCGCACCTCGCTTTGCCAGGCGCGGATTTCCTGCCGGACCAACGACTCCGCGCCGCGGTCGATCACGAACGTCCGCCACCCGGAGTGTCCCACCCCCGGCCCGCCGAACTCGTCCGGCAGGTTGTCGGCCACCGTGATCCGCATCTTGAACTGCCGGGCCTCCGGCCACTCGTCCAGCAACCGGCCGATCGAGATCGTCTCCACGCCCCGATAACCGGCCTCCGATGCGGAATGCTCGCGCTCCGGAGGTGCCGCGACCAGCGGGGACTTGCTTTCCGAGTCCACCTTCAGTTCCACCCCGGCCTGCGAGATCGCGAAGTCTTCCTCGACATGATACTCGATCTCGATCTGTTCGTCCGGCCGCACCCGCAGCTCCTTCTCCCGCGGCGCGATCAACTTGACCACCGGCGGCTGGTCGAGCTGCACATTGACCGGGAAGCGCACCCCTTCCACCTCGCGGCCGAGCCGGTGCCGCAGCACGACGCGCCCCAGGCCGCCCCCGTCCGGCGCGAGGGTCCAGTTCGCCGTCAGGTGGCCGGCGCCGGGGCCAACGGCCACCTCGCCAACCGGCCGGTCGTCGATGAGGAACGCCCCTCTCTCGACCGGTGTGTTCGGGAAGCCCTGCAACTCGACTTGTGTTCCGGCCAAGGCGGACACCTCGCGGCCGAGGGGACCCTCTTCATCCGGCAGCGAGGTGTAGTCCGGGAAGTCATACCGCACCGTCACTTCTTCGAGGCGCGGCAGCGGCCAGACCGTGATCCGGAAGGAGACGCTCCGGGCCCGGCCCGCCACGGCGAAGTAGCGAAAGCTCTCCTTCGCGGCCGGAAGCCGATAGTCGAACTCGCCGCCCCCCTCGGTCACGCGGCTCACCCGAAGGCTCTCCTCGACCGGCCCCTCGCCGTCCTCGCGGTCGATCACGAGAGTCAGCTCACCGACCGCCGGATCCGAGTAACGGATCTTGATGCGGAGTTCGTCTCCCGCCAGCAATTCCCGGTCGCCGGGCGAGATCTCGAATCGCAGCGCCCCGGCATTCCCGAGATCGCTGAACGGCGCCACCGCCCGCACGAACAAGCGGCGAGTCTCGCCCGGGAACACCGCAAAGAGAACCAGCATCAGCAGCGTCAGACAACCCGCCGCCCACGACCAGCGTCGCACCACCTCGGAGCGCACCTCGATCCGCGGGTCCACCCGTCCGGCGTCGGCCTCCGCCTCCTCGATCAACTCCCGCAACAAGGACTCCGAGACGCCCTCGCGATGATCCGACAGCTCAAGGATCGTGCTGAACCTCTCCTGGATCTCGGGGTGCCGCGTCTCGATCCACCGCGCGATCCGCACAAGGCTGATCCGGCGAAGAAACGGTCTCGCCAACCACGCCCAACCCGCCGCGAGCGCCGCCCCGAGAACGGCCGCAAGCAGCCCCCAGCGGAGGGCTTGCGGCAACGACGGGAACAGGTAATCGAGCGCCATCAGGACCAGCAGCCCGCCCAGCAGGACCGTCACCACTCCCAGCAGTCCGTGCAGCAGCTGCATCCGGCGCACCCGCCGCAAAACGGCCCGCAGCGGCTCGATGAGTTCTCGTGGGACTTGCGAGGCCATGGCAACCGGAAGCGAGTATATCACTTACGGGAGACCGCTGCCCCTTCTAATCACCCATTCCGAAGCGAGCAGGCCACAGAAGAGCAGCAGCAGGGCCCAGTTGTCCCACAACCGGGTTTCCAGCAATTCTTCGCGGGTCTCCTCGCCCGAGAAAAACAGCCCCGCGAGGGCGCCCGTTTCCGGAGGGTCCACCACCCGCCCGCCGGAGAGTTCCGCGATGGTCGCGAGCAGGGGACGGTTCAGCGTGGTCTCCGACAGCTCGACCGGATTGCGTGCTCCGACCACTCGGAAACCGGTCGCCACCTTCTCCACCCCCGATTCCTTCATGAGCCGGCGCGCCTCGTCTCCCACGAGCGAAATCTCGTAGCGTCCCGGTGCGCGGAACGGTCCCGCCGCCGCCTCGTGCAGGCCGTTCGATCCGTCGCGGTACGCCAGCGGGACGGTGACAAGTTTCCCGCCGTCCCGCCAGACTTCCGCCCGCAGCGAGGAATCCTCCACGGGAGTCTTGTCCGGGTCCCACAAGCGGGCCGTGATCTGCAACCGGTCGTCGCCCGTGTAGCTCAGCGCGTCGGAGCCGAGCCGCACCAGTGCCGTGCCCGAGCGGAGGTTCGGCCCCGCCCCCCAACGCACGAGCTGCCCCCAGAAGCGGTGATGGAAAACATCGCCCACGCCCTCCCGGAGCCGCCACGTACGGTCCGTCAGGAGCATCGCCACCTTCCCGTGACCAACCTGCTGTGTCACGAGCACGGCCTGCTTTTCCTGCCGCTCCCGTCGGCGCGCCAGCCGGACCAGGGCGTCGCCCAGTTCCGCGGCGCTCGTCACCCGCCGCTCCTCCTCCGGGCTTCCGGCCACCACCAGGATTTCCGCCCCCTCCTTGACGCCGTCCACCGGATGCCTCCATCGTATCTTGGGGAACCCCGCCCAGATCCGGTCATTCTCGAGCCGGCTGTCCGACTGCGCCGTCACCGGGTGATTCCGCCCCGCCGCGGTCAGCGTCAATCGAAACGGCGGGGTCTCCTCTTCGAAATGCGTCCCGGCGCGCGGGGAACACTCGACCGGGAACAACGACCGCGCCACCTCCGAGCGATATGCGTGCGGCATGGAGCGCGGACCGGCCACGGCCACGAGCAGGGCGGCCCGCTCGCTCACGCAGCGCTCGAGGATTTCCCACGTCGTGTTCCCGAGGGCCTCCTCCGGCACGTCGCCCACGATGATCACGTCGAATTTCCGCCATTCGTCCTCGTTCTCCGGCAGGCGGGTGGCGCGCGCCTCACCGAACCGGCGCGCCGCCGAAGCCGGAAGCGCTTCGTCCCGCTGCCCGCGAACGGTGTCCGGATTGAGCAGCACGTATTGGAGGTGGATCGACTTGTCGCGGCCGTAAAAGAGGTTGCGCAGGTAACGAAACTCCCAGCGCGGGAACGAATCGACCACCAGGACGTTGGTGCGGGCGTCGGTGACGGCGGTTTCAAACCCCCAGGTGTTGTTGTTTTCGAAGGTCTCTCCGCGCTTCGGAACCAGCTCGAGGGTGTATTGGCCGACACCGCCCGCCTCCGGAACATGCTGGAAGCGCACCTCCTCACGGTGGCGCTCCCCGGTGATGCGGACCTTCTTCGCTTCGAGCACTTCCTCGCCGCGGCGGAGCCGCAGGGTGACCTCCTGGCCGCGATACCCGTCCACCTTGATGCGGGCCGCCACGCGAATACGATCCCCCAGATAGATGGAGTCCGGCGAACGCACTTCGAGGATGGCGGCATCGCGGGGCGGCTTCCCGCTGCCCACCGCCACCAGCCCCACCGGCGCGTCCATGATCCCGAACCTCCGCGCCACGTCCTCGACCCGGGCGGGGCGGTTGTGGCGCCCGTCGGTCAGCATCACGACCCCTCCGAGGTTGTCGGGAGGCGTCTGTTCGAGAACCGTCTCGAGGGCGTTGGCAAGATCGGTGGCCTGATCCCAGCCTTCCGCTTCCTCGTCTCCCTCGGCCAATGCCCGCCGCGCCGCCCGAAGAGTGCGCACCCGCACCGCCCCTTCGAGTTTCTTCGCCAGTCCGCTCTCCTTCACCGCGGCCTCCGCCTGTGCGAACCGGGAGCGGTCCGACCCTTCGTCGACAAGGTGCATCGAAGCCGAGTCATCCATCACGATGACCACTTCGCGCTCCAGCTCCCGCTCCACGCGGCGGCTGAATACCGGTTCGAGCAGCATCCAGACCATGACCCCGAGGGCCGCCAGCCGCAGTCCCGTCAACCAGCGTCCCTTTTGCACGCCCACCGCGCGCTGCTCGTAACGATACAGGAGAATGATCGCCTCGGCCGCCACCGCCGCCGGCAATGCCACCACCCACCCCGGCCACGCCGTCCCGAGATGCAGGACCAATCCCAGAACCGCCACGATCCCCCACCCGACGAGGAACACCCCCGTGAGGCGGACCACAGACAACGACAAATCCTTCATCGTGGGTTCCTCCCCTTCAACGCCGGCATGGCCGGACACCATGCATCAATCCTCCTACCCATAACGCATAACGCATAGCGCAAAACGCCGCTCGTCCCTCATCCTGCTCTTCGAAGCCGTCGCATTCGTTCGATCGTTTCGAGGCCGGGCCCGCCACGGTCTTCGAACTCGACCTTCACGTCTTCCGCGGCGCGGCGCGATTTCGAGATCCAGCGCGCCAGGGCCGCCTCCACCAGGAGGAGAAGAAAGGCCGTCACCGCAAGGAACTTCCACAGCTCATGGCCGAATCCTCTCCCGGTCAGGATCGCCACCACGTCATCCAGTGAACTCGCCTGCACAAGGTCGATCTCGTTGCGGATCAACTCGCGGTCCTCCTCGCCGAGGCTCGTCAAACGGCTTTCCTCGGGGTCCCGCCTGACCACCAACGGGACCTTCGAACGCGCGAACTCCTCGACCTCGCCGCGCAGCCGGCCGGGGACTTCGAGTTCATAGAGGCCCGGGACGGCGGCCCCGTCCACTTCGAGGAGCCGTCCGCGGCGGCCGACCGTCAGCCGCGTGCGGCGCGGCGCCCCCCGCGGATCGGTTGCCTTGCCCTCCGCCGCCACTTCGGCCTCCCCATCCCGCAGAACCGGGATGAGGACCTTCGCCGGCACGGGCTCGCGGCGCCCCCCGGGAGGGTTCCAGAACAAGCGCAGGTAGGCCCGGCCGCCGCGGTGTTGGTAATCGACCGACACCGGCACGGGAACGCCCGCCTCGAGCGTGACCGGCTTCCTGACCAACGAGTCGCGGCGGTCGACAAGGACGGTCCGTCCGGCCACCTTCATCTCGAGGCCGCCGTCGACCTCCGCCTCGAAGGTGTACCGGCCTTCGGCGGGCGGGTCGAGCTGCCCCTGCCACTCGACGCGGAAGTTCTCCCGGTTCATCCCCCCGGCCGGGGCTTCCTCGCCCCAGTCGAAGTGCGGCATCGGGTCGATCCGTTCCATGGCGATCCCGCGCCGCGCGCTTTTTCCACGGTTTCTGTAGTAGCGACCCCGCAGTCCCCCGCCGCCCGGCAGGGCCACCGCCGGCCGCCAACCGGCCTCGACGTTCAGGCTCACCTCCCCCGCCCCGGCCAGCCAGCTCACAAGCTCGTGCACCATGGGGACGAAGGAGCGCCGCGTCGGGAGGTTGCCGGACCGCGCGTCGAAGCCGGCCGTCGCCATCATGATACGCCCTCTCCCGTAGTTGCGGGCCGCGAGAAGCGGCTCTCCGTTTGACAGGCGGGCCGCCACCGAGCCCCCCCGCTTCACCCGCTCCGTCCGGCGGCAGCCCGTCAGCGTCGCCTCTCCGAGGTCGGATTCCCGCTCGTCCTTGAAGAGCGCCAGTGATTCGTGGGCGAAGGTCTGCGGCGCCGGGAAGAGCCCTTCGTCGTCGACTTCGAAGCCCCCGACCCAAAGGGGCGCCACCTCCCCGTCGGGGCCGCTCCACAGATTGTAGAAATCCGCCTCGGCCCGGAGTCCCGCAAGGATGAGCAGGCCGCCGCCGCCCGCCGCGAACGATGCCAGCCGTCTCGCCGTGCCCTCCGGGAGCCGCGCCACGTCCGCCAGCACCACCACCCCGAAGGCGTCGAAATCGCCCACCGATGCAACGTCCGGCCCGGCCACCACCCGCGGCGCCATCAGGTGGGAATCCCCCGCGTCCTCGCCGCGCAACAACGCCGCCGAGGGCGCCAGCGCAAGGGCCGTGAATCCCGCCGCCCGCTCGAAGAATCCCCCCGCCGCGTTGCCGTCCACCAGCAGAACCGGAAGACGCTCCCGGACCGAAACCACCAGCTGGCGCCGGTCGTCCGCAGCCAGATCGTCGGCGGCCTCGAGGCGCGCCTCGACCACCGCCGGCCCCGGTTCTTCGAACCGGTGGCGAAACTCGACCGTTTCCCGCTGCCCCGGCGCGAGCTGCCCGAGGCCGACGGGTTCGAGCGCCCTGCCGCCCGCCGTCACTTCGAGCGGCTCCGGCGTCACGGCTTCCGTGCCGGTGTTCTCGACCGTCACCCGGATCGCCACCTCCCGGTCGGTTCCCACCAACTCCCGCGAAAGGGTCAGAGAACTCACCGCGAGGTTGCGCAGGGATGCCGGGGGCGGAAGGGTGCGCATCACGAGCTTGGGCGGCCGCGGCATGCCCTCGAGTGCCTTGCCGAAGGACGTCCACGCCGAGGGGCTCTCAAGGCGCCACCCGAGCCTCTGACCATCGGTGAAAACAAGGATCTCCTTCCCGGCGTGCGATCCCCTGCTCAAGTTCAGGAGACTCACCCCCAGCGCGTCATGAGCCCGGAACAGTCCGCCCACCGGACGCAATGATTCCAAAACCTCGATCACGTCGGCGCGGTGGGTCAGGGGGGTCCCCGTCATCTGCTCCGGGGCCGGTCCGCCGAGAATCACGGTGAAGGCCGTCCCGCGCGGGGCCTCCTTCACCAGCTCGACCGCCTCCTCGACCGCCTCCTCAAAGGCCGTCCGACCCCCCGCCCGCCGTATCGTCATCGAACTCGATGCATCGATCACCAACGCCATGTCCCGGCCCCCGGACGTCTGAAACCGGCGCAGGTTCAACCGGTGCTCGATCAGGATCAGACACCCCGCCATCAACAACAGGAACACCGCCGCCCCCCGCGTCAACCACCTCCACTTCGTCCCGCTCACCACAAACGACGCCCCGAACACCGCCAGCCCCAGAAGCGCCAGCGGCAACACGAACAGCCACGGAATCGCCGAGTCGGGCGGCACGAAAGGACGCGCCACCGCCAGCGCCAACAGCGCCACCAGCAGACAACGCGCCGCCATCAGCAGCATGTCCTCCCACTCCATCCGCCGCCTCCGCAACGCCACCGTGTCGAACAAGAACCGCATCGCTCCCCAGTCGAGCGGCTTCGCCGA
>Ga0180432_10004209_pt1 | contig 19904 bp, 27 predicted proteins | sample SS_ome_10_FD_132414 | JGI IMG/M metagenome (GOLD analysis project Ga0180432, IMG submission 132414) | Hypersaline lake sediment archaeal communities from the Salton Sea, California, USA - SS_1_MS_2 metaG | ecosystem: Environmental > Aquatic > Non-marine Saline and Alkaline > Hypersaline >...
CCAGATTTGCTCCTATCAGATTTGCTCCTTCCAGATTTGCATCTTTCAGATTTGCTCTTTGGAAATTCAGGAAAATTGATCTCAGCTCTTTGAATGGAAAGTTATTCATTATCTGGCCTTTCTTGTTCTTCTTTTAGGAATTCTAAATTCATGATCAAGTTTGATGGGGTAGTCGGGAATAGGTTGTCCAAATTTAATAAACCCCTCAGGTAGATAGGTAAATGGATGATCACCTGATTTGATTCTATCCAATAATCTGTCCACCACTCTGATTTCCCGCTCGCCTTGTTGTCCAGACCAATTCTCCCAACTAGGGTTGACTTTCAATAATCTTGCTCTTGCTTGTGATCGTGTGTAGGGTTTTTGACCATCACTCTCTGCTATCCAGTAGTGATTCATGATTTTAACATTCCTGCAAAAATTTGACAATTTGTCGTTTGGCTTCGATTGCGTCTTTGCGCCGCAACCCCTTCCGTTTTGCCCATGATAAGAACTGGTGATGAGGAACACATTTTTTTGCATCGTGCTCGTATTGGATAATACTATCAGGATCATTGAAAATCAAATCAATCACAACTGCTGCTTTTTTGTGTTGCTTGCAAAAACTTTGCAGGCTGGATTTAAAATCAATTGATGGCTGAATTATTGGGGCTTCGATTAGTGGGAGGTATTCCGCGTCAATACGAAATAGGGGCGGTGTAAAATCCACGAATGGTTCTAATCGTTGTTTCATGTTTTTTCTCCTCTTCGCATTAAAGATTCAATTGATACAGCAAATATTACATTTGCTGTATCTCAGAAGCTTTTTTAGGAGTAACGTCGTTCAAGAAAATGCAAGCTATTATAAATCCAGCCACGCCCCATACGGTATTTAGAGGCTTGACGTTTGGTGGTGTAATCATTTATCAGATGATAATCTGGAAGAGTCGGATGAGGAAGTTTACCAATTTTAGTTAAGGCTTTTTTCACCGCGTTCCGAAAACTGTCTGTTTTTGCGAATTCTTTGTTTGTCATTTTAGTTTTCCTGTGTTTTCTTGGTGGTTTTAAATCATTTGATTTAACAGTTCGGTTAGCAAATTGCTGTCTTCTGTGTCTCGACCATCAAGCACTTGATCGAGCACTTTCCGTTTTTCATCGATTAGAGCAGCGATCTTCTCTTCTATTGAATCAGCTGCTATCAGATAATAGGCATGAATCGAGTCTGATTTCTGGCCGATACGGTGAACACGATCCTCTGCTTGATCATGATCACCGGGAGTCCAACCTAGTTCCAGGAAGCAGGTTGCGCTTGCGGCGGTTAATGTTAATCCGACTCCTGCCGCTTTAATGTTGCCGATGAATAGTTTGATTGAGTCATCATTTTGAAATCGTTGAACGGCGTCATCGCGTTGAGCACTCGAACAACCACCATCGATTTTTACAGCAATCCCATCAAACTCTTTCATCAAACTATCGATGATTTCTTTGTGCGTTGCGAATACAACTAGTTTTTGGTCACTCTCGATATAATCTCGAATCCAATTTACCGTCTCTTTGAATTTGCTTTTGACCGCGAGTTGTTTGAGTTTTTCGATTGAGACTAAAACCTCTGCCCGCTTCGCTTTTGCTGCTTCTGCTGAACCGATTGTATCCTTGATCCAAGCGAGAACATTTGCCTCGGCGCGTTTATATTCTTTGCTTAGTCCGTTGATCGGGACAACTATTCTCTGTTTCGCTGGTAATTCTTTCAATACATCCTCTTTCCGTCGTCGGATCATGCAAGTTGAGGTTACGAGATTATGCAATTCTTCTGTGTTTGTCGCTCCGGTAAAGTCCCAACCATAACCGTTGTGTCTTGCACCACAATAGGTTTTGGCATATGTCCAGAACGATTTGAATATTTCAGGAGCGACCAGATTCAGGGCATTGAAGAATTCGATTGGTCGATTGACTATCGGAGTTCCTGTTAAGGGAATGCGATTATCTATTTTTTTCGCCAGCGCTCTGATCGCCTTGGTGCGCTGGGCTTTCGTGTTCTTGATATAATGAGCTTCGTCGAGAATGATTGTTTTGAATTTCTTGCTGATCAGTTCATCAAGTCGTGACATCACAATATCATAATTGCAGATTGTGATGTCGGGAGCATAACCGGAATAGCAAGGTTTACGGCCTTCCAGAATCTCAAGCGATGTCCCCGGAATCCATTTTTCAACCTCTCGTTTCCAGTTGAGTTTGAGGGAGGCGGGAACAACAATCAGAGCAGGCAATGCAGTTTCTCGATTAGCAATCAACCAACCGAGTGCTTGAACTGTTTTGCCCAAGCCCATTTCGTCGCCGATGATCGCCCGTCCGCCTTTTGCCTGGATGTAGCGAATCCCCTCGACTTGAAATTGTCGTAGACCAGTAGGCAAAGCACTGAAGTCCATATCAGCGATTTCCTGCTCTTTCTCTGCCAGAGCATCGGTAGGAATATCAAACCCCCATTCTTGTAATCGTTGGAGGTTATCGACGGTGATTGTTGCCGTCCAGTATTTATCGAACGCATTCCATCGCCGACCGCTTAATGTTTTCACTTTGCCGACCAAGTCGGCATTGTAGGCGAATCTGATTACTAACAGATCATTATCGATGACTACTCGATTTTGCTGCTGTGATTTATTTTCCTGCATTTGCTTGATTGATTTGAGCTCGATCGGTATCCCAAGAATTTGATTGGTGATGTATTTCGGCAATGTTTTTTTGATCACTGCCAACTGTTTGGAAGTCAGAAATTCCCGATTGATATAGAAGTCGGCGATGCTCGATAAGATTCCACCATCATTACCGTTGAATCCAATATTGTTTTGATGAACTGTGCCTTTCCTCATTTGCTCATCCATCGTTTGGTGATTGTATAGATGCAACAAGCATCCGATAGCATAATTATTGTTTGATTGAATCTCCCGTGATGCTTGTTCGTAGCTGGTCGCTGTGATTGTTGCTTTGTCAGCCATTTTTGTCTTCTCCTTAGACTATTCTTTTATTGACAGAAAATAAATCTTTTCTCCGGTTATAGGTGTTCAATAGAATCTGATCTATTGATTTGTTCCTTGTATTGATCCACCATGCTGCAGAAGCCTCGTTAGAGACTAATGAAGAAAGTTGCCTGAATAAATCTTCATTGCTCCACGGGGAAGCTTTCTCAAGAAGTTTGAATTTTTCAGCACGGATATTGTCAGCCCATAAAACTTGAGTGCGACTACCAACAAGACCATTGCGAATTACATATTTGGTTGATAGTAATTTTTGACATTCAGGACAACGAGACATCAGCTCGATAATATTTTTAGCAACATCAATGTAGCCAATTTGATCAGATTGAAAATCAGCAGGGAAAGGAGAATTGTGTTGATAGCCACGCCGACGAAACTCTTTCTCAAGTTGTGCGTGTCGTTTTTTGAAAAGTTGTGGAGCGAGTTGGTTTTTTTCCAGGTATTTTTTTATTGATCGTCCTTTTCTCATCCCTCCTATCGCCTTGTGGATTTCATTGTGCTCACCAAGAAAATGCTGGCGACAAAGGAAGGGTGTTTCAATCATCAACATGCGAGTCATTTTGCTATTCTTTCTGTTGAAAGTTCAATTGATGGCTCCTCGAAAAGAGAAGCCATCTGAGAACTTTCAATTAGTTATCCGTGTCTGCCATCAATGCGATGCGGCAAAGTCCACCCAACTCCTCTCGATCCTTCTTGTCGAGTTCCTTAAGTTCGGCAAGCTTCACCTCCGGATAGCCCGGAGTATTGAAGAATGTTCGGATAGCTTCAATGTTTCCCATTTTCTTGTCTGCCATTTTTCTTTCTCCTATTTTTGGTCGAGTGTGATTATTTTTTACCAGTTGAATGAGAAGCAGTCAGCACCGGTTGCTTCACCCGCTTTGCGAAGAAATAATTTAGAAGCTTCCTCAGGAGTGGATGACATCTCCGCGCACTGTTCGGCGATTTTGATTAGCGGTTTGTGAATTTGGCCGCAATATTCAACACGGATGATTCTTCTCTTCATTGGCGAGAATTCATCAGCAGGATACAAATCAACAGAACCGCAACGACAGCGAGGATCAGACGAAGCACTGTTGAATGTTCTACCACATTCTTGGCATTCAAATTTGATTCGGTTGGCTTTTCTTTTCATTTTTTGATTTTCCTTAGTGGTTGTTAGTGAATTAGCCGTTCTGCCAGGCCGCCCGTAGGCGGCTAGGCACAAGGGCGACTTACCTACAATGACAATTTATCCTTGAAAATTCATCATATGTCATAATTGCGTCGCAATCGCTGCATACGACTTGTTGACTTTTGATATCGTCCAGCCACAACTTTCTTTCTTTGGTGGCTATTTCAAGAGCTATTTTTTTTGCCGTCAACGCTTTTTCCATGCTCCTGATTTCGCATGATAAACCATTCACCATTTCTTCTTTTTCTTCGATGATTTTATTTAATGTTGCAGTGTTCATTTTCTTTACCTTTCCTTTGTCCGTTTCATCTTCATCGTCTTGATCACGATAATAATCAAGAAAACCAAGAAAGTCAAGAAAAAAAAGAAAATAAAGAAAAAATTTTTAAAACCATGAAATCATTATGCTTTTTAATTCAAAAAACAAGAAACAAAACGTTTTTTCCTTTTAACTGCTTTAATTCCAAATTAAAATCGAAACATGAGCAGGTTTAAACGCAAAAACGGAACAAACGGTAACGGACGCGACAAGAGCATTTACGATCCTGATTATCATCCTAATCAGGTTATTTGCCTTGGCAAGAAAGGCCGTCTAAAAGCTCAAATCGCTGCCGCTTTCAACATCAGCAAACGCAAGCTCGATAATTGGATCAGACAATACCCGGAATTGAGGGAAGCTTACGAGCAAGCGGAATCTCACGCTGAAGCATGGTGGATAGATCAAGTGATGGAGGGTTTGCTAATACCTAAGAGTCTATCATTCAATTCAGGCGCCTTCATCTATGTCATGGGCAATTCCTTTGGTTGGAAGAACGAGCGGTATGAGAAGCGAGACGTCCAGCAAACCGATAAACGGCAGTTGGACATCAATGTAGATTTCAGCAAATTATCGGTTCAGGATTTGCAGAGGGTGAGAGAACTCAAACCATCACAACGCAAGAAGATTTTGAAAGTTGCAGCAAACGACAACAATTGAACAACTGGGAATAACCCAAGTGGAATTCAATGAAGCGCTTGATGCGGCTATTGATAAGGAGCTTGCCGAGCGTAGTCTGAAGGAATTCATCAAACAAGCTTGGAAAGCCGTCCTGGAACCTGCAACAACGTTTATTGATGGTTGGCATATTGATGCTATTTGCGAACACCTAGAAGCCGTTTATCATGGCGAGATCAAACGATTACTCATAAATATTCCTCCACGCTGCATGAAGTCGATAGCAACATCTGTTGCGTTCCCTGCTTGGTGTTGGGTTCAATCGACAGGAACAGATTTTCAAGGGGCTTCAACAAGATTTCTAGCAGCATCATATGGAGCTGATCTTTCAACCCGTGATTCCGTTAAATGCCGCAAGGTGATTCAATCCCCTTGGTATCAACGTAATTGGCGAGACAGATTTCGATTTGTCGGTGATCAGAATCAGAAGACTCGTTACGAGAATGATAGAACCGGTTATCGTATAAGCACTTCTGTTGATGGTTTGGCTACAGGCGAGGGAGGCGACATCATAATCGTGGATGATCCACACAACGTCAAGGAATCATTCTCTGCCGCGAAACGGGAAGCCGTTATTACTTGGTGGGATCATACAATGTCAACTCGGTTGAATGATCCTAAGTCGGGAGCGATTATAATCATTATGCAGCGAGTGCATGAACAAGATTTGTCTGGTCATGTTTTAGCAGAAGGCGATTATGATCATCTTTGTCTACCAATGGAGTTTGAAAAACAGAACCGATGCAACACGATTTTAGAATTCTCCGATCCCAGACAGCAGGAAGGTGAATTACTCTGGTCTGATAGATTTGAAGAGTTGGCGGTCAAACGTCTTAAGAAGTCGCTGGGAACTTATGGCAGTGCTGGCCAATTGCAACAACGTCCCGCTCCAATGGAAGGAGGCATAATCAATATAGATTGGTTTAAGTGTTTTGCGTATCCTCCACATCCGAAAGAGACCAAGAGGGTATTTCAAGCTTGGGACACTGCTTCCAAACCGAATGAGGTTACTAACGCTCCTTGGGTTTGCATAACATTCGCTGAAACTAAGGACGGAAGGATTTACATTCTTGATGTTTTTCGCAAGTGGATGAACTATCCGAAAGGCAAGCGTGCTGTAAAGAATCAGGCTCACAAATTCAATCCAACAGAGATTGTGATTGAAGATAAATCAACTGGGCAATCTTTAATACAGGAATTGCCTGAAGAGAAAGATTTCAGCTTCTCAATTATTGCATTTGAACCTGACGCGGATAAGGTCACAAGGTTGTCGGTCGAATCCCCCGCAATAGAATCAGGCAGAGTTTATTTACCTGAAGAGGCTGAATGGTTGATTGATTTTGAAGGAGAGCTTGCCAGTTTTCCAAATTCAGCAACGAAAGATCAAGCGGACGCCTTATCAATGGGATTACGACATATCAGAGACAAAGCTGGTGATTGGTGGACAATAATGGCGGATGCTGTGAGTAAAAAGTAATATGAGTGAAGAATCAACAGATTTAGATTTCAAATTTGATGGTTGGGAAAACGAACTGACTGGTCTTGGTCTTGTCAGTTCTGATAAACGGATGTCCACCAACATTGGCGATCCAACCATCCTCAGTCAAGGCGTTGTTGAGAATCTGTTTGATGATGATTATCTTGCTCGAAAGATTGTTGCTTTACCAGCGCAAGAATCAACAAGAGTAGGTATTACTATAACTCCAACAGAAACATTGACTGCTGAAAAGATCAGCGAGTTAAATAAAATCACAGATAAGAAACTGCAACTTTGGAAATACATTCGCAGAGGTTTGAAATGGTCAAGACTTTATGGAGGTGGTGTTGTTGTGATGATTGTTGATGATGGTCTTGATTCTTCTGAGCCTGTTAATATCAATGGCATCAAAGCAATCAGAGGATTGTATGATCTCAACCGTTATCAAATCGAGCCTATCGGTTATCAAGTTGATCCCACGAAACCTGGATTTGGCGAGCCTGAATTATATCGTCTAAATTATGTTCCTATTTACGGCAGTCAACAGCTCACAATTCCAAATCGGAATCCATCCATGGCAAAGTTTCATCGTTCAAGGTTGATGTTATTTGATGGGATAGAAGTCCCACAAATTATCAGAGACAGAAACAATGGATGGGGTAATTCAGTATTACAAGCAACCTATAGCGTTCTACGCAACTACTGGAATTCAAAAGATGGTGCTGCTTCTCTTGTCAGTGATTTTGCTCAAGCAGTTTTCAAGATTAAAAATCTGCATAGCAAGGTAGCATCAGAATCCAATTCAGTTGTAGCTCAACGAATGCAAATCATCAACCTCGCCCGTTCCATGATCAAGGCTGTTGTAATAGATACCGAGGGAGAAGAGTTTGAACGCAAGACAACACCAGTGACAGGCTTGGCAGATTTACTTGATAGGATGGAGCGTGATCTTGTTGCGTCTTCTGAAATGCCTCATACGATTTTATTCGGTGATTCTCCATCAGGTCTTGGTGCAACCGGCAATCATGAGATGGAAGTTTGGAAGGATTGGATTGCTGCTTATCAAGAAAGTGAGATCAGACCAGAGCTTGATACATTTTACTTTTACGTCAGCAATGCGAGCGAATACAAAGTAGGTGGCGAAGAGATTGCTTATGAGTTCAATTCGCTTTGGCAAATGAGTGATGATGAGAAGGCCAAAATCAGAAAGACGATTGCTGAAGCAGACGCATTAAATATTGATCGTAGTGTGTATGATGCTGTCGAAGCCCGCACTCGCTACGAAGGGGATGAATTCAGTATTGACTTATCATTGGAACCAAGAGAAGAGAGGCAATTACCTGAAGCACAAATTGAGGAAGAGGAGTAAGAAAATGAGTATCGATTTAAAACAATTTGATTATCATCCTCCGCATGGAGAACAACCCGAACGCTATAAGCGATTGGTTGAAGCTTGTAAACAATTTGCCAAGACGATTGATGAGTGTTGCCTAGACAGCAGAGAAAAGTCTTTGGCAATTACGAATATTGAGCAAGGCAGGATGTGGGCGTCGGCCGCCATTGCAAAACATGGGTGATTTGATATGACAAAACCACTGAATAATACAAGTTCAGAACAAGCAAGACAGCAAACCTCTGATCTTGAGATATTTGGAGACGTGGATGCTTGGCAGTTGATTTGTAAAGCATCTTCTGAGTCTCAAGGATGGATGAAGACGACCAAAGCGATGGAGATTGAAGGAGCAGGTTGTCTTGTCCAAACTGAAACACTGCAACAGGAAAAAGCAAGAAGGCCACAATATAGCATTTCACAGTCTTTGATTTTTATTCCGAATGTCAAAATCAGTCAGGTTTGTGATCAGGATGGAAAATTGATAGGACGAAAACTTGAATCCACTCTATCAACACTTAGATTTGAGTATTCTGTGAAATCTGAAAAGGATGAATCTCCACCTCCAAAACCAACTCCTTCCTCTCTGAGAAAGAGTGAGTCAGGATTGTAATAATGTCTGATCAAAACAACAAAAAAGTTTGTGGTCAAGAATGCAAAGTCTATTCGAGGGTTGTTGGATATTACACAGCAGTTGATGAATGGAATCTTGGCAAGCAGGCAGAGTTTAAAGATCGTCAATCTTTCAGTGTCGATGAAAAGGCATTGATAGAAGACACTGTTGGAGCTTGAGAATGGGTTTAGCATTAGCATATAGCTTGGAACACATTGACCAAGCAGGAACAATCACAGAGAAGCAGCTGGAAAAGAAACCTGCTAAATGGTTGTTTCCTACTAATGCTGAACGCCAGTATGAGCGTAGGCTTTTAGCTGCTGTTGATTTAATGATTGAATTGACAGAGCAGAATTTATTTCCAGCTTTGCCAAGGATTGTAGAAGAAGCGAATGCATTAAGACCAGACGACGATACTATTCACATTGACCAATATGCTGAACAAGTGAGCACGATAATCGGAGATATTGAAGTTCAATACCTTGACACTTATACTCCACAAGTCAATGCAGGCATAGCAACAGAAGCAGCAGAGAACATCAATACTTATAACAAGCAGCAATTCCAGAAAGTGATGAAATCCGTTCTAGGCGTTGATGTCTTTGTTGCCGAGCCTTGGTTGCAAGCAGAAGCAAGTGCTTTTGTCAGAGAGAATGTCGCTTTGATCAAATCTGTTTCTTCTGATTATTTTAAACAGCTAGAAGAAACAATATTTAGAGGAGTGCGGCAGGGAATGCGTCACGAGGAGATTGCTGCTCAGCTTAATCGAAGTACAAAATATAAATCATGTCTTTTTGATAAAACCAAGAATAGAGCAAAGTTGATTGCCAGAGATCAGACCAATAAGTTCAATGGCAAACTAACAGAATTGAGACAAACGTCGGCAGGTATTAAGCAGTATCGATGGAATACTGTTGGTGATAAAAGAGTCCGACCAAAACACAGACAGTTCAGTGGAAAGATTTACAGTTGGCCGACAAAGAGCAAACCAAACCCAAAACCAGGAACAAGACCAGGAGAAGACATTCAGTGTCGATGTTGGGCTGAACCGATCTTCAATGTTGAAGTTGCACAGAACTTTGGATTAGAGGTGAAATAATGCCTTGGGAAGAAACAGAGAACGAAATCAGACAACGAATTAAGAATCCTGATTTGTTTGAGCCTGGTTCTTTCAGGTCAAAATCTTTATCAGGAATAAAAGGCGTTCGTCTTATTCTTGGCAAACTTAAGGATGGTGATGGTTCTATGACCACACAAGCCGTCAGGTTCAGCAAGGACAATTGGACAATGAGTGAAGCGAAAGCTTGGTTTGCCGAACACAATTTTGATTCAGAAGAATGGCTGCAAGAAATTGGTAAGGTTGATGTTGTTATCATAAATAAGTCGGTTATCTCGAACGATTCTTGGGGCAATGTCAACAAGGATGCTATCAGAGGCAAACTCACCAAGGCTTTGCAGGATGGGGAGGCAGGAGCTCAAGCAGCAATAAGAGAAATGTATGCTGTTATTGAATCACCTGATTTACGCGAAGCACCTTCTTCTAATTGGTGGGGGCCGCATCACGAGATGAGAGGAAACGCTCTTGTGTTGAATCGTGAAGGACTTGGGGCTGCCGCTGCTGCTTTAGCAGGAGCAAGAGCAGACCCGTCTTTGACGCCACAGGAAAAACAAAAAGCTGCTACTCATTTGATCAGGCATTATGATCAATTCGATTTGGAAGTTCCTGACAGCTTGAAAGAAATACGCAGTGACAATACTGATACTCATTCTGTCATTCGTTATGATCAATCCAGAGTCGGTCAATTCGAGATAACCGACCAAGGTTATCTTAAGGCTGATGGCAGACTTACAAGAACAGGAGTATTTACATACCATAAACCAGACGGAACTGAGTTTAAAGAACTGCGCCTGCCAGAGGATGTTTTTGATCCTGAATCCATGAGCAGCTTTGGCTCTGTTGTCATAACGGATGATCATCCTGTTATGGACGGTATTCCTCTCATGCTTAATGCTGCCAACACAAAGGATTATGCTGTTGGCTACACTATGCCTGAGGTCAGACGTGATGGAGATTTCCTTGAGGGGACTTTGTTAATCACGGATCAGAAGACAATTGATAAAGTCAAGGCAGGCAAGAATAAACTGAGCAATGGTTATCGCTGTGATCTTGAAATGTCTCCGGGTGTTTGGAATGGTGAAAGCTATCACGCCATACAACGCAGGATCAGAGGCAATCATGTTGCCATAGTTGATTCACCAAGAGCTGGCGAAGAGGCGAGGATCAGAATAGATTCAAACGACAATACGGGGAATATAGCATTTTCCGTTTCAGATATAAACCAGGAAAGCCATAACATTAACAAGAAGGAGAATTATACAATGGCTAAGTTTAAGGTGGATGGCGTTGATCTGGAATTGCCGGATGGTTCGGTGAGTCTGGTTCAGTCCGCTATCGAGAAGCGAGACGCTGAAATTGCCAAGCTTAAGAAGGATGTTGAAGCTGGTCAGAAAGAACTGGAGAAGGAAAAAGGCCGAGCGGATGCGGCAGAGGCCGAGGCAAAGAAAGCGAAAGAAGAAAAGGTTGATGAGGATAAGCTCAATCAGATGATCAATGATAGAGCGGAAAAGAAAGTTGCTCTGTTGGCAGTTGCCAAGCAGGCTTGTCCAGACGGCAAGTTTGATGGTCTTGCTGATCGTGAAATCATGATCAAGGTTATTGAGGCTGATCCCACTTACAAGGACATCAAGCTTGATGGTAAGTCGGATGATTATGTGACAGCGTTATTTGATGCTGCTGCTAAGAATCTTGATGCCCGCAAAGATAATGTGAGCAGACAGACTCAGGCGGCTGCTGGCGCTACTCACAACGATTCTGACAGACTTGATGCCGAAGCCGAGCGACAAAAAACCATCGCGCGTTTCAGAACCAATGGTGGAAAGAAGGAGGAATAAACAATGGCTGGACAGACAAGTGTAACTCAATTTCCTGATGTTGCGGTTGCTGGTCTGCTTGCGGATTCCGGCATTCGTTATGCAATCAGTCGAATTAACAAACTAACTGCTCAGGTGGTTACGGTCACAATCGCTTCGGTTGTTGACTCGACCGATTATACAGTGACTATCAACGGAGTCCCTTGCACCTATACATCGGATGCGACTGCTACCGAAGCAGAAATCAATGCTGGATTGCTTGATGCGATCAACAACAGTTCTTTCAACGGAACTGGTAACAGTTTTGATGTTACGGCTGCTCAAGGCGCGACAACCGCGACGATTGTTATCACTGCTGATGTTGCGGGAGATTCTTTTGTTTATAGCGTCACCGCGACGATCCTGACAGTTGCTCTTACTACCGGTAATGGTGGCGCTGTTCCGTTTGGTGTAGGAGTTGCTCGAGGCAGTGAGGACAATCTTGCTCGTCTGCCAAGTGACAGTGGTGATACTCTTTTGGGAATCACCGTCCTTGATCAGACGGAAGTTAATCAACTCACTACCGGAACCCATGAATACGATGGTGATGATGTTATGAGCATTCTGCGCAAGGGACGCATTTATGTTGTTCCTGAGGATGCTGTAACTGTTGATGGTGATGTCTATGTTCGTGTCACCGCTTCTGGTGCTAACACTCAACTTGGTGCAATTCGCTCTGACAATGATTCCGGCAATGCAATCCAGCTAACTGGGGCTGTATTCCAGGATTCTGCTGGTGCCGGCGAATTTGCCATTGTTGAAATCAACAAGCCGTAACAAGGAGGAATAAACAATGCCTAGCAGAATTCTAAGTCCTGTAATCAGGGAGCAATTCCGGGGGGACGCCGAAAACACCGGAGTGTTCTTTGAAAGGCAGCTTGAGCATATCAAAGCGACACAGTATCAGACCATCTATGCCGCGACAAAAGCGACTCAGCTTTTGCCTGTCAGCACCGAGGCTGGTGAAGGAGCCACTTCTATCACATTCCGTTTGTGGGATGAAGTCGGCATCATGAAACTGATCGCCACTGCTGGCGATGATATTAAGCGAGTTGATGTTAAATGTCGTGAATTCATCACCCCAATCAAACCGATGGCTGGTGCGTTCGGTTATAGCATTGACGAGATCGCTGCTGCTGCGATGGCGAATGTTGCTCTTGATTCCCGCAAGGCAACTGCTCTCACCAATGCTTATAATCGCCTTGTCAACCAAATTGCTTGGAATGGTGATGCTGATACCGGCATTCCCGGACTGTTGAGCAATCCAAACATCACGACGGGGACTGTTCCTGATCCTGGTAGTGGAACTGTTTGGAGTGTAAAGACAGCTCAGCAGATTCTTGATGACATGAATCTCATTGCGTCTGCTCCAATCAATGCCGTTCAAGGTAATCTCGACGACGCATTCGTTCCTGACACTATGCTGCTTCCTGTTGAGCAGTATACTCTTGTTGCAACCAAGAATATGTCGGATGATACCGGTCAGACAACCATTCTGAAATTCTTTATGGAAAACAATCCTTGGATCAAGAAAGTGGATTGGTTGCCGGAATTGAAGAATGGTAATAACAGCGTTCTATCGTCGGATGCGGCTTTGGTTTATAAGAACGATCCGATGAATCTCACTTTGGAATTACCAAAGCTGCTTCAGTTCCTTCCGGTCGAGCGACGTGGTCTTGAGTTCATCACTAATGGCCATGCCCGCATCGGTGGAGTGATTGTCTATCAGCCGCTTAGCATCGCGCTGTATGACGGAATTTAATAGGTTGGAAAAGAGAAGAGGAAAGGACAGATAAAATGAATGCTGTAAGAAACAACAGACCTGGAGTTTATAACGCGGGTGGTTTGATCACTCTAATGCCGGGCTTGAATAAAATCGATTCTCCTGAGAAGGTCGAAGCTTGGGATAAAGCAAAGAAGATCGAGGCTGTCGCTTTGCGATTGGAACCATCCTCGCTTTATCCGCAAGGAGAATTACAAGAGGTCGATTACAAGGAATCGGTTAAGCGAGTGCGTAAAACTCCGACAGTCGTTAGTGAACCTACCATCAAAGGCCTGAATCGCAAGGACGCAATTGCTGTTGTTGAGAAGATCGATGACATTACACTTCTGAAGAGTTTGAAAGAGCAGACAGGAGATAGTCATGTCAAAGGAGCAATCAACAATAGGATTGAAGAACTTGAGGATGACGACGACGATTAAAGGTTAAAACCGATGGCTGTAACTTACAGTTCATTTATCATTAGGTTCCCAGAGTTCACCACCTCTGATCCTGATGAGCAAACAAGAATTACACAATTCATCTCAGACGCGACAAGAGAATGCAACAGTGATTCTTGGGGTGATAAGCAAGATACCGGAGTTAGTTATCTAACTGCTCACATGCTTGCCATGGCTAATCGCGCCCGCTCATCAGGATCAAGTGGTAGTTCTGGTTCCGGCCCGGTAGAAGAAGCACAAGCAGGGAAGCTGCGTGTTAGATATGGTAATCCAAGTGAAGGAACCAACTCGCCATTTCTCTATGGCTTGGATTCAACACCATATGGACTTGTGTATTCACAATTATTAGCAACGTTGTCAATAACTCCAGTGATTGCTTAAGGAGAGCAAATAAAATGGCAAGTGTAATTGGAAATGTAGTAACAACACAGCTTGTTGATGAAACCGATTTAGCTGCTGGCACTTACTACTATCCATCAGAAGATGACGGAATGAAGGTAGGTAGACAGACTGATCTCTCTTTGGCATTTGTTCTCTCTGGTGGAGTAACATTGACACTTGAGGCAAAGACCGAAGAAGATGATGCTGTCAGTTCTACATGGCAGGACATAACCAAAGCAGGATTCAACATAACCAATAATTCAACCGGTTTTGCCTCTTTCGTTGATATTAGTGGAATTGTTGATTGGGACAATCTCAACGTCACTGCTTGGCGCGCAAAGATTGTCACATCAGATTCTACTAATACTGTCAAAGTTGTTTCAAGACAAAAGGCAGTAAGCTGATGAGAACGAATGTTACCAATAATATTGTCACAGTTCCAACTGTAGGAGACCTTCCTGCAACTGGCCAGCCCGGTAATATATACATCGTTCTTGATGATGGAACAGGAGAAGCAAGCACTTATATCTGGGATCCAAATTCCAATACTTGGACAAATGAAAGCACTCCTGTTGCTGCTAAACCGATTGTTGCTTTGGGTGCATCCAGAGCAGGAACAATTGCAGGAACAGGTTTATTATATTTGCGCATGGCAGGAGCCAATTATTCATCGACAAATGGATATGTTTTACCATTTGCCGCTCAGTTAATAGGAATAAGTGGTTCAACTTATGATTCGACCGGAGTTGAATTTCGAGTAATTGAAGTGCTAAATCCTACAAATGTATATGGGAGTTTGACAATTACGACTGGAAATAAAACCGGTTATCGATTTGATTTGAGTGCAGCGATCGCAGCCGGAGAGGAAATAGGATTAGCTGCTATAAGAACAGTAGAGGACTACACTAGTCCAGCCGCAACAGCTTGGTTGAGAAAGGTCTAAAGATAATGGGTTCTATATTAGTCACCACAAAAGGGACGGACGTTCCTCTTGATGATGTGGGGTATATTGTAATTGATCCTCAAACGGATTTTAATTTGTCTGCCGAGATTTCGATTTATGAGCTTCAAAATTCCGGAGATTTTATTACAGCAATCACAACTCCTGGCAATACTCTTGATTGCAAATATGATCCAGGAGGTGGAGCTGCTCAAATTGTTATAACATCCGAAGCTGAGTTGATTGCCCAAATCAAAGCAGAGAAAGGCCAACCGGATGGTTATGCGTTGCTTGATGACGATGGAAGTGTGCCAGCAGTCAATCTTGTTAATCTCAATTGGCAGAATAGCGTGCTTGATAAAGATGTCACTGATCCAAGCACATTAACGCCAAGTGACGGTGATAGATATATTGTTGCCGTGAGTGCAATTGGAGTATGGTCAGGCAAAGATAATCAGATCGCTCAATGGTCTGATGATGCTAGTGATTGGGAATACACAATTCCTACAAATGGTTATGCTTGCCCAGTGCTTGATGAAAGCACTGTCTATGCTTTCACAGGTTCTGTTTGGACAACTTTTGCAGATTATATCAATGCCATAGCCGGGGAATCGTCCTCTGTTGATAATGCTATTGCCATTTGGGACGGGACGAGTGGAGAAGCTTTGAAGTCTCTTGCGGCTTTTAAGGCTCAGATAGCAACGGGATTTTTCGGGGCTAATTATAAGACAATCGATATTACTGGAGATAGTAGTCAAGGTGGAGCACTAATCAGGTTGGTGAGTAATTCAGATTCAGATGCTTCCATGTATTATTCAAGCAATGGAGCAGGAACAAGATTTAGTCTATTGGGATATTTTGGTTTTCTGCCAGGAGGAGCGCATGGTATTTTTGCGGATGGTTCGCAGATTATAATCAAATCGTTTGGTAAGAGTGGAGATGATAATTCGCAAGCTATTTCATTGGCGACAGGAGACGCCAGTGAAAGTTCTCCCGGTTCTGGTAATTCTGGAACGGTTAATATTAAATCCGGTGATGTTATCAATGCAAGCGGAACAGGAAATTCAGGTGGAGTCACTATTGAATCTGGTGATGTTCAATCAGGCGATTCTGGTGATGTCATTGTTCAAACTGGAACTAGTGCGAGCGGCACAAGAGGTGATGCAAAGGCGGAAGGGGAAAATGTTAGACTGATTGCTGATAGTGATGTGGTCGCTAAACTCGGCGATAATGCAGGAGCACAAAAATTATCAATACTTGATTCTGATGATGCTGAGGTTGCAAGTATAGACAGTGATGGTAAAGGAACATATACAGAGATTGCTATCAGTAAGAGTGGACAAGCCACAACTTCTTATGAGTCAGATGGCAAGAACGGTTCTGTATTTATGGATGGTTCTGCTGGTATATTCCGTGTAAAATCCAATGATGCTGATCTTGAAGTATTCACAGATGGACAGACTGGTTCTACAAATTCAAATAAGACTACTGTAAAAACAGGAATAACAGTAGATGGTAATTCCGGCGATTTAGATATTGAGACCGGAGGGGTGTCAGGGACAGGGAACAGTGGTGGTCTTTCTTTAAAGACTGGTTCGGTAAATTCAGGAACAAGAGGAAGTGTTGATGTTGATACAAGCAATCATAATATCAAGCTTGGAGATAACGCAGGAACAAACAAAGTAAGCATCAAAGATTCTGATGATGCTGAGGTTGCAAGTATAGATAGTGATGGTGATATTCGTGGACTGAATGTAAAGAAAGCGAATCTGTCCGCAAGTTCTGATCCAACTACTAGTAATGACTCTACTCAAGGTTACACAGTAGGATCAATTTGGATCAACACTTCTACTGATTCTGCATTCATTTGTATGGACGCAACTGCTTCTAATGCGGTATGGAAAGCTATTGGAGGAGTTTTACCGGAAAATTATATCGAAGATTTACAGACTGAATATGTAAGTGCTTCTTCTGTTAAGATCAATGCAGGTAAGTGTCGTGACGGAGCTAATACTTTCGACATTGAGTTGTCGTCTCCAGTTACACTAGATATAACATCGAGTGGAGCAAATGGCCTCGATACTGGCAGTGAGGCGGCTGATACTTGGTATTCCATTCACATCATTGCCGATTCTAATGGAGTAAATCCCGTTGCCGGTTTGTTTTCGACAAGTCCGACTACTCCAACGTTGCCATCCGGCTACGATAAATTCAGGCGTGTTTCGTGGATCAGAAATCGGGCAGATTCTTCGTTTAGACCATTTTATGAATTGGTGTCGGGAGATTTACGCAAAAATTATTGTTTGTGTGGAGAAACCACTAGGTTGGTGCTGTCTGCCGGTGCAGCAACAACTTACACCTCTGTAGATTGTTCTGATATTGCTCCACCAACATCACGCTTAATTCTTTTGTCCGTGCAGCAGTTGGGAACACCTACTGCACAGACGTCAAATAATATTAGTGGAGAAGATGTTTTGAATGTGCTGGCAGGACAAAAAGAAGTGACAGATTTTCCTTGCGCTTCTGACCAAACGGTTGCTTACAGAAATTCAGCAGCAGGCGGAGTGGTCTACATTGCGGTGAATGGGTGGACGGAAGTGCTTTAGAGAGAAAGGATACAAGTAGATGGCTGAAACATATAACGGGGTAATTGAAACCTCCACAGGTGATTTATTGAGAGCAGGGTATTGTGATTTCGAGAATGACGGATCATTCAATCCTGAAATAGAATCTTATATGACTTCTATTCCGAATCCAGGCAAAACCAAAGGAAGTCCGTTTTTTACAAAAATGGATAGATGGACTGGTTCGGGATGGATAGAAGTTGATCAATAGCAATAGACACACAATAAAAACGGAGTGGATCAATTTCTAATGGCATCAAAAGTAACAGTAGCAACCAAAAGCATCGACTTAGGAGCAAACAAGCTTCTTGCTGAAGCTGCTTTGCTCAAAAAACAAAAGGTTGATATTGGCGTTCAAGCTGATGCTGGTAGATATGAGCCAAAGAATGATGGGTCAAAAAAGAAGAGTGGTAAAAAAGCGAAGTCTCCTAAGCTTGTTACAATCGCTGCAACTCACGAATTTGGAACCAACAAAGCAGGTAGAAATAAGAAAGTCAAAGTTCCTCAACGCTCTTTTATCAGAGCAACTTTTGATGAGAAGAAAAAGGAATGGGAAAGCAGAACAAATAAGATTGTCAGTGACATCACAATAGGAAACGCAACAGCGAAGGGCTTACTGATAGAGATGGGGTTGAGGATTCAAACAGATATTCAAAAACGAATCAAGCAAGGTATTCCGCCAAAGTTGAAATACAGAGAAGGAACACCTTTGTGGGATACTGGACAACTCATTAACTCTATTCGTTATGTGTCTTCGCTCGGCGATGAGGCTCCAAAGATATGAGTATCATCAACATATTCACTGTTCAAGATAACATGACGTTGAAAAGGCAAACGACTGCATCGGTATCGGTAAAGGGAACTTATCAACCAGTTACAAGGTCATCGATAATCATTACAGGAAGTATACAACCCATAACAGGGAAAGAGCTTTTGGATTTGCCAGAGGCACAACGAACAAGACACCCCAGAACAATCTACACTGAGACCGAGTTGAGAACTGAAGATAAAACCAATGGGTTGGGAGCAGACATCATCGAGCATGATGGTGTTGAATATGTTGTTTACAAAGTCGAAGATTTCAGCGAGTGGGATGGAGCAGGTCTCGCCCATTATGCAGTAACAGTTCTGAGAAAGGATGAATAAATGGTTCGCATAAATAAAATTCCAAGAGGGGTGATTTCTTTTGGCCCAAATCGTATCAGACTAATGCAAGGTGACAATGATGTGACAGAAGAGCAATATGAGGAATTGAAATCTTATGAACCTTTTAATGATTGTGTTAACAGTGGTTCTTATGTAGTGACATTACTTGATCAGTCAAGAGAGGAGCCTGTTGAGTTGACTTCTGATGATGTTGAGGAAGAAGAGTCAGAGAAAGTGACATCGATTCTCAGGAAAGGAAGCAAGAAGAAAAAGTCTTCTAATGGATAATGGCAACTGAGCAAAACATAAAAGATATTATTTTTGATTGGGCTATTGTTGCAAGCAGTCTCGCTGAAGATAATATCATTTGGGCAAATCAGCCGGAGAAAGGGCAGTCTCTAGTTGCTCCTCAGCCTGTTGGGACTTATGCTGTATTGGAGATAATCTCTGGGCCAAATAGAGTTGGTCTTGTTGACGAACAAAGATTCCCATTAGCATCAAGCCCAAGCGAGGAAATGTCTTATGCTGGTCAAAGACTTTTGACTTTGAATGTTCAGATTTTTGGTTCAAGTGCTTATGATTATATTGTCGCTGTTCAGAACAGTCTTCAGACAGAAGAAGGACGAGCACTTTTGAAGAAGAGGCAGACAGCAACTGTTTCGGTCAATACCCCTGTTGTTCAAGATCAAGAATTTATCCTCTCTATCGTTGGTGTCAGCTTCACAGTTGTAGCTGGTTCTAGCGATGATGAGGAAGATATTAGAGATGCTTTACTTGCCGCTGTCAATGCTTCAGAAGACATTGGTCGAGTAGAAGCATCAGAAGGAGCAACAATAGCAGATCTTGATTTACAAGGAGCAATTGGGAAAGATTATTCATTAACAGTCAATTCAAATCTCTCCCTCAGTGATCAAGTCAATGCTGTCGATCTTGCAGTTGTTGGGGATGAAGGTATTACTGATGTTGC
>Ga0180432_10004211_pt1 | contig 19902 bp, 23 predicted proteins | sample SS_ome_10_FD_132414 | JGI IMG/M metagenome (GOLD analysis project Ga0180432, IMG submission 132414) | Hypersaline lake sediment archaeal communities from the Salton Sea, California, USA - SS_1_MS_2 metaG | ecosystem: Environmental > Aquatic > Non-marine Saline and Alkaline > Hypersaline >...
AATTAATTACAGAAAAAAAGTCATTCAATTGGTTGTGGATTGAAAACATGCCCATTCATAATTCTTATTCTTCTTGCTTCCTTCAGCGGCTTTTATATCTACTTCAGACTGCTAAAGCCATCTTCTAGAATCATTTATGTAATCTTCCTGACTCAAATACCACTTCACCTTCCTTGATGGCTCTTTTAGCAGTCTTAAACCTCATTAACGGCCAGCTCCATCCTGTTGATCTTCTTTATCTCCCTGGCCAGGAGTACTCCTGTCACTGCAATGGAAAGAAAATCTGCTATGGGAAATGATATCCAGATGCCGCTTAGTCCCATTGCCATGGGAAGAAGAAGTATGAGGGGTATTAAAAACAGCACCTGCCTGGTAAGCGAGAGGACAATGGAGGGCACGGCCTTACCGATAGACTGGAAGAATCCAGCACCTATGATCTGGAAACCTATGAAAGGAAATAATAATATTATCATGCGGAACGGAAATATCCCGTTCTCGATCAGGGCGGCATCGGTACTGAAAAGCCCTATTATGGCGGACGGGAATATCATAAAGGGGATAAAGAATACTGCACCTATTACAAATGTGGTAATAACTGAAGTCCTAAGGGTCTCTTTTACCCTTCCCAGCTTACCGGCGCCATAATTAAACCCTATCATGGGCTGCGACCCCATCACTACCCCGAAAAGCGGCATTATTATAAACATTATGACCCTGTTAACTACACTGAATACGGCTATGGCAATATCTCCCCCATAGACTTTGAGGGAATTGTTTACTACCACTATAAGGATGCTCATGCTGACCTGCCTTATAAAGGAAGCAAATCCCAGGCTGACCATTTCTTTCAGTATTACAAACTTCATCCTGAAGTGATGGATCCTTATGGAGAGGGCGCTTCTTTTCAGGGCATAATAAAGTACTATATAAAGGAAGCCGCAAAACTGGGCTATTATGGTAGCATAAGCTGCGCCCCTTATTCCAAGTCCCAGGACGAAAATAAATACCGGGTCCAGGGCAGTATTGATGCCTGTAGCCAGAAGCATGACGATCATGGCATTTTTGGCGTCTCCCTCAGCCCTTACCAGGTTATTGCTGGATACCAGGAAGGGGAAATATATAAAACCGAAAGCCACCACAGAAAGATAGTCGCGGGCAAAAGGCAAGATGCTTTCAGTAGCCCCAAATGCCTTGAGGATAGGATTTAAAAAGATAAATACTAAAATTGCGGCAAAAGCCCCGAATGCCAGCGATGCTACAAAAGAGTTGCCGGCTATATTAGCAGCCCTCCCATAGTCCTTTTTACCGAGGCTGCGGGAAAGCATTGAGGCAGCCCCCATACCGAACAGCTGGGCTATAGCCATGATTATCATCTGTATGGGGAATACGATACCGATACCGGCTATGGCAAGGGTGCCCACTCCCCTGCCAATAAATATGGTATCTACCACATTATACAGGCTATTGGCTATCATGCCTATTGTAGTGGGAATGGCAAGCTTTAACAGAAGCGGCCCTATGCGCTTATTTCCCAGGTCCAATATATTTTTTTCCATACGGTTCAAATTATCCTCACTTTACACGGACTTAGAGATTCTATTTAGGTTCAGGAGTAAAGTCAAATCAATATGATTGGAATTGGTGTAGGCAGAAGTTTAGGGTATTTTAGCACTAATCTATCTTATTTGAAATCATAGCCAGAAAATCCTCGATATCCTGCAGATGATCGTTCAGGATATCATAAAGTACCAGGTGATCTATGTCCCCATAATCATGGGTAATCCGGTTCCTGAATCCAGTCATCTTTATCATCTTTTCTTCTAGTTCTTTTGATATTATCTTATCTGAATGCAGTATTTCAAATGACTCTGATAATGTTGCTGGTCTTCTAAGCTCTTTGTAAGATATTATTGCCTCTGCCAGGTCTATAGTGCCCTGGGCCGCCAGGTAGAAGTATCTTTCAACCGCACCCCGCAAAGTCATATCCTGCTCCAGGGATTCTGCTTTTGCATCCTTATAATCTTCCAGGATATCAAGATATTTCCTGACTTTGCTCTTACCTTTTTCTATTACTTCTATTCCTGTCATAGATTTTAAGCCTTGGTCAGTCCGTGTTTTCTTAATAAAAAGCGGAAATCAAAATACTCATTTAATATCCTGGGTTCTATAAGCATCCTGTAGGGTTCTACCTCATATATTATCCTGCCGCTTTTTATTATTGAATACTTCATCTCGGGCGCATCAGTATGATTTATTACCACAGTATCTATCTTATCTATTTTAAGGATTTTGCTGATCTTACCTGCAATATCCACAGAAGTATGGTAGGCTTCTAACCTATCTTTATCAATATAAAGGGCAAAATCATAATCCGAAAGTGGACCTGTACTGCCTGAGGCCCTGGAACCAAATAAATATACTATTTTTAGTTCAGGATATCCTTTAAATATCTTATTTAATTTTTTTAACTGTTCTTTTGTCATAATACTGATTTTAAAGTATTTTCAATTCGATGACAAAAGAATTAAACATGGCATATTTTATTTATGCCTTATACCTTTTCTGTTTCCTTTATCTCTCCGTCTACCTTTATAGATATGTCCTCTACCGGTATATCCTTTCCAGACTCTGCTACTGCATCATTTAATAGCTTAACCATGCCAAAACAGCAGGGCACCTCCATATGGGCTACGGTTACAGACTTAATATCATTATTCCTTAATATATCAGTTATCTTTTCCCGGTAAAACCCCGCATCATCCAGCTTGGGACATCCCACCAGGAGTATCTTTTTCTTCAAAAGGTCCCTGTGAAAATTGCCGTATGCAAAGGGTACGCAATCAGCCGCCAGTAGGAGATCTGCACCATCAAAATATGGAGCATTGGTGGGAACCAGGTGGATCTGCACCGGCCACTGCCTGAGTTCAGATCTTTGCTTTGCACCAGCAATATCATCTTCCTCTTCTACAATATCGCGCATATCCCTGACGCTTGAACCGGGACACCCGCAGGGAAGATTTTCGGCTTCTTCTTCCTCCAGCGGATTATTTATATGTTTTTCCTTTAAATAATCGGTGGCCTGCTTTAAAAGCCCCATCTCTCCATGGTCCTTTAAATGCTTGAGATGGGCTTTTATTGTATTCTTTCCCTGTTTGACAATATTTCCCATAACCTTGACTTCATCATAGGGCTCAGCTTCCCTGTTTTCAACAGATATAGCGTCTTCGGGACATTCACCTATACATGCACCAAGCCCATCGCAGAATAGGTCATTTATCAACCGGGCCTTGCCGTCTATTATCTGCAAGGCTCCCTCGGGGCATCCGGGAACGCAGTTTCCGCAACCTGTGCACTTTTCCTCATCTATAGTTATTATATCTCTTTTTGCCATTTCCCTTCTCCTTTATTATTCATAAGTGATTTTAAATTAATAGATCCAAGGCGGCTCTTAATATCAGCCTCTATTTCCTCTATCTTTTCCTTTAATATACAGGTGTCCCTGTTGGGACAGATATCCTTATTCAGCATACATTCATTCATGATGAACTTTCCCTGGAATGTTTCCACAAGGTCGATAAGGTAGATATCTTCCGGTATCCTGTTAAGGCTGAATCCGCCATTTTTCCCCTTATACGATTCGACCACCCCATTCTTTGCCAGTTCCTGCATGATCTTCCTCAGCATAGGCCTGGTAATACCAATTTTTTCTTCAAGTTCTGTAACTGGTATCCGGTCCAGACCCGATTCAGCCATATATTTCAGGGCTCTTACTGCATAATCAATTTCACGTGTTATAAGTTTCATAATTTATCACATTGTAAATGATACTATAATTGTATCATTTGTCAAGGATGATTGTCTGCCAGTTTAAATTTAAAAATGACTTTTAATATTTATATTAACAGCTATGCAAGGCGCATGCCAAATTTTTTCACAAATGATATTGCCCTGAAGAAAATCAAGACTGACTTCTTGAAAGTAATTATATTAGATGATTATCTGTAATCCTGAGGGCTACCAATCAGCTGGAAGCCCTCAGGATGATGGGATTTAAAAACTCTACGGATATATTCCCCTTAGCTCCACTGCTTCGGCTACCCTTTCCACGCCCAGTATGGTAGCAGCCCTTCTCATATCCACTTTCCTTTCTTTTGACACCTCATATACCTCATAGAAGGCTTTCTCCATGATATCCCTGAGTGACAGGTCTACTTTCCTCTTGGACCAGAAATAGGCATCATTTCCCTGCACCCATTCAAAATAGGATACGGTAACGCCTCCGGCATTGCACAATATGTCGGGAATTATAAAGACTCCCTTATCATTTAATATCCTGTCTGCTTCCAGTGTGGTGGGAGCATTAGCGCCCTCGGCTATAAATTTTGCCTTTATCAAGCCAGCATTTGATTTTTTTATCTGATTCTCCAGGGCTGCCGGGATCAAGACATCGCAGTCCACTTCGAATATGCCGTCTCTGCCCATGGTATCGGCATCCTTATAACCGGCTACGGTGCCTGCTTCCTCTGTATGCTTAAATGCCTTATGGGGATCTATGCCTGCCTTATTATGTATGGCCCCTCCAGCATCTGATATAGCCACGATCTTAAACCCCAAATCATAGAGTATCCTGGCAGCATTAGAGCCGACATTACCAAATCCCTGTACGGCAATGGCAAGATCAGTGGTATCGATCTGGTGCACCTTAAGGGCGGAAAGAAGCGAATATACCACGCCTCTTCCGGTAGCCTCTTCCCTTCCCTGGCTTCCTCCCAGAGCTATGGGTTTTCCGGTTACCACCCCGGGGACAGAATAACCCTTGTCAATGGAATAGGTATCCATTATCCAGGCCATGACCCTGGCATTCGTGCCTACGTCAGGCGCCGGGATATCCTTTTCCGGCCCAATGATATTTATTATCTCAAAGGTATAGCGTCGGGTAAGGTTTTCCAGCTCGTTTTTAGAAAGTGTGGCAGGGTCTACTGCGACACCCCCTTTGGCTCCGCCAAAGGGGATGCCCGTGACGGCACATTTTAAGGTCATTAGCAGTGCCAACGCTTTTATTTCATCAAGGTTTGCATCAGGATGGTACCTTATACCTCCCTTTGCAGGGCCCCTGTTGGTATTATGCTGTACCCTCCAGCCCTTAAATATATCGATATCGCCTTTTTCTCTTTTTACGGTTACTGATACCTCCACCACTTTCCTGGGTTCGGTTATATATTCTTTTAATCCCCGGGATAGATGAAGAGTATCCATGACAGAGTTCAGGCGCTCTTTTGTCATGTCCCATACTGATTTTTTTTGTTTTGATCCTATTGTCATTTTAGAGCACTCCTTTGTACCCGCTAAAATATTATTAATAATTACCCTACGGATATATGCCTCTTAGCTTAATAGCCCTGGCTACCCTTTCCACTGCCAGCAGCGATGCAGCTGTCCTCATATCCACCTTTTTATCCTGGACTACCTTATATACTTCATAAAAGGCCTTCTCCATGATGTCCCGGAGCTTTAGCTTAACTTCACGCTCAGACCAGAAGTAGGAAAGGTTGCCCTGCACCCATTCAAAATAGGATACGGTAACGCCTCCGGCATTGCAAAGAGTATCCGGGATCACAAATACCCCGTTCTTAAGAAGTATCTCTTCGCCTTTGGGGGTAGTAGGAGCATTGGCAGCTTCAGCTACAATAGAAGCCTTAATATCTGCTGCATTGGCCTCTGTTATCTGGTTTTCCAGAGCTGCAGGGACCAGTACATCGCACTCGAGGACTAAAAGGTCCTCAGGTGATATATCCTCTGCATCTCTATACCCCTTTACTGACTTTGTCTTATCCTTATGCTCCAGGACCCTATAGGGGTCTAAGCCCTTTTTGTTTAGTATTGCTCCCCCCGAATCAGATACAGCTATTATCTTAAAGCCCATATCATAGAGTATGCGGGCACAGTGGTAACCGGCATTTCCAAATCCCTGCACCACTGCGTCAAGATCTGTGGTATCTATACCTTTTACTTTGAGTGTGGAGAGTATGGTATATACGCAGCCTAAGCTTGTTGCATATTCCCTTCCCAGGGACCCTCCCATCTCGATGGGTTTTCCTGTTACCACGCCTGGCACAGCATGGCCTTCATCAATGGAATAGGTATCCATTATCCAGGCCATTACCTGTGGATTTGTGTTTACATCTGGGGCAGGTATGTCTGTATCGGGACCGATATTGTTTATTATCTCGAAGGTATATCTTCTGGTAAGGTTTTCCAGCTCCCGCAGGGAAAGCTTTTTGGGATCCACCACTACTCCGCCCTTGGCTCCCCCGAAGGGTATCCCCACTACGGTACACTTTAGGGTCATAAGTAGTGCCAGGGCCTTTATCTCATCCCTGGTAACATCGGGGTGGTACCTTATGCCTCCCTTGGCTGGCCCCCTATTGGTATTATGCTGGATGCGAAATCCTGTGAATATATCAATATCGCCATTGTCCATTTTAACTGTCACAGCGACTTCCAGGATCTTCCTGGGGGTTCTTAAGTATTTTCTGATGCCGGGAGTAAGGTTTAAAAGGTCCATAGTGGCATCCAGGCGGTCAAGTGTCATCTGCCAGACATTATTATCTGTCATAGTCAAATTCCTTTCTATTTAGTGTCTACTTAAGTCTTAGTAGATCGCCGATTTTCCTGATTCCGAGGTCCTGATACGGATAGCATCCTCTACAGGGAGTATAAACACTTTCCCTGCCCCTATCTTTCCCGTGCGGGCAAGACTTACGATAATGCGGGTAACCTCATCTACAATGTCTTCGTCTACTACGATCTCGAGCTTTGTCTTTTTACGGAACTTGACTTCTTTTGAGGGTTTTTCTCCATTTAGCCGACCTCTTTGTCTGCCGAATCCCTCCACTTCTGATACGGACATCCCATCTACGCCTGCTTCGATAAGAGCATCTTTGATCTTGTCCAGCTGTGATGGCTGGATGAAGCATTCGATCTTTCTTAGCATCTCAGGTTTTCCTTTCTATTTTTTTCCTTTCTCTTTTGACAACTTTTGCCATTATCAATTATATGGACTCAATTTTCAATAGGAAGTTCCACCCATCTTCCTTCTTTATTGGATATCTCGCTGGCCTCCAGGACTTCCTGCACTTTATAGCCCGAATACATGTCATTAACCGGCTTGTTTCCCTCAGCTACATTCTTTACAAAATCAAAAGCATTTCCGGCATGATACCTCATCCAGCCAATAGAAAACTTGGGTCCCGGGAACTGGGTAGCCGGTTTCGGATATCTCTGCACTGTCTCAATAGCGGTGAAACCCCGCCTGCCGCCTATAGGTTCACTGGCATCCCGGTTATCAAAAACCTCCAGGAAATTGGGCTGCATGCTGTTAAATTTGATAGCTCCCTTTTCGCCATGTATCTCAATCCGGTACTCATCATTAGCCCCGGTGGCCACCTTGGAGCCTTCAATAGTCCCGATACAGCCGTTTTCGGATTCAAACATTATAAGGGCCAGGTCATCTACATCAACTTCCCCGAACTCATCCGGTTTGCCCGGGAGGGGTCTTTTCTTGGTAAATATCTCTAGCCTTGAGAATACCTTCTTGAAATCGCCGATAAGGAACCGGGTAAGGTCGATTACATGGCTGGCCAGGTCATAAAGCGATCCCCCGCCGCAGAATTTTTTCTGGATCTTCCAGTACAGGGGGCGGTTGGGATCAGAGTTTCCCGAGTGGAGGTATACTATCCTGGCACTATATATCCGTCCCAGAAGACCTTCCTCTATCAGCTTTTTGGCCCGCATCATAGCCGGCTGGTACCGGTACTCAAAAGTCATCTGGCATACAAGCTCCGGATGGGCTTTGGCAGCTTCCAAAATTTCTTTTGCTTCAGCCAGATTCATGGCCAGCGGCTTTTCACAGTTTACATGCTTACCTGCCTTAAGTGATTCCAGGATTATCTCCTTGTGCAGACAGTTGGGGGTACATACTTCGATTATGTCTATATCTTCCCGCTTAATAAGGTCCTCCCAGTTATCGGTAGCGAATTCAAAGCCTGCCTGCTCCACGCCTTCCTGGGCATCCTTAATGGGAACAGAGGCTACGCCTACCATTTTTAACCTGGCAGGCATGGGATTATAGTAATAGGGGAGATTAAGGTAAGAAAGGGTGTGTACCTTACCTATAAACCCATAGCCCACCATACCTATGCCTAATGTCCTCATAAAAATTCTCCTAGTCAAAAGTCTTATTTTTCAAATATTTTTTAATATCCGTATTCTTTTTCCACTTCACCAATGGCTTCCTCGATTATATCAAGGGCTTTGCTGGCTATATCTTCTTCCATGATAAGCGGCGGAGACATCCTCAGGTTCTGTTTCGCAGGTATCCAGGCAACGCCTTTGGCAAATGCTTTCTGATAAACCTTATTTCCTGCCTCTTCAAAGGGTTCCTTAGTCTCCTGGTCCTTTACCAGTTCCATTCCCAGCAGGCATCCCTTACCCCTGACCTCGCCGATTATCTTATGCTCGTCTTTCATCTTGTCCAGTCTTTTCATGATAAAATCACCCAGGGAAGCTGATTTCTCTACTATGTTTTCTTCTTCTATGACTTCCAGTGATGCCAGTCCTGCAGCTGAAGCCATTGGATTTCCGCCATAGCTGGTAGATGCCGATATCTTTTCCAGTACATCCGTATATTCTTCCTTTATGGCAAAGGCAGTACAGGGGAAACCATTAGCCAGGCCTTTGCCCAGTGTTATGATATCGGGTATAACATCATAATTTTCAACGCAGAACATCTTGCCTGTCCTGGCACAGCAGGTAAGGACTTCGTCCACTATCATAAGTATTCCCAGCTTGTCACACATCTTCCTGATCCTGGGAAGATAATCATCGGGATAGACTATAGAGCCTCCCCAACCCTGTATGGGCTCCAGTACTACTGCCGCCATATTTCCTGTTCCTTCCATAAGGATCTGCTTTTCCAGTGCATCCACGCAGAATAATCCGCATTCAGGATACTTCTTGTCAAAATGGCACCTGTAGCAATGCCCATTGGGAGCCATATGGCTGCCCGTAGCCCTGGGTCCTGAAGTATAGTTTGCTACTTCCGTAAGTGAGACAGCGCTCAATGTCTTGCCATGGAAATCGCCATAGAATGAAAAGAACTCATATTTTTCGGTATGGGCCCTGGCCGCCCTCATAGCAGCTTCCACCGCTTCAGTTCCGGCGCAGTACATCTGTATACCGTTAAGGTTTCCGGGGGTAACAGAAGCCAGTTTCTCCAGGAATAATGCCTTTATCTCGGTAGTATAATCATGGCAGTTCATAAGCTGTTTGGTGTATTTCTGGACATACTCCACTACCTTGGGGTGTCCATGCCCCAGATTGGTAACATAAATACCGGATGAAAAATCAATATAGGTATTCCCATCTGCATCAGTAAGGGTCACCCCATGTCCAGATTCAAATGCAACCGGGAATAGCTTAACCTGGGAAGAATATCCCTTCATATATTTTTCTGCCCTGGAATGAAGCGCTTTTGACTTTGGCCCCGGAGCCGGGACTTTCATGTCGGGAAGAGTGTTTACATCTACTTTTGCCCAATCCTTGTCATAATCCATAATATTTCTCCTTTCAAGTTTTGATGATTAAAACATGCAATATAATTCAATATCATTCATATTTTGAATTATATAGCTTTTTATAGAAGAAATAAAGGTATATTTTGTTAAAAAATTGTTAAAAACAGTCAAAAATTGTGGTTGGAGGGCTATTAGAGGAAAAAGCCGGTCTTATTGATCAGAAAACTTTCCGTAATCGGTTGAATGGGGCATATATACCACTATATCACCAACTTTGTATCCATTGCCAATGCTATTAGCTATTACAGGGCATTTTATCTTGAGCAGGAAAAATATATTCTTATCCTCATCGCTTAAGGCTTCATAATTCCCCTGGCCCTTGGCAATTACCAGGTCAGAACTCCTGTATTCTTCAATAAATTCCCGTGAACACAGGGGCATTACGGCTGCCGGCATGTCGAGTCCGGTGGTGATCACTTTTACTTCCTTATCTATACCGGTCATCACGGCATCATCCATGGTAATGTCATTTAGAGCCGGACCTCCCCTGACCGCATAGGTTATCTTTTCCCTGGGCAGGACCTCAATAAACAGCCTGTCCAGTACTATCTCCCCGGCATTATCACCTATATATAATATTTTTTTTGCCCCTGCTATCTCCCGCCTTAATGCATCCATAAAGTTTCTGTCAAGTTCCTGGACCAGGGATTGTTCAATATTTTCCAATATTATTTTCCTGTCCAGTTTGGCTTTAGGGCCAAAATCTATAATATTGCCGGCAAGGGCTATGCGAAGTCCTGTCTGGAAAGGATCCTTGCTTTTTCTTATCCTTTCTTGCAGGTCACCGGCAAGGTCAAGACAGATGCTGTTAAATTTCTCCTTTACCTTCTTGTATGGATCACCATCATGTGTGTATTTCTTTATTATCTTCTGGATCTCATACTGAGTCATAAGGCCGATATTGTCAGTATCAAACTTTCCGGCTGCCTTAATAGACTCTCTCATGACTTTTTCGTGCAGGGCTTTATTTTCAGAGACCATCCTTATTGCTTCTAAAGCCTGCCTCAAATAACATGGTATGCAGTCCAGGTATAATCTCATGAAGCTATCTTTCCCTTACCATATTGGTACCGCATTTAGGACAGGTTATCTCATAGCAGGGTACGCCTATTTGGTGCTCTGCCTTGGTCCCGCAGGACGGGCATACACAGCTGCCTCCCGGACCCATACTGGATCCTCCCATCCTGCCTCTTCCTCCGCCCCTGCCAAGTCCTCTGCCGGTACCGGCACCCTGACCACCTGCAGGTCCTGTTCCGTCTCCTCTGGGCATATTATTTCCTCCTTATTATTTTGGGCTAATGCTCATAATTATTATATGAAGCATATGCCCATTTGTCAATTGGCCGGTTATATTGTTTTTGTATGATTGAAGTTTTATCGAAAGGCCAGGCATGGTATAATTTATTATGAGTATATGCTCAAAATAAATTATTATATTGAAGGCGGGATATGGAACTCTTTTACGGTCCGGTATTATCCAGGAGATTTGGTTACTCGCTGGGTATAGATATCATCCCCTATAAGGTATGCAGCTATGACTGCATATACTGCCAGCTGGGAAGCACTACAAAAAAGACTGTCGACCGTAAAAGCTATATTAAATTGGACATGGACCAGTTTGAGAAAGACTTGACCAGGATCATAGATAATAATGAGAGAATTGACTATGTGACTTTTTCCGGCTCCGGTGAGCCCACCTTAAATATTGACCTGGGAAAGCTTATACGTAAGGTCAAAAAAACAACCGGCATACCGGTAGCGGTTCTTACCAATGGAAGCCTTCTTCACAGGGCGGATGTTCTTAAAGATATCATAGAGGCAGACCTTATAAAAGTATCAATGGATGCACCGGACCAGAAAATCTTTGAGGTAATAAACAAGCCTTATCCCGGCCTGCATTTTGCCGACCTTTCCCGGGGTCTTAATATGTTGATGAAAAATTACAGGGGCAGGATATGGCTGGAAATAATGATGATAAAAGGCATTAATGATTCCCTGGAGGCGGCATATGATTTTGAAGCCCTGCTAAAAAGCCTTCAAAAGGAATATATAAAAGCCGATTTAGAAAATATACATCTTAATACCCCCATTAGACCTACAGAGACGGGCGGTCTCGGTATCCCTGACAGCAAAAGGCTGGAAGAATTCAGAAAAATGCTTGGTAAAAAGGCTGTAATCATCAAAGACTATGAGATCAGCAAAGACAGGAAAAAAGATAGCATAATGGCAGGTGATATCATAAGCCTGGCCAGGAGAAGGCCGGTAACCGTCAGGGATATAAGTAAATCGCTTGATATAAATATAAATGAAGTGATAAAGGCTATCAAGGTTCTTATTGAAAGGAATGAAATAAGGACCAGGATGCATAATAACCGGAAATATTATTATGTATAGTTCTATTCTAAGATTTTTTCTTATTAAAACTATTAAACTCCATTATCTCAGACACTTTCAGGATATCATTTTTATCTACCAGCCTGTTATTTATATATTTATGCAGTACGCTGGATATTAATGTCTGATACGGCATGCCTTCGCTGGCAGCCATAGCCCTGATGCGCTCCAGGTCATTTACATTAAGCCTCAATGTAATAGTCTTCTTCCCGGAATTCTTATCAATAATAGACTCTATCTTATTTTTCTTTTTGCCTGATATTTTCTTATAGCCTCCAGCTTCTTTTTCTATAATTTCTTCATTTTCATCTAAATAATCTTTCATTCCGGCTCCTTCATATAAATTTTCTGGAATTTCCTGCTGGGAAAAACGGTCTTTATAATAATGTTATCATCTTCATCGACTACAAAAGGTGCGACATGGATGTAATCATTATAGAAAACAATAAATATTTGCTGGTTTTTCCTTTCTGGGTGTTCCAGTATATCTAGATATTTCTTTTCAAGAATATGGTCTATGATCTCTTCAATAATAATATTCCGCTTTAGCCGAAGATACCTGGCCTTATTTTCGTCATATATTATCATTTGATGAATATAGCATATATGTTTTACTATGTAAATACATTATAATTACTATTAATATTAGAAGTCAAATAGCATATTATTTACAGATTGTTGTTTGCTTAAAGTGAAGATACAATTCCCATAATATATCTAAGCCAGAAGCTAATAGGGATTTCTTGTGATAGGGGATAAATATCCTGATTTACTCCTTAAGCACCCACCTCTCGGCATATTTGTCGATTATGCTGTCTTCCTTAAGGAAGCGTGATATTTCCGTAAACCTGGAAGATGACGGATCGAAGAAATTGCCCGATATCTTCCCCGCCTGGGGCTTTAAGAGATAGAGGTTCTGTTTTGCCCGGGTGGATGCAACATAGAGAAGCCTCCTCTCTTCTTCTATTTCTTCCTGGGAATGGATAGCATAGGAGCTGGGAAGGTAGCCGTCTATAAGGTAGATCATAAAAACCGTGTGCCACTCCAGGCCCTTTGAAGAATGTATGGTGGAAAGCACCACTTTCTCGTCTTCCTCATCCTCGGGTGTTACCTTGAACTGGCTCTCCTCTATGGGTTCCAGTGTAAGGTCGGTCAGGAAGTCCTCCAGGCCCTTATACCTGGCGGCTATGGACTCCAGGCTGGCCAGGTCTTCCTGGCGTTTATGATGGTCGTCATATTTTTCCTTTAAGAGCGGGGTATAGAAATCTATGGCTTTCCTTAATTTTTCGGCAAAATTATTCCCCGAATCCGGGTCTTTTATATATTCCAGGGTCTTTCTTAGCTGCTTTAAACCATCACTGTATTTTTTATGGCTGTGGGAATTATCTGTCAGGAAATCTAAGCCGATATCCTCCTCCACTATCCTGGATACTATGTTTTCAGCATATCTGGGCCCAATGCCCTCGATAAGCATAAGCGCCCTATTCCAGCTTACCGGATCTTTGGGATTATATGAGATCTTTAAAAAAGAAAGTACGTCCTTTATGTGGGCAGCTTCATTAAATTTGATACCCCCATAGATCACATAGGGGATATTATGGGTATTTAGCTCTATCTCCAGGTCCAGGGAATGCCAGGCGCTCCTGTAAAGCACTGCCATATCATTAAGCTCCACTCCCTCTTCCCTTAACTCCAGCATCCTCTGGACGATAAACCGGGACTGGAAATTCTCGCTTTCAGTCTCTATATACCCGGGCTTCTCCCCGCCTTCCTTCTTGGTAAAGAGCTTCTTGTCATATTTTTCCTTCGCGTGCTCTATTATCTGGTTGGTAAAGTCCAGTATGGGCTGGGTACTGCGGTAGTTCTGCTCCAGCTTGATTATTTTTGCATCAGGGAAGGCTTTAGGAAAATCCATTATATTCTTGAAATTAGCTCCCCTGAATGAATAGATGCTCTGGGAATCATCCCCCACTACCATAAGGTTTTTATGTTCCTTTGCCAGCTGATAGACTATCTTTGCCTGCAGCTTATTTGTGTCCTGAAACTCATCAACCATGATATAGCGGTAATAGCCGGAAAGCTTCTTTCTTATCTCATCATTTCCCGACAGCAGTTTTTCCAGGTATATAAGTAGGTCATCATAATCCATTATGGTCTTGGTCTTTTTATAATCGGTATATGCATTCCTTATCTTTTCTACAGCTTCCCAGTGCTCTAAAAAATGGGGGTAATCATCCCTTATGACGCTTTTTATCTGGCAGTCCTTATTGGTGGATTTACTTATGACATCAGCAATTGTATCTTTGCGGGGAAACCTCTTATCCTTCTTATAGAGCCCCATCCTGTTTCTTACAAAACCCACCACATCCTCGGCATCCTTACGGTCGAGTATTGTGAAGTTTTCCGTAAATCCCACATGCTTTGCATAACGGCGCAGTACCTGGTTGGCAAAGGAATGGAATGTGCCTCCCGACACATGACCGCAGCGCTCATCCAGGATATGTGAGGCCCGCCTCAGCATCTCCCGGGCAGCCTTCCTGGTAAAAGTAAGGAGCAGTACCTGCTCCGGTGCGGCCCCGTCTTCCACCAGGCGGGCTACCCGGTATATAAGGGTGCGGGTCTTGCCGCTGCCCGCCCCCGCGATTACCAGTACCGGTCCCTTTTTTATCTCAACTGCTTCCAGCTGGGTAGGATTAAGCTCGGAAGCATAATCTATCTTATATTCCCTGGGACGGGCGGGCTTTAAGTCTTTTAACTGGTATTCTTTCATTATCTGAAATTATAATGCAAACATTTGTTCGTATTATAATGCTAAATGGGTTTGTAGTCAAAAAGATGATGTTATAACAGGAAATCCATATGATTATCCCTGTTTACTAGATGCACATCCGCATCAGGATAATTATCCCTGAAAGCTTTGGGTACCACGTATCTTTCGATAAGAACTAATTTATTGCTGCCCATTAATTGGCTTAATTCAGTTGATGTCTTATTACTCAGGGATTCCCTTATATCTGGCTCATCACAATTAAGATATTTTGAAGGAATGTCACAGACATCCATTATCTTTTTAATAAGGGTGGTTTTGCCGACCTGCCTGGCGCCATATATAATCATTGCCCGTCCCTTAAAAAGCTTTTTATTATAAAATACTTTGTTTTATGATTATTTCCTTCTCTGGACCATCCTGCCAAGTTCTTTCTCTACCTCCCGGTCAATTACGGATGTATCCACATCCATATTATTACTGCAGTAAGCTTTTATGGATTCAGATACTGACCTCTTCCAGGCAGTGAATGCAGGATCATAGGTAAGGAAAAATGCTATAAATTTTCCCATGTCCTCCTCCACTGCACCCTCACGGCAGTCCTCGAAATCCACACGGCAGACTGTCCCTTTCGGGAGAAGGAAATTCCGGTGGTTCATATCATTTAAAACATAAGATTTTCCTGTCAGTACCTTAAGCTTTTTATTGAAATCATAAATATAGTTAAGCGTTCCTTTAAGAGATGGGAGCTGCCCTAAATAATCGCCATGTTTAGATATATTTTCGTCCCTAACAGAATTTTCTTCCTGGATAATATAGTCCAGGAGCATCCTGGTACCCATGAACTCCATAATCACCATATCTTCACCGGTATAATAGATATTGGGGGCTTTAAGCCCATTATTTCCCAGAAGCTTATAAAAGTAGAGCTCGTTTTTTATCCTGGAATGCCTACTCTCTCCCCTGTACTGCTTGAGCACATATTGCTTTATTCCTGAGCCGGACCCCACTTCTACTTTAAATACATCATTTTTCCTGCTAAAGAGCTTTTCCTTACTGTAAATACCAGTTATATTTTCTTGTTTTAGAAAACCGCTATTTAAAAATCCTTCTAATGATAAGTCATGTTCCATAATCAATTGGCCGTAAATCTGCTAATAATATATTATTCGGTCACCTGTCATTTATGGTTATCTCTATTTTCTTACCCTTCTTATACCCCCTCAAGTTTCCCACCAGGGCTTTTATTGTGTCCCCTAATATATCCTGGACAAAGCCAACCATATTTATTTTCTTGCCGTCAACCGAAAGCAGTATTTTAGCCTCCGCTATTTTGCAGTCTGATCTTTCCGATTGCCCCCAAATTATCCTGCTGCAGAGTTCCCTGCAGGAATACCCGCAGGCACTGCAGCATTCTGGAGAAAAATCCGGCAGGATATCGAATACCTTCTCCATTATGATATCTACCATATTGGGAGTATCATCCTGGGAATTTATGGCCGGTATCCCCTCAATCACTTTTCTCCCTGAATTTGCCGCCACCCCCGATACCATAAACACCCGGTCAAAATAATCTTTCCCCTTATGCTTTTTGATATCCTCTTCATCATGGGCACAAAGTATGATGGGGACATTAGAATCAGTGATGCCCTCCATTACTACATAATCCTGGGTATAATGCCTGAGTATATCCTCTACCGGGAGTTTTTCCTGGTATAATATATCAGTCTCCTCATAGCCCCTGGCCGTGACCAGCTCCGATCCGGCTTCCCGGTGCCGGTAGGTATTGGTCCCCCCGGTGTCTAAGGCAAAATCCTCATAGTGGATCTCTTTTATGGAACCGACGGAAAAGCCCCTGCGCTTTATCTCCCTGATAATATTTTCTATAGTAGTAGTCTTTCCAGATTTAGTAATACCTACAACCGAAAAAGCTTTCATAATATCCTCCCGGGAAAACCGAATACATAATAAAGAATAAATACAGCTGCGGTAAATAGAAGCATTAATATCATAACTATATAGTCCTTTGGGACTAATTTTAGCATAAGATAGCTGGTCCTTTCTGGATATGCCCTGAATGCCCTGGCTTCCATGGCAGTGGAGAGGTTCCGGGCCTTATTAATGGCTCCTGCCATTATAGGGGTAAATATATAGGAATAGACCTTAAGCTTTTTTTTAAACGGGATCTTCCTTATATCTATTCCTCTTAATTGTATGGCGGTCATAACATCTATATACTCGGACCTGAGAAGAGGCAGGAACCTTATGCCTACAGACACCATAAAGGCTATCTCATATGGGACCTTTAGCTGCACCAGGCCCTGGACTACCTCCCTGTGATCAGAGCTTGCCACAACTGTAGCCGAAAACAGTATGACTGAGATCCTGAGCAAGAATTCTGCTCCCTTTACCAGGCCTATATCGGTAAGCAAAGTAAATCCCCCAATAGAAAGTAGAGGACTGCCGGAACGGTTGAATATGCTCTGCAGTACTATTATAGCTATAAATACATACCACAGTCTCCTGGTAGTCTTCATGGTCTTTTTAAGGTCTCCGAAGAACAATGCTGACAGGAGTATCGAGATAATAAGGAGAAAAGAAAGGACATAGACATGCTGGATCACCACTGCCGTAGTGGATATGCCTGCAACTATTGCCAGTTTGGTCCTTATATCAAAGCTGTCAAATGCTTTCCTCAAATATCCTTCCCTCTTCTATTTTTAGAAGCCTCCCGGAAAAATTTTTTATAAACCCTCTATCATGGGTTATTACAGTCATGCCTATGCCGCCCCCCAGTAGCTCCTTAAGTATTGAAATAAGCATTTGCTTTCTTACCATGTCCAGGCCGGTGGTGGGCTCGTCAAGTATCAGGTAGCGGGGACTGCATGCCAGTATCCCGGCTATGGCCAACCTCTGCTTCTCCCCATAACTCAGATCAAAAGTGGGTATATCTTTTTTATCCTCAAGGTGCAGCAGCCTTATAAGCCTTTCCGCCTCCTGCATCAAATCATCTTCATCTGCACCCTTAAGCCTGGGAATAAAAGTAAGCTCATCCGTAACTGTCTGGGAAAATATCTGGAACTGGGGGTTCTGGTAAAGATAGCCTATTTTTGATCCAACCTGCCCCAGGCTGAGCTGCCTGGTATCATCTCCATCTATAAGGACCGAGCCCGAAACCGGCTTTAGTATTCCCATCATAAGTTTTCCTATGGTTGTCTTGCCGCTTCCGTTTGGCCCCATAAAAGCAGTAAAGCCCCTGGCTGCGATCTCCATATCCAGGCCGGATATCACAGGATTCCTACCGTCATATGAAAACGAGACATCATCTGCGGCTATAAAGGCCAATCGCATCACCTGCCCTGTCCTTATCTATCTCCTTTAGCCTTCCGTCATCCATGAAAAAGACCCTGTCAGCTATATCCAGATTATCCATATCATGCTCAACCATTATAATGGTCTTCCCCTTATCCTTAAGCTCCAGGATAGTTTCCTTTAGCTTTACCTTCCCGGCATCGTCTATCTGGGAAAGGCTCTCATCAAATATTATTATTTCCGGCTTAAGCGCCAGTACCGAAGCTATGGCTACAAGCTGCTTTTCCCCGCCGGAAAGCTTTTCCGGATGTGACAGCCTGTACCGGCTCATCCCGGTTATTTTAAGGCTTTCATCTATCCTTTGCCCGATCTGGAAGCGGTCCAGGCAGAGATTCTCGGGACCAAATGCTATCTCATCTTCCACAGTTGGAGAAAATAGCTGGGTATCAGGGTCCTGGAATACTATTCCTACCCGGGTTGAGATCGTGGGAAGCTTCATATCTTCTACCGGCCTACCGAAAATCCTGACTTCCCCATTTATTATTCCCCCGTATATATGGGGTATTATGCCGCACATACAGTAGCACAAAGTGGTTTTACCGCATCCCGAAAGTCCCAGGATGGAAAGTATGCCGCCCTTTTCCAGGTTAAGGTCTATTCCGTTTATTATGTCAGGACCTTTTTCTATATATTTGAAATAAAGTCCCCTTATTTCCAGAGGTTTTATCATCTTAGTTCCAGTTCTATAACAAACTTGCACCATCTCTGGCTGAAGGCATCTTTTCTTACTATCACCTGGAAGGGTCCGCTGCCTCCGGTACTCTTTGATCCCAGCGGTTCCCCGTCACGGGCTGTGGCCAGATAGATATTATCACCGTCCAACATCTCACCAGCTTCATAGGCTATATTGTACCCGTCAATAGCTTTGGCAATTACTGTATCATAATCATTGATATCTATTTCCAGTTCTTCCAGGATGCTGTTTAATAATACTCCTGTATAAATATGCTCCCGGGGGCCTGAATCGCTGGTATCCAGATTAGCGGCAAAGTCTACCCCACCTATATCCTGAATAAGGTCCATGCCGAACTCAGCCAGTATATTTCCGCTGCTAATGACCTGGATCACAGCTTTCTCCTCCAGGGCCTTTTTCTCTGCCGCATTTCCGGCATTTAAGAATGCGGTAACTGCCACTATTATTAAGAGGGCCCCTATTACTGAAGATATGATTATTATATTTTTCTTTTTCACAAGCCTCCTCCGTCAATCATTATATATGGCACCACCACGTCCTCATAACGGAACTGGCCGTGATCTCCCCCGCCTGCGGTAGAATGCATGCCGTGGTCAGATATTATGATGATCTTCCCCTGCCACCCTTCTGCTAATTGTCTTATATAGGAATCTACTTCCCTGATCCTTTCAAAAGTATCTTCCGACAGGTCACCGCTCTCATGTCCGCTGTCATCTATGCTGTGGAAATGTACAGCCATGAGGTCGGCGCCTGAGCCAAGGCCTTGCAGGGCTGCCTGGAATATCTCATCATCAATAGTGCTGTCAGAATCCCTATCGGAGTTAAGTATTGCTTCTACCTCAGTCTTTATTATCTGGATATCGCCCTCTATCAGGAGGCCTTCCAGGCCCTCATCAAGCATTTTCCCCCATATGGTGGGGGCCTCCGGTATCCTCTGCTTCCTGGAATATATCCCGTTTTCTGCAGGGGGACTGCCGGTAAATATGGCTGCCAGTCCGGCATTGGTAACCGGCCGGTATACTGATAAAGCCATATCTGCC
>Ga0180432_10004212_pt1 | contig 19901 bp, 21 predicted proteins | sample SS_ome_10_FD_132414 | JGI IMG/M metagenome (GOLD analysis project Ga0180432, IMG submission 132414) | Hypersaline lake sediment archaeal communities from the Salton Sea, California, USA - SS_1_MS_2 metaG | ecosystem: Environmental > Aquatic > Non-marine Saline and Alkaline > Hypersaline >...
TCTGAAGCCCGATAGCTGCACGGAACGCGGGTGGGGGTATATGCGGCGGGTATAAACGTGAAGGTCGTGTGTCTTACCTTGGGAGGTCTGTCTACCTGTTCAGTACGGGATTACCGATAAGGCTGGGCGCCAATATGGCGATGGACATTGAGGTGTACAAGAGCAAGGGCCGGTCAGGAACCGCTGTACCTGTAAGGGCATAGGGTGATGTGGGAGGACGGGGGGCGTTAACCCCCCTATCCCGGTGAATTTTCTGCAAGGATTCCTGATATTTCTTACAGCGCAGATACAGTTAAGAAATTCGAGGGTTATTTTTTCTTGCCGGGTTTTATTCCGTGAGCTTCGGCGTCCCAAGTATCCTCGGTGACACCGATCTCTTGCATTTTCTTCTTTATTACCCTGTGTGTTTCGGTTTTGGGCAACTCGTCCATTACACGCACATAACGCGGGATGGCAAAGTATGCGAGTTTGTCTTCGAGAAACTCGATTAGTTCCTTCGGGTCCAGCGTTTTTCCCTCCACCAGCACCGCGCTGGTCATGATGTCGTCTTCGCCGAGTTCTGCCGGCACTGCATACACGGCACATTCCTGCACGGAAGGATGCTTGAGTATTTCGAGCTCGACCTCGTAAGTGCTTACGTTTTCACCACGGCGTCGCATGGTTTCGGTATCCCTGCCGACAAAGTAAAGGTATCCCTTTTCATCCTGATACACATAATCTCCGGTATGCAGCCACCCGTCTTTGACCTTTTTGTTCGATGCTTCCGGGTTTTTGAAGTACTCGACTCCTCTGGATTTTTCCGATTTTTCTTTTTTTCGCTTTCCGTCTCCAACCTTTGTAATAAGTTCTCCCGGGGTACCGACAGGCACATCGTTACCCTTTTCATCCACCACACGCACTTTTATGCCCATTGGCTTGCCGATTGACCCCTGCGGCCCGTTACCAATGTTCATGATGAGCGCACCGGCGCCATCGACTGCGCCGTAAGCCTCCCAGATAGTCACCCCGAATCGTTCCTGGAACTTCGGCCAGATGTCCGCCGGACAAGCACTGGTGATTATCAGCCGGACTCGATGATCGCGATCGTTAGGTTTCGGCGGTTGTTTCATCAATATGGGGATCATGGCCCCCAGGAGATTGAAGGTGGTGGCGCCGAAATATCGCACCTCGTCCCAGAACCCTCTGGCGCTGAATTTCTGACCCAGGGCTATGGTTCCTCCAATCGCCAGCGCCGCCAGAGTCGTTATGAACAATGCGTTGGCGTGAAATAGCGGCAGGCATGTGTACATCACGTCGCTTGGTTTCCAGACCGTCCGTGCGAAAACCTCGGCAAGACCCATTGTCGGGTCGCCTTGGCGGTACACCACGCCTTTCGGTAGCCCGGTGGTGCCCGACGTGTACATAAGCACCGACAGCTCGCCTTCGGTAGGACGTTCGGAGGGGCGCGATGCCGGCAAATCTTCCGAGTAAAATTCGTCGAGGCTTATGGTTCCGTCGGGCAGTTTGTAATCTTCAGCCGCATCGAGAGTGTCGACTATTACCAGTTCTATGTTGGGCGTATCGTCCTTTACTTTTTCGAAAATTTCATAAAAACTGTGATGTATGACCAGATACTTGATCTCCGAATGCGTCAATATATGCACCAGTTGTCTGCCTCGAAGCGCCGTGTTGGTAGGAACAGTGTACATCCCTATCTTTTGCGAACCGAAAAAGACATCCAGAAAGCGAGGCGAGTTGACCGTCATTATGGAGATGCCTTCTCCCGGCTTCATGCCGCGCTTTACCATACCCTGAGCGACGCGGTTCGAATTACGATCCAAATCGTTAAAAGTGAGCGACTGCTTGCGGAAAAGAAGGGCTGTCCTTTCCCCGAATTTGCGCGTTTTTTCCTCGAGTTGATTGCCGAAGTAGAATTTATATGCCGGTGAGAAGGTCTTTTCGCGGCGTGATTGGCTGATGGTTTGCCATAGAGTGCCCCTTTCCCTTTCCATCTTAACGAAATTTCTCAACATTTTTAATCCGAGAACAACGGGATGCATGACCTTTTCTCCTTTATTTGTCTAGAAATATATTTGTTTAGAAATATTACCTACAAGTGTGGCGCGCAATGAGTTACGCCCCTCTTTTCGTTAAAAAATCTCGAGGCCGGGAATGTCCCGGGCCATAAAGTGCTTGAACATATGCAGCCGGTTGAGTTGGTTTGTGCCCTCGTAAATCTGGGTCAGTTTGGCATCGCGGAATAATTTCTCGGCGCCAACTCCGTGCCGCATGCCGACTTCGCCCATCATATCGAGAGCCATGTGGCAATTTCTCATACCCATGTCGGAACCGACGACTTTCGCCATGCTGGAGAAGAATTGTATCCGCTGGTCCTCTGCCGCCGGCATGGCGGTCAGTCGATTGACGGCTGTTCGTTGCATCCATTTTGAATAGCGCATCTTTTTAAATATCGAGATGTTGAAAATCTTCGCAAACCATTCACTGTCCATAAACGCCGGTATTTCTTCGCTTATCGGCATTGTCTCGGATGAAAATAAAACATGCTGGCCTTCAAGGTACATTCCTCTGGCCATATACACGTTTTTAAGCATGTCGATAAGCATCTCCTGAGCCCATTGATGCTGGATGATGGTTTTACCTTTCCATTTATAGTTTTTTGCGAATTCGAGGGCTTTTTCAAAAGCGCCGCGAGCAATCCCCGTGCCGAAAGCGCCGACGCTGACTCGAGTAACCCCCAGCACGCAGTGTAACAAGCGCATGGCGGCTTCTTCGTGAACTTCCTCGCAATCGAGGATGATATTTTCCTGTGGAACGAAACAATCCTCGAATACCAATTCGCTCGCCGGACCGGCCTTTTGACCCATTTTCTCCTCGAGTCTGCCCAGGCTGAATCCGGGAGTGCCGTTGTTCACAAGAAAAGCGCCGAATGTTTTTACCGGATCGCGCTTGTCGAAATAAGAAAGTACCATGTGAGAGCCGGCGATATGCCCGCTGCTGATGAAGCATTTCCGGCCGTTAAGCACCACGCCGCCGTTTTCCCTGCGCGCTTCGCAGGCCAATTTGGCGTGCGGTAGTAAGTCCTCTTCTTCGACGTCGGTACCCGCAGCAGGCTCGGTGATGGCGCAATCGATCAGGAACGCCTTGCCGGTCTGTTCGCCCTCCACGATTTTATGCGCAATATCCTCCATGATCCTTAAATTGAAACAAAATATCATGGCGACCAAACCCAACCCATGCCCGGCCAAGACCTGTCCAAAGGCGGGGTCCACCGCATTCTGCTCTTCCATGTTGATATTCATCGCCCACATAGCCCCGTCGGCGGAACCGCCCAGGAACTTCGGAATGAAACCGGACAAACGACGATGCTTGATTGCCAATTCCAGGTATTCGTCGGGAGTGGCGTTTGGATCTTTTTGAAATTTCAGATCCATTTTGACGGCCAGCGGTTTAAGATATTCCTGGCAGAAACGGCGGTTTTCTTCGTAAGACTCCTTTACCTTTTTGATCATTTTTTTCTTGTACTTGCTTAGATAAGCCAGGCTCGCAAAACTGTCTTCAAAGCTAAAGAGATTCGGATTATCGAAATCGACTTTCATGTATCCCCCTTTTCTTCCACAGGCGGGAAGAGCAACATATTTTCATCCATTTTGACGATCACCCAAGCAACTGAATTTCCAGCTTAGCAGATACTAGCATCGGAAATCCATCCTTTCAACACTATATAGTTAAAAAAGATGTTTTTTTCTTTATGGGGTGCTCGTGTTCATAACGCCGCTTTCCGGTTCGGTAAACGCCGGCGGAGTTAAGTGTACCCCCCTTGATTTAGTTGGGAATAATGCTAATGTTGAAATTCCGATTTTTTCTACGGGAGCTTATGATGATAGAAATTCGTTTCCACGGTCGTGGCGGTCAGGGTGCGGTGACCAGCGCGGAGATGATGGCTTTGGCGGCTATTGCGAAAGGCAAGTACGCCCAGGCGATGCCCGCTTTCGGAGCTGAACGCCGTGGCGCACCGGTACTGGCGTTCACGCGCATCGACGACGAGTTCATCGATGTCAGACAGGAAATACTCGAGCCGGACGTGGTGGCGGTGCTCGATCCCACGTTATTGGCGGGGATACCGGTAGCGGCGGGCTTGAAACCCGGCGGGGTGATTATTATCAACACCCACAAAAATCCCTCCGAAATAAAGAAACAACTCGACCTGCCGACTGATGCCAGGATAGCCATAGTTGACGCAACCGCTATAGCTCGCGAGACCATCGGGAGACCGATTACCAACACCACCATGCTGGGAGCTTTACTGAAAGCTACCGGCGTAATGAAACCCAATGACCTGGTCGAGCCGCTCAAGAAGCGGTTCGGTAAAATCGCGCCGAGAAACATCGACGCAATGAACCGGGCGTACAAGGAAACAAAAATCACAAAGGGAGCTAGCTAACCGTGGCACAAAGCGACAAACCTCGATGGCAGGAACTGGAAATAGGTTGCATTGTAACCGATCCGGGCAGTACCCGATACTACAAAACCGGCGACTGGGCGAGCATGGTACCGGTTACCGACCCCGAGCGTTGCGCCAGATGCGGGCTATGCTGGGTGTTTTGCCCGGATATGGCAAGGATTCGAGACCAGCGCACCGGAGCGTTTGATGTGAACGAGTTCTATTGCAAAGGCTGCGGTATTTGCGCTCGAGAGTGTCCGACAAACGCTATCACCATGCAGGAGGTTACCGACTGATGACCCGTCGAGTCGGCATGGAAGTTAGTTTTGCGCTAAGCGAGGCGGTAAAAAATTGCAACGTTGACGTAATAAGCGCATATCCGATAACACCACAAACGCACATTGTCGAGGAATTAAGCCAGATGGTGGCGGACGGCGACCTGGACGCCGAGTTTATTATGGTCGAGAGTGAGCATTCTGCGATGGCGGCGTGTTGCGGCGCCTCGGCGGCCGGCGCTCGAACTTTCACATCGACTGCCAGCCAGGGGCTGCAGTTGATGAGCGAGATAGTGTTTATCGCATCGAATATGCGTCTGCCAATCGTCATGGCGGTGGCCAACCGCTCGCTGAGCGCTCCTTTAAGTATTTGGGGCGATCATTCGGACGTTATGGCGAACCGCGACAGCGGCTGGATAATGTTCTTCGTCGAAAGCGGTCAGTCTGTCCACGACCATGTATACATAGCGTACCGCGTCGCTGAAGATTCCCGGGTGCTCCTGCCGACCATGGTGAACCTCGACGGATTCCAGCTTACTCACGTAATCGAGCCCGTGGAGCTTATTGAAAAGGCCGATTTGGGCGATTTCCTGCCGCCGTACGACCCTCAGATACAGCTCAACCCGCTCAAACCCGTGACTATGGGGCCGGCGGGCACCCCGGCAATGTTCACCGAGGCGAAGAAGGCCCAGGAAGTAGTCACGTGGAACAGCCGGGCGATTATCGACGAGGTTTGGGAGGATTTCGGCAAGAGGTTCGGACGGCATTATAAGGCCGTCGAGACTTTCCATACCGACGATGCGGAAACCATTATCGTATCGATGGGCGGCCTCAGCGGCACGGCCAGGGCGGCGGTTGATAAGATGCGGAAAGAGGGCAAGAAGGTGGGATTGGTGCGAATCAGACTTTTCCGACCGTTTCCCGCCGAAGACCTTCGCAGGATATTATCGCCGGCCAAGGTTATTGCGGTATGCGACCGTGCTATTAGCTACGGCGGGCCCGGCGGGCCGCTTTGTTCCGAGATAAAAAGCGCTTTCTTCGGCTATTCCGGCGCTCCTTATATCGCAAACTTCATAATCGGCCTGGCGGGCCGTAACGTTTGGGTGACCGACTTCGAGCATATCGCCGATCGCGCACAACAACTGGTCCTTCAGGAAGAACCCGCCCCTTACGAAATAATAGGGTTGAGGGAGTAATCATGGACATCAACGTATATGCGGCAAGGATGCTTCCCCAGGCGGAGTATTTTGCTCCGGGGCACCGCGCATGCCTGGGTTGCGGGCATGGTATCAGTTTAAGGCTGATAATGAAGGCCATGGGCCCGAGAACAATCGTAAGCAACGCTACCGGTTGCGTTGAGATAACCTCGAGCACTTACCCGCAGACTTCGTGGCGAGTGCCATGGATTCACGTGGCTTTCGAGACGGCGGCCAGCGTCGCGTCGGGCATCGAGGCGGCCATTAAGGCCTTGCAGCGTAAAGGCCGCTACCCCGAGAAAGAGCGAGTGACAATACTTGCCGTGGCTGGTGACGGCGGAACCGCCGACATCGGAATGCAGGGTCTGTCCGGCGCACTCGAGCGGGGACATGATTTCGTATACGTCTGCATGGACAATGAGGCGTACATGAATACCGGTATACAGCGATCGAGTTCGACCCCGTACGGCGCATGGTCGACTACCAGCCCTTTCGGGGCGAAAAGCATCGGCCAGAAAACATGGAAAAAGAACATGCCGGCTATATGCGCTGCGCACGGCATACCTTACGTCGCTACAGTTACTCCCGCTTATCCCTTCGATATGGTGGATAAGCTTCGCAAGGCCAAGGAAGTCGAGGGCCCGGCTTACGTGCATGTCTTCAGCCCGTGTCCCACCGGATGGCGCCTTGATCCCAGTATGACGGTGCAAATCGCCAGATTGGCTGTACAAACGGGCGCATTCCCGCTATACGAGATAGTAGACGGCAAGATTCGAGTCACCGAGAAGCCGAAAAAACTCTTACCGCTTATCGAGTATATGCGGCCACAACGCCGGTACGCTCACCTGACCGAAGAAGATGTAAAGAAGATACAGAAACGCGTTCGATCGGAATATCGGAAGCTCCTGAAACGCGAGAAGGAGGGTTACTGATGGCGGCCAAAGTCGTCGGAACCGTAAAACAGATAGTCAGGGATCATAAACGCGATCCCGGCGATCTTATCGGTATATTGCAGGATATTCAGGCGAAGTACCGGTACTTGCCCCGCGAGGCGTTGGACGAGGTTTCAAAGAGCCTCAAGGTGCCGATAAATCGCATATACGCGTTGAGCACGTTTTTCCGGGCGTTTTATCTCGAGCCGCGCGGCAAGCACGACTGCGTCGTATGCACCGGTACCGCATGTCACGTCCGGGGAGCGGGCCGTATTGTGGACGAGTTGAGCCGACTGTTGCATTGCGAGCCGGGAGGTACCAGCCCCGATAAGTTATTCAGCCTTGATACGGTTAATTGTCTCGGAGCTTGCGCTCTGGGGCCCGTTGTAACTGTCGACGGTAACATACACGGCAAGATTACCGCACGAAGTGTTCGCAGAATAATCCAGAAATATGAGAAGCCCGAGGGAAAAAAGAAAGATGAAGCTAAAAAGCGTCGCGGATCTAAAAGAGCGAAGGCAAAAAGTACTCGCAAAGCGCGATCCAAATAAGACTTGGATCGGTTTCTGCTCGAGCACCAGTTGCGCATCGACGGGCGCAGGAGCCGTAAGGAAAGCTCTTGAAAAAGAGCTTAAAAAGAAGGGTCTTGCCCAGAAGGTGGAAATTCGCCCCACGGGATGCCGTGGATTGTGCGAATTGGGGCCGCTTATGAGTATCCACCCGAAGGGGATATTCTATGTCGGCCTGAAGCCCGAGGATATGCCGGAAGTGGTTGAGAGTATCATGAATAACGGTGAGGCAGTCGAACGGTTGCTTTACAAAGACCCGATAACGGGCGAAAGCGAGCTTACCGAAGAGGACGTGCCCTTTTACAAAAAGCAGGTACGGTTGCTGTTGGCTCAAAACGGGCATATCAACCCCGAAAGCCTCGATGACTACCTTGCCATCGGCGGCTACGAGGCCCTTGCGAAGGCGCTATCCGATATGCAGCCTGAGCAAATCATCGAAGAGATAAAATCGAGCGGATTGAGGGGCCGTGGAGGAGGCGGGTTCCCCACGGGCCGAAAGTGGGAAAGTTGCCGACGCGCGGGCGGGGATGTTCATTACATCATCTGCAACGGCGACGAAGGCGACCCCGGCGCATATATGGATCGATCGATACTCGAAGGCAACCCGCACAGCGTCATCGAGGGTATGGTAATCGGCGCAAAGGCCATCGGCGGCAACCCGAAAGGGTACGTTTACGTCCGGAACGAATATCCGCTGGCGGTGAACAATCTCAACCTGGCGATTAACGTTGCGCGAAGGGCGGGGTTGTTGGGTAAGGACATACTCGGCTCCGGTTTGGATTTCGACATCGAGATACGGCGCGGCGGTGGGGCTTTCGTTTGCGGCGAGAGCACGGCGCTTATGGCGAGTCTCGAGGGAAAGGTCGGCGAGCCGCGTGCGAAGCATATCCACACAGTCGAAAGCGGTCTGTATGATCAACCAACGAACCTCAACAATGTCGAAACGTGGGCCAATGTCCCGCTTATCATCAGCAAGGGCGCCGGATGGTTCTCGAAGATCGGCACCAAAAGCAGTAAAGGCACAAAGGTGTTCAGCCTCGTCGGGAAAATAAATAACACCGGCCTGGTCGAAGTACCCATGGGCATCACACTTCGTGAGATCGTTTACGACATCGGCGGCGGCATAAGAGGTGGGAAGAAGTTCAAGGGAGTTCAAACCGGCGGGCCGTCCGGGGGAGTGCTTACCGAAGAACACCTCGATTTGCCCGTCGATTTCGAGAGCCTCGACGAAGTAGGCTCGATGATGGGTTCGGGCGGCATGATCGTCATGGACGAAGACACTTGTATGGTGGATGTGGCCAAGTATTTCATACATTTCCTCGAGGAGGAAAGTTGCGGGAAATGCACCACTTGCCGCGATGGTATGCGAAGACTCGGCCAGGTGCTCGACCGTATTACCGACGGTAAGGGCCGCGACGGCGATATCGAGTTGATCGAGGACCTTTGCGAGGTTATCGGCGAAGCCAGCCTATGCGCGCTCGCAGGCACCGCCCCGAATCCCGTCAAAACCACCTTGAAGTATTTCCGGGACGAATATGAAGCGCATATTTACAAGAAGAAATGCCCTGCAAAAGTATGTAAGGGCCTTATCACGTTCAGGATCGATAAGAGGAAATGCACCGGATGTCATGTGTGCTACGTAAACTGCCCGGTGAATTGCATATCCGGTAAAAAGAAAGAGGCGCATGTCATCGATTCGAGTAAATGCATACGTTGCGGCGTTTGCCTCGAGTCGTGTAAGTTCGATGCAGTCCGGGTCAAATGACCCGTGAGGTGTTTATCATGTCGCAAAATGTAATACGATACAAAGTGAATGGCAAGGATGTCGCGGCGCCTCGAGGCCGCATGCTTCTTCCCGAATTACTCGACATGGGTATCGAGATTCCCACACTTTGCCATATGGATGAGATATCCCCGTACGGCGCGTGTCGACTGTGCCTGGTCGAGATCGTAAGGAAAGGCCGGTCAAATATCACCACGAGTTGCAACTACGCCATCGCCGAGGAAGGCATCGAGGTACTGACCGATACCGACCGCGTCAAGCGCTTACGGCGTATGGTTATGGAGCTGCATTGGGCGCGCAACCCCGAAAGTGACGTTATCGAGCGTATGGCGCGCAAAATGGGCATTGAGAAACCACGGTTTCCGCTCGACGAGGGCAATGGGAAATGCATACTGTGCGGTATTTGCGTGCGGGTTTGTGACGAGGTTGTCGGCGTGCACGCTTTGACTTTCAGCGGCAGGGGCGTGCACCGCGAGATCGGGACGCCTTTCGATGAGCCGTCTTCAACTTGTATCGGATGCGGCGCCTGTTACTGGTCGTGTCCCACCAACGCTATCGAAATGAAGGAAAAGGGCGGGGTGCGCGAAATCTGGGGCAAGAAATTCGATATGGAGCGGTGCAGTGTTTGCGGAGAATATTTCGCGCCGAAATACCAGCTTGAATACCTGGCCAAAACCTTCAAAACGCCCATAAAAGAACTTCGAGTCTGCATGACCTGCCGGGGGAAATAAATCGGTAATAGATAACCCGCTGAAAAGGCTTACAACAGGCGCAGTTAAGGCTACAAGTTGGATGCCATGGGCTAAGCGAGTATTGCGAGATTGACCGTACGAGTTGCCCGTGTGCCTGCATCTTGTCAGTGGTACACCCAAACGACCTCATTTTGTTATTCCTTGCCGTTTTTTGCCATTGCGCTATACTCATTCCCAGTTTCTTCCAAGACAAGGAGGGCTGAAAAATGAAGATTGGACGTATTGTATTTATCGCGGTGGTAGCGGTATCAATGGCGGCAATAGCATTAGCCGGAGAGGTCAAGGTGACGGGCACGAATATATCCCTCAAAGTGCCCAAAGGGTGGACTGCCGACACTTCCCCTTCCAGCGGGCCGATGATCGTGTTGTATTCGAAACCCCTGGAAGGCTTCAAAGCTATGATCAACCTGTCGGCCGACGATCTCGGCGGCAAATCGCCACAGGTCTGGTTGGCTGAGTATAAAAGCGGCCTGGCGCAGAATATCGGAAAATTCCGCATCGTAAAAGAAGGCGACCGACAGCTCGGCGGCGCGCCGTATTACGCCCTCGATTTCCGGGGTATGCAGGGAAAAGCCATGTTGCACTGGCTACAGGTGATTCATTTCCAGGAAGGCAAGGCGTGGATATTTTCCGCCGTTACTCTCGAGCGCCAGACCAAAATCTATATGCGGACTTTCCAACGAACCTTCAGCTCCATTTACTTCCCGCCGCCTCCGCCGGAGAACTTCGCCGCTCAAGTGTCCTCCGAGACTGAAGTTACGCTCAGTTGGACGGCTCATCCGCTTGCGAAGGGCGGCTACGAGATACAACGGCGCGATGCACAGATGGGTGTCTGGAAAACAATCGCCACGGTGCCGGTTGGAACGAGCACTTACACCGATACCGAGCCCGAGTGCGAAATGAAGTTGCTGTACCGCGTCAAGTGTCTGAACCCGAAAGGCGATTCCAACTGGTCGGTGGAAGTACCTGCCATACTGGGGGTGTGCCCCGTGGAGTTGGAGGGAGCAACTCCTGAAGTTAACAAATAGTAAGGAAATTTATTACGAAAATACATACTTTCGGATAGGGTTCATCCCCCGGCATGTTTTTTTATTTAGCCTTGTTGGGGGGTGATGTTCCGGTTTATTGTTTGCTGAGTTCATTTGCCTTGACGGAGAAGTTGCTAGCGTTTATTACATGATTGATTTTCTCCGGCCTGATTTACATTTCCGATCACGATGCTCAGCAGGAAGTTTTTTCAAGTATTTCCGACGCTATTTTGCGGTGCGGTAAGGGGTTTCATAGCGTCATATCCTGAGCGTTGAAACTCGTTGTTGTTACAAACCGAAAGAAAGGAAAGCGATAATCCAATGAAAACCCGAGTTATGGAGATGTTGGGGACTTGCCACTCCATTTTTCGGGGTGCGATGGTATTGTTTATTTACTGCGATGCGGTTTAGTTTTGTTGTTGAGTCGGTTTGAAAATTAACCCGGGAATATAAGGAGACGAACAATGGATTACGAATTTATCAAATTGGAGAAAAAAGAGCATCTCACCATTGTGACCATCAACCGTCCCGAGGTCAGAAACGCCCTTCATCCACCCGCCGGCAAGGAGTTGGATGAGGCCTTCAATGATTTTTCCGAGGATCCCGATGCGTGGGTTGCTATCATCACCGGGGCCGGCGATTTGGCCTTTTCCGCAGGTAATGACCTCAAATGGCAAGCCCAACACGGGGTAGATGCCATGGTCAAGGGGGTACTTTCCCTTAAAGGCGGTTTCGGGGGGCTCACAAGCCGTTTTGATTGTTACAAGCCTATTATCGCGGCGGTGAACGGTTCGGCCAGGGGAGGCGGTTTTGAGATCGCTTTAGCATGCGACATTGTAGTGGCTGCGGAACATGCCTCTTTCGGATTACCCGAGCCGCGCGTGGGATTGATAGCGGGTTCCGGGGGAGTGCACCGCCTTCCAAGGCAGGCGCCCTATAATTTGGCCATGGGTATGATGCTCACCGGTCGTAGTATCTCGGCGCAGGATGCACAGAAAATGGGACTCATCAACGAAGTAGTCCCATTGGAAGAACTGATGCCTACCGCCGAGAAATGGGCGGCGGAAATCATGGAATGCGCGCCCCTGGCGGTTAAAGCATGCAAGGAGGCGGTTCTGCTGGGAATGGGACTACCCCTCGAGGAAGTTGTGAATAAAGTTTTTCCAGGGACGGTAGCCACGTTTACGTCGGAAGATATTATGGAGGGTGCAAGGGCATTCGCCCAAAAGCGGAAGCCACAGTGGAAGGGGAAATAATCCATAGTTATAAGACTTTCAGGCTCTCAAGTGTCGGCTAAGCCCGATATGAATGATTAAAAAAAGGAGGAAATGCCATGGCACGAGCACAATTTTCCGTAGCTCTGGTCACCACTTCAGGTATCGACGAGGCGCGAAAGATAGCGGCTGACCTTGTAGAGAAAAACCTTGCGGCATGTTGCAACATCATTCCCAAGGTTGAAAGCATATACCGGTGGGAAGGAAAAGTTGAGAATGACGCCGAAGCGTTGATGATCGTAAAAACGCGCGCTTCGTTCGAGAAAAAACTGATCAAACGAGTCCGGGAATTGCATTCATATTCAGTGCCCGAAGTCATTTTTCTAAGTATTCACGACGGCAATCCCGACTACATTAAGTGGTTGGCCCAGTCCACGTCCGCTAAAAAATAAAAAGGAAGATAATGGCTATTCGGCCGGAAAAAATTCGCGTACATACTTTTATCGACGTCCAGAACCTCTACGTGGCGGCCAAGGAAGGTTTCAGGTACCAATTACCCAACTTCGACCCTATAAAGCTGTCGCGGGTGATTACGGACATTATGCCTAACCGCGAGCTGGTAAAGGTGCATCTGTACACCGGGATTCACTCTCGAGAAGAAAACGCCTTCTGGCACGATTTCTGGCGCAATAAATTGCGGGCGCTCGAAGACAACCCGCTTGTGACCGTCTTCACCAAGCAACTGCTGTACCGTGATATAAAAGTTCGGAACGAGTCCGGTAAAGAATTTTCAGTTAGACGCGCAGCGGAAAAGGGCATCGACCTTCGCATCGGCCTCGACCTGGTGCGACTGGCCGTCAACAGCGCCTACGACGTAGCCATTATATTCTCGCAGGATTCAGACCTCGAAGAAGCCGTCAACGAAGTCCATGCCATAAGGCAATACTTCAACCGGTGGATTTTCCTCGAATGCGCGTTCCCCGAGAACCCGGACCGACCCCCGCGCGGAATACGCAACACACAATGGAGGGTTATTACCCATGAAATGTACGACAAATGCGTCGACCCGCACGATTATCGCCCTTTCCCCACCGCCAAGCCGGCGGATGATTTGTAAGACGTAATTTCGGGTGGAGTTCAGGAGTCTGCAAGCGATTTTTTCATCGCTTCGCCTATAGCCGAAGGGTCATCCAGCGCGATAGCTCCCGCCTCGCGCATCGCATCGAGCTTTTCGGCTGCGGTACCCTTCCCGCCGCTGATGATGGCTCCTGCGTGTCCCATACGCTTGCCGGGCGGAGCTTTTTTGCCCGCAACAAAAGCCACCACGGGTTTACTCATATTCTCTTTAATAAACTGCGCGGCTTCTTCCTCGGCGTTACCGCCTATCTCGCCGATAAGCGCCACTCCCTGCGTTTGCGGATCGTTCTCGAAAAGCTCGAGCAGATCGACAAAGCCCGTACCGACCACCGGGTCGCCGCCGATGCCGATGCAGGTGCTCTGGCCGATGCCGAGTCTCGATAACTGATCTACCGTTTCGTAGGTCAATGTTCCCGACCGGCTGATCACACCCACCGATCCGGGCCGGTGGATGAAACCGGGCATTATGCCGATCTTGCACTTGGCGGCAGGGGTGATCACTCCGGGGCAATTCGGGCCGATCAACCGCGACGCACGGTCTTCCATGAAACGCTTAACCTTCACCATATCACTTGCAGGAATGCCTTCAGTGATGCAGACGACAAGCTCGACACCCTCGTCCGCCGCTTCCATTATCGCATCTGCGCCACCGGGGGCGGGCACGAATATCAAAGATGCGTTCGCGTCTGCCGCTTGCACGGCCTGATGCACCGTGTTGAAAACCGGCACTCCCTCGACTTGGGCTCCGCCCTTCCCGGGGCTGACTCCGGCGACGATACGTGTACCGTATTCGAGGCATTGTTTGGTGTGGAAGCGGCCGTTACGGCCGGTTATACCTTGCACCATCAGCCGGGTGTCTTCGTTGCAAAGTATGCTCATCAGCTTGCCCCCCGGGCCAACTCGACTGCCGAGCGCGCAGCCTCGCTCATGGTCTCGGCGCCGTGTATATCCAGCCCGCTTGATGCGAGTATGGAACGACCTTCCTCCTGCTGAGTGCCCTTAAGGCACACCACAAGCGGTACCTTGACATCAAGCTCGCGCGCCGCTTGTACAACTCCTTCGGCGACCATCGAGCATCTCACTATCCCGCCGAAGATGTTAATGAAGATCACTTTGACCTTATTGTCCGCCAGGATGATGCGGAGAGCTTCCGAAACTCTTTCTTTGTCCGTCCCGCCGCCGATGTCGAGGAAATTGGCGGGCATGCCGCCGTAGTTCGCCACGAGATCCATGGTGGCCATCGCCAGTCCCGCGCCGTTGACCAGGCAGCCGAGATCGCCGTCAAGGCTGACGTAGGACAGCCCGGCTTCCGTTGCCTCCAACTCGAGCGGGTCTTCTTCGGCCGGATCCATAAGTGCCTTGATCTCGGGATGGCGGTATAAGGCGCTGTCGTCGAAAACGATCTTGGCGTCAACCGCCACTATTTTCCCGTCGGTCGTTACCGCCAGGGGGTTGCATTCGGCAAGACTTGCGTCCGTCGAGTCGAACACTTTCCAAAGCGACATTATGGCCGAAGCGCCTTGTTTGAGAAGGTCGCCTTCGAGTCCGAGGTTTTGGGCGGCCCTTCGCGCCTGGTACGGCTCGAGCCCGAAGGCCGGGTCGATGGGTTCCTGCAATATTTTCTCAGGATGTTTCCTTGCGACCTCTTCGGTGTTCACGCCACCCATTTGGCTGTATGTAAGCACGTAGCGTTCTATTGATCGGTTCAGTACGAATCCGACGTACAACTCCTCCTCGATGGAGCTTGTCTGCTCGACCAGCACCTTTCTGACGAGTTTGCCTTTCGGGCCCGTCTGAGGGCTTACGAGCGTCATACCGATAATTTCAGCGGCGCGTTCGGCCACTTCATCGGGAGTTTTCGCGAGCTTGACGCCTCCGGCTTTCCCGCGGCCGCCCGCGTGAACCTGCGCCTTGACGATAAAGCCTTCCCCGCCGAGCCGCCGGGCGACGGCTTGAGCTTCTTCGGGAGTGGCCGCGATACCCCCCTCCGGCACGGGCAATTCCACCTCTTTGCCCAATGCCTTGGCTTGATACTCGTGTATGTTCACGGTGGTATTACTCCTGCCTGCACTATTGGTGGTGGATATGATGTGAATACGATTGTCACTCCCCATACGAAGAGTATCGTCGAAGCCGTTATCAATATCGTCGCAAGCCCTATGCGCGACCATTGCGCGTGCAGATAATCCCTGCCGACCATCCACAACCCGTGAAAGCCGTGGAACAAGGCAAAAACTAAAAACAGTGCGTAGAGAACTCTGAACTCCGGCTGAGACAAACGGTAAATCACTTCCTCATAAGTTATCGGCAACGCCGGCGACATAGACATGAAGTGCTGCACCACCCAATGGATGGAGATGGTAACCAGTACGCCGACTCCGGTGATACGTTGCAAAAACCACAACCAGTGACCGGAATCGGAACCGCCTTGTTTTATTGTCTCATTCATACTCTTCTCTATCCCTAAAGGTTAATTAGATTTATCATCGGCAAAAACGTTGCTACAATACCCATTATGAACAACACCATAGCAGCAACCATCAATGCCCAGAACAGCTTCTTGTGGTATTTGGCTCCTCCGAAAAAGTCCACCCATATAATCCTGAGGCCGTTCATTGCGTGAAAAATGATCACGGCGAAGAGCATAACCTCGCCGATCTTAAAAAGCGGTGTGCTGTAAAGAGCCATCGTGGCATTGAACGATTCCGGGCCGCTGCCGAGATGCGATATGCTCCAGATGTGTATGGCTATGAATATTGTCAGCCCTATGCCGGTGATGCGATGTATTGCCCATGCGACCATACCGGTGTGGAACTTATACCGGAAATGCTCGCTAAAAGACGCCGTCCATTTGTATTTAATGCCTTCCATAAGCTCGCACCTCACAACTTACGTTTGAATATCTCGCGCCTCAACATTGTTATGTGATCGGTAACGTTTATTTCCTTCGGGCACGCCTCGACGCAGTTGAAAATAGTATGGCATCTCCACACGCCGTCGTGATCGTTAACCACGCGAATTCTTTCTTCGGTGGCGTGATCGCGGCTGTCACCGATGAATCGCCACGCTTTGAGCAGGGCCGCCGGGCCGAGGTAGTCGGCGTTCATCCACGCGGACGGGCAGCTCGAAGTGCAACCGCCGCATAGTATGCACTTGACGGATTCGAGTATCTTTTCCACCTGTTCGGGAGATTGCAGTCGCTCGCTGTCGGCGGGAGGACGCTCGTCGTTGATGAACCACGGCAGCACCTTACGCAGCTTCTCGAAAAAGAGGTCGAAATCCACCACGAGGTCCTTGATGACGGGAAAGCCCGGCAACGGCTCGATAACGAACTTTTTAGATTTGTAATTTTTCACAAGTTCCTGACACGCCAGGGCGGCTTTGCCGTTTATCTTCATCGCGTCGGAACCGCATATACCGTGCGCGCAAGACTTACGGAAAGTCAGTGTGCCGTCGATCTCGTTTTTTACGTGCATCAGACAATCGAGTATCTTCCAGGTCGGCTCGGCGATGATTTTAAATGTCTGCCAATTCGGTTTTTTATCCTTTTCCGGATTGAAACGCCTTATTTTTAGAGAAATATCCATTAGTATTTCCTCTCCATTGGATCGTATCCGGCATATGTCGGGGGTTTGTATTCAATCACTGCCCGTCCGTCGGGCCCACGGGTGGCGTAAGTGTGTTTCATCCAGTTTTGATCGTCGCGTTTGGGGTAGTCGGTACGGTAGTGAGCGCCACGGCTTTCGGATCGGACCAAAGCGCCTTCGACGATGACTTGGGCGTAGTCTATCATGTTGCCCAGTTCGATGGTTTCAAGCAGCTCGGTGTTGAAAACTTTCCCGTGATCCTGGATTGCCACGCGCGAGTAGCGGTCGCGGAATTCGCTGAAGCGATTCAGCAGACCCTGCAGGTCTTTTTCATTACGGAATATTCCGCATCGAGTTCTCATATCCGCTTGTAAATCCTGTCTCAGTCTTGCGCTTTTTTCGTCGCCCTTCGATTCGAGCAGTCGCGCGACCATATCCACCGCTTCCGTCTCGTCACCGGCCGGCCACGGCGAGAGTTGAGAGCCGGAGCGTATGAAATCACGTATTGTCCTGCCTGTGCGCCTGCCGAAAAGCATGGCTTCGAGGGTCGAGTTGCATCCGAGGCGGTTCGAGCCGTGAACGCTGACGCAGGAACACTCGCCGGCGGCATAAAAGCCGGTGATGATATTTCCCTTCGAGTCCGCTTCCACCTCGCAGTTTTTGGTGACCGGTATACCGCCCATGGCGTAATGGGCCGTCGGCTGGATGGGAATGGGTTCGAGGACTGGGTCAACACCCATGTATATTTTGGCGAAGCTTGTTATTTCCGGCAATCGCACTTCCAGCGTTTCTTTACCAAGGTGGGTGAGGTCGAGATGAATGTATTGATCGCCATTGATGCCACGACCCTCGTTGATTTCGGTCTGTATGGCGCGTGTGACCATGTCTCGCGGCGCGAGTTCCTTGACGGTAGGCGCGTACCGTTCCATAAACCGCTCACCCTCGCCGTTGATAAGCAACCCACCCTCACCGCGTGCGCCCTCGGTGACGAGTATCCCCATTTTGTATAAACCGGTCGGGTGGAACTGTACGAATTCGAGGTCTTCGAGCGGCGCCCCGGCGCGGTACGCGATTGCTATCCCGTCGCCGGTGTTTGCGTGCGCGTTCGATGTTATGTGGAATGCTCGGGCGTAGCCGCCGGTGGCGAACATGACGGCTTTGGCCCTGATGATTTTTAATTTGCCGGTGGCGGTTTCGTAAACCACGACGCCCCGGCAGATATTGTCTTCGATGGCCAGCGAAAGGACGTTGAACTCGCTGTAGAATCTCACACCCCGGCGGTGATTTTGCTCGAACAGGGTATGCAGTATGATATGCCCCGTCCGGTCGGCGCAGTAACAAGCGCGCCTGACCGGCGCCTTCCCGTGGTTGCTGGTATGGCCTCCGAACCTGCGCTGCGCGATCTTTCCTTCGGGAGTGCGGCTGAACGGCGCTCCCCAGTGCTCGAGCTCGCGGATGGCTCGAGGGGCTTCCGAGGCCAATATCTCCGCTGCGTCCTGATCGGCGAGGTAGTCGGAGCCTTTCACGGTATCGAAAATGTGCCATTCGATGTGGTCTTCTTCTTCGTTTCCCAGGGCGGCGGCGGTACCGCCTTGCGCCGCTCCCGAATGACTTCTTATTGGGACTATCTTACTTATCACCGCAAGGTCGATAGTAGGGTCGGCGCTCAACTCGAGTGCAGCGCCCAAACCCGCCAGACCGGCCCCGACAATAATCACGTCGTGAACTATGGTTTCCATTTTTTTCGGTCAGCCTCTTCGGTATTCGCTCTGTCCTTCTATATACAAGTCCCGTCCTTCAGTGTCATTGACGACTATGGCGGGGAAGTTTTCTACCTCGATACGGCGAACAGCTTCGGGGCCTAGGTCTTCGTAAGCCACCACTTTGCTGGATTTTATTTTCATGGAGATTAGCGCGCCGGCGCCGCCTGTAGCGCCGAGATAGACGGCCTTGTGGAGTTTCATTGCTTTGATGACTTCGGGGCCTCGGGCTCCCTTTCCTACCATTGCAGCCAGCCCCGCTTCGATAAGCCTGGGGGCGTATGCGTCCATTCTACCGCTTGTTGTCGGACCCGCCGATCCGATGGGTCTGCCCGGCGGGGCGGGAGTCGGGCCTACATAGTAAACTATAGCGCCCTTGATGTTGAAGGGCAACGGTTCGCCATGATCGAGCAGTTCGGTAAGTCGTTTGTGAGCGGCGTCCCTGGCGGTGTACATCACTCCTGTGATTAAAACCTTGTCCCCTGCCGCCAAAGATGACACGATATCGTCCGTTAGCGGTGGAGTTAAGACCTTCGGCTCGCTCAATGTTCCTTCTCCATCATACTATTTCTTGAAGTGCAATCAACTCACGTTTCAGTGCCTTTTTGCTCTCGTTTTTGCTTGTTTCGAATGCGTTTTATTCGTTCTTCAAACCCTCCTTTTGTACCGTCATTAAGACCTAGCTCCATAGCCTTATTACAAATCTCCACGGCTTTATCATATTCGCCCTTCTCTGTAAGTAGCGTTGACAAGTGCTGGAAAGTTGGCACCCGTGGAGGCACCTCCATTTCAAGGTCTTCCATTAAAGGCTTCTTTATCTGAGGAAATTTTTCTACGTGTTGCCATGCTATCCGCTCGCATAAATCCCGTTTTTTGGGATCGCTATTTCGGAGTTTATATGTCTGTTCAACAATTCCCATTAGTAAGAAATGTCGGTCCACGGGGTGGGCAGGTTTGTCCAACGCTTTAAGCATTTTCGGAATCTCTCCGGTAATCCAAGCCTTATACGCATCGCCCGCTTTTTGTGGTTGCTTGTCTCTTATAATCCAGGTCTCTTTTTCATCCTTTTTTGGTTTTTTCGAGAATTTGGTAACAATAATAATCACAAAAATGATAAAGATGAGTAATATGAACCAGCCCATTGAATCTCCTTTTTGTTTCTTTAATGATTACACACTTTATAAACTTGCTACATTTTCTCGAGAGTGAGTTTTTGAGTTTTACTCA
>Ga0180432_10004213_pt1 | contig 19901 bp, 16 predicted proteins | sample SS_ome_10_FD_132414 | JGI IMG/M metagenome (GOLD analysis project Ga0180432, IMG submission 132414) | Hypersaline lake sediment archaeal communities from the Salton Sea, California, USA - SS_1_MS_2 metaG | ecosystem: Environmental > Aquatic > Non-marine Saline and Alkaline > Hypersaline >...
CGATGTTGGGGGGGCGAGTCGTCAAGACGACTCGCGGGCGTTGAGCCAAGGCTCCGAGGACCCCAACCGGTCTGCCGATGTTGGGCGGGCGAGTCGCTACGGCGACTCGCAGGCGTTGAGCCACGGCTCGGAGCACCCTAACCTGGGCGCCGAAGAACCGACCTAGGTTCAGCGATGTTGGACTCGAGAAGCGGAGGCGAAAAGTGAGGGTTGAAGTCCGGCTGTATGCGACGCTTGCCGACCAGGCTCCAACACGGCGCGCTGGAGATCCGTTCGATGTAGGCCTCGATCAATCCGATTCCGTGTCCGATCTGATTCGTAAGCTGGAGATCCCCGAAGCCGCTGTTCATTTGGTTATCGTCAATGGGCGGCCGATCCAGGACCGCGGGCAACGCCTCTCACATCGAGATCGTGTGGCTCTGTTTCCCCCCGTTGGCGGGGGATGAGCGCGCTTCTCCATGGACAGCCGCATGAGCCAATCGTCGAAACGTGCTACGATATGAGATCGATCAGTCGATCAGGAGGTCGCAGATGAAGGCAGTCGTCGTCCCCGCATTCTTGGTGTTCCTGTTGGCGCTATCTGTTGCTGTGCAAGGAAATGACTCCTACACAATTGTCCCGGCCGGCGCAGCCGGACCTGGCCTGTTTCTGGACAAGGTCGGTCCGCTTCTCGACGGAAGCGAGAACCTCCCCGTCGTCGAGCGGCTTCCTCGCATCGCGCGGCAGCCATTGTGGACCGTTTATGACATCGGAGAGCCGATTAGCGGTGGCTGCAAACTCTACGATGGAAACGAGAGGCTCGTCCGTTCCTCCTCGATCATCGTCGGGCTGTACCGATTGACATTCACGAACCCCAAGACCTACTACAAGCTGCTCCAGCGTGAGCGAGTCCGCTGCGACCTTGCTTCGGGAATCTATGCGTTTTCTATCCCAACCGACGATCTTGAGGTCGGTTTCTACCAGCTTCGTCTCGGGTTGCCGAACGGTGGCGAGTTGGATCCGGAATTCCGAATCCAGGTCGGCGATGCCGTATTCACGATTGAGGAGCCGCCGACCGACGCCATGGGATGCGGCTGTGGCGGGTAGCGTTCGGCCTGTCTGAGTTCCTGCTCTAGGCGACTGCAAACCATGCCGGTGATGCTCGAGTTGCCCTTTCGGCTGACAGCGTCCGATTCGGTCTCGAGCGGCCGGCCGATGGCATCCATCCTTGGCTAGGTATCTGAAGCTCCTTGCTTGCCACGAAACGAGAATCTTGAGATCGCAGCGCCGAGCGTGACGAGCCCTCCTCCTAGGAGTAGCTCCATCCGGAAGCTGAGGCCGAGGATAAGCGTCCCGATGGCGGCTGAGAGCACCGGGATCGCATTGGCGAGAGCGCCGAGCGTCTGAACAGCCCCGCCCCGCATCGCCTCGTCCCACAGCCAGTACGCCAGCGAGTTCGGGAGAAACGCCATGTATGCGACGGCCGCGATTGCTTCCCAGTTCGCGCGGATCTCGCCGAGGCGGCCTGCGCCGAGCAGCAACGCCACAACACCCGTTACCATCAGAAACAGTCCGATCGTCCCGCTCGATTCCGCCTGATGATGGGTGCTCGCCAAGACGGAGTAGAGCCCCCAGCAGATCGCCGCGCCGATTCCCAACCCAAGCGGACGCGCAGAGTGTGCCAAGGCGCGTCCCAGCGCTGCCAGGCTCCCCACGTCGCCCGAAGAAGCAAGCACCACCCCCGCGATGCACGTGATCAGCCCAATGATCAGTCCGAACCAACGCACTCGCGCTTTGAGAACCACCACGCTGAACACGAGGATCAACCCAGGCCATAGGTAGTTGGCCAATCCAGCGACAATCGCTTGATCTCGCGAGCCGGCCAAACCGACTGCCGCGTAGAGCAGCAGGAGGTATCCGATGAACAGCGGTCCGCAGATCATCACATGGGGTAGCGTCACACGCCGTAGCCATGCGAGACCTCTTGCTCTCCATGAGGTCAGGGCAACGAGGAACACGCCCGCACCAAGCAGCGTTATCCCCGTGCCGATGTGCAGTCCGAACTGCTCCAGAACGATCCGGGAGACAGGAACGGATGTCGCCCACACAATGATGGAGAGGATGCCGCCAAGCGTCGCTCTCTGCTCTCTCGCTCTACCTCGTGGGACTGTGCTCATCTCTGCGGCATCGGATCCGCGACATCACTGAACACAGCGAATCCACTGATGCGATTCACCGCCTCCTGGAGGAAGCGCAGCAGCTCGATTGGCAGGGCGGGCACATCCTGCTCGGTGACCACGGGAACGACAAACGCCGCGGCCAGCAACTGGTGGGCGATCATCTCTGCGTCGATGGCCTGCACTTGGGACGCTCCAAACTCCTCCTCCGAGAGCGGTCTAAGGAGGACTGCTCGAGTATTCCCCGGAAGAAGGATCACATACAGCTCCGAGGGTACCAAAGGAGAGGACGAAGCGAATCGGACCAGTTCATCTACGCTTGCGACCAAGGATGGGAATCCGTCGTCGCCAGCCTCGCCAAACGCCCATACGCCTCCCACGACGACAAGGACTGCGGCAATCCACAGTCTGAGGACTCGATTCATACTGACTCCTTTCACGAGGATCGTGTTCGATTCCTGTATCATCCTACGCAGCCCTGGCATCCGGTGAAACCCATGATGAGCGAGAAAACAGCACCGCCCGCAGATCTGTTCGACCACATCCGAGCCGCATGCCGATCCGTTGCCGATCGAGCGGATCATGTAACCATTCGTGCCGAGCGGATTGGAGCGTACGCAGCGGAGCTGCAAACAGAGGATGCAGATCTTCCGCCGATCGATGCCGATCGCCACTTCATCGGTAATCCAGAGAATACTCTCGCTTACTTCGTCACGCTCAGCGCAATCAATTTCGGGTCCGGTTACTTCCCATACTTGGCCAAGCGCCATGGCATGTCGGGCTACTACACCATCGCCTCAACGCTTGCCGATCGTTACCGTCGGCTTGGTTCGCTCTCCGCTTCGCAGCTTCGCGCCATGACATCGCGGGACTGTGCGCAGATGCTCGGACAGGATCTCCACAGCTTCCCAATCCGTGAATTGATGAGTCTCTTCGCCCGCTCATTGAACGATCTCGGGAAACATCTCGAAACCCGATTTGAGGGACGATTCGAGAGCCTGGTCGAGGCGGCCGACAGATCGGCGGCCCGGCTCGTCGATCTTCTGTCCGTACAGCCGTTCTTCCGCGACGTGCCTTCGTATCGCGGGCTCGCGGTCCCGTTGTACAAGCGCTCCCAGCTACTCGCGTCCGATCTTGCCCTCGCCTTCGGCGGCGATGGCCCCGGACGGTTCGATGATCTCGATCGCTTGACGATCTTCGCCGACAATCTCGTCACTCATGTCTTGCGAATCGATGGACTCCTCGACTACTCGGACACACCCGCAATGGCGATCGACACGGAAGAACCTATTCGGGCAGGAGCTGATGAAGAGATCGAGATCCGCGCCTGTGCCGTCCATTGCGTTGAACTGATCCGCGATGTGCTGACTCGCACAGGGAGACCCGCAACGTCCCGGCAGCTCGACCAGCTGTTCTGGCACCGGGGGCAACAGCCCCGCTACAAGGAGAAGAAGCGGCACCGGACGCGGACCGTGTTTTACTAGTCGGGCGACAGACTCGCTTCGCGCTCGACAGTCACCAGATCCTGCAACGTTTCGAGAAGATGCGGTCCGATGCCGTGAACGTCGATCAGCCCGTCTAGCGTCTCGAACCGGCCATGTGTCTCACGATAGGCGATAATCCTGCCCGCAAGCGCCTCCCCGATCCCCGGCAGCCCCGTGAGTGCTTCGAGCGTCGCGGTGTTGAGATCGATCTTGTGCTCGTCGAGAAACGTCGGACGAATGACGTGGACGTTCTCCAGCACGATCGGCCCGCAGTGTGGCACAGGAGATTGAAGCTCGCGGGTCGCGAAGAAGATCACGCCGGTCGCGAGAAGGGCCGCTCCGATAAGAATCACCAGCCCGCGCTCAGAGATCGAGAACGACCGTACACTCACTGGAACAGCTCGCGAATCCGTCGGATGCCGTGCTGCTCGCGCTGCAGTCGCATGGCCTCCGGCAAGAGCTCGTAGCGACGCCATCCAAACTTGTCCGAGAACGCTTTCGTGAACAGCGTCCTCAGCGCCTCTCTTAGCTGCGGATCTCGGTCGAGCACGTCGCGCTGGTCATCCATCAGGCGTTCGAGGTCCGATATGTAGACATCGATCCCTGCGGCCCTGCGGAATGCATCGATCGCCTGTTCCTGATCCTCAGCAAGTTTCGCAACCCCTGCATCAAACAGCCTCCGGCGGGCGAGTTCAGCTTGCGCAGCCTTGCGCATCCTACGGCGCTTCTGGCGAAACTCCTTCCGTTCCCTCCAGGGAATGGGCAAGATGGAGCGCTCACATCCATCGTTGAGAACCGGGAATCTGTCTGGATTCCTCTTGATCACCCCGTGCCACTCAAGGCACTGCTCGCAGGTGACGTGACTGACGTTCGTGTAGTACTGATATCGTTTGCCCCACAGCATAGCGTCTCCGTTGCTCAGTGTAGTTGCGCGACCGCCCCTGAGCAACACTGTTGCTCTGCCGGATCCAGGTCCATACAATCCGAGCCCGCTTCTTAAGGAGAGTGATTCGATGGTTCAGAGCATACTTTCGAGCTTCGCCATCATCTTTCTCGCTGAACTCGGCGACAAGACGCAGCTTGCTGTCGTCGCGTTGGCCAGCCAGACGAGATCGCCCCTTGGCGTTTTCTTGGGTGCCAGCCTGGCATTGCTTGCCTCAGCGGGACTTGCCGTCGTCCTCGGCTGCAACCTTCCACGGCTCATCCCCGAGGCAGGAACGCGCATCGTACACTACGCCGCCGGCGTGTTGTTCATTCTCGTTGGCGGTTGGACCCTCTGGAAGGCCTAGACGCTGGGTCCCCCAAACTGCGATTCCAAGCTGGACAGGCTCTGGAGAAGTGAGTGCTCCGTCATGTCAAGATGGATCGGTGTGATGGAGACAAGGCCCTCGGCGATTGCCGCAATATCCGTGTCCGTCTCGTCTGGCGGCGCATCGGTAAGTGGATCTCCTGAGATCCAATAGAAATTCCGGCCCTGCGGATCCTTCCCCGTGACGAGGTAGTTGGAGTAGGCCTCGCCCCCAAGCCGAGTGATCTTGACTCGAAGCGCACGCTCGGATGGGAGGTACGGTACGTTGACGTTGAGGATGTTGCCCTTCGGGAATTCCCCCTCGTTCAGGAAGTACTCCGCCAGGCGAGCAGAGAATGCAGCGGCAGCCGAGTAGTTGGGCGCTTCCGTCCGGTCGCTGATCGTATCATACGAGACCGCAATCGCAGGCACGCCCGCACGGACTCCTTCCATGGCCGCCGAGACCGTGCCGGAATACGAGACATCGCGTCCCAGATTCAGGCCGTCGTTGATACCGGAGACGATCAGGTCAGGCGTCTCATCGAGAAGTCCAAGAAGTGCAAGCGAAACACAGTCCGACGGCGTACCGTTCGTCACATGGCCCTTGCTTCCGTCCAGCAGACGGACCTCATCGACGCGAAGCGGCTTGTGGAATGTCCGCGTCCGGCTCGCTGCCGACCAGTTTCTCTCCGGAGCGAAGACCTCAACCTTTCCAATATCCGCCAGTGCTTGCCGGAGCGCCAGCAACCCCGGTGCATTCACCCCATCATCGTTGGTTACGACAATGACTCGTTCTCCCATGACTCCTCCCTTTGCTCCGCTCCCTCTATCGCTCGCGTCCTGCTAGGTCTCGCCCGGCCGGTAGAACAGAAGCCGATTATCTCCGTAGCGCCTGTCATCTGTGAGTCTCAGCACGCCATAGACATCGTCTGCTTCCTCGGTCTTGTGAATCTCGGCAACGACCACCGCATTCTCCGTCAACATCCTACCGTCTCCGAGCGCGTGGAGCGTCTTCGGCACGATCTCACGGTAGTACGGTGGCCCGACGAAGACCACATCGAAGCGGCGCCCACGCCGGCTCAATTCATCGATCATGCGGAGGCAGTCGGCCTCGAAGACCTCGCCAACGAGGAGAAGATCGAGTGCGTCAAGGTTCCGTCGGACAATCGCACACGCCTCCGATGACGCGTCGACAAACGTGCATGACGTCGCCCCGCGCGACAGCGCTTCCAGCCCAACACTCCCTGTGCCGGCATAGAGATCGAGGAAGACTGAGTCTGGAACGATCTCCACAAGAATGTTGAACAAGGCACTACGAACGAAGTCACGCATCGGGCGAATCCCGCTCGCTTCCCAATCGACGAGCTGCCGTCCTCGATGACTGCCTCCGATGATCCGCATGCCTTGCATGGTCCTTGCGCCTTCCGATTCCCGTAGCTAAGATCACAACGCGGTTTGATGCACAATGTGTCCGACAAGGATAGTGGAGGGGGAACGGCCATTCAAACGATACCGATTGCCAATCTCGACGCTGTTGCGTTCGACCTGGACCAAACGCTCTCCTGCTATCCGGTGTCGACGCAGGACGTGCTGCGGGAGGCGCTCCGCCGGGCTGGACAGCCTGGGTTGCTCGTGGACATAGACACTGCGGCCAAGCAGTACAACGCAGCTTGGCCGGAGGCCGAGCGGCGCTGTAACTCGATTATCGAGACACGAACTGAACTGTGGGGGATGCTCCTCGATCGACCGATCGATAGCCTATGCACGCGCCTTGCCATGGCCTACCACGAAATCCGAGAGGAGAGCGGCGCTCGGCTGTTTCCCGGAGTTCGACAGATGCTCACGTCGTTGCGATCCAAATACAAGATCGGTCTACTGACCAACGGGTCCGCCGAGATGCAGCGACCGAAGCTTCGCAATCTGGGGATCGAAGCGGCGTTTGACGCCGTCGTTCTAGCCGGAGAGGAAGGGATCTACAAGCCGGCCCCCGAGGTGTTTGATATCTTGCTCGATCGGCTTGGCGTCACAGCTGCTGCAACGTTGTTCGTCGGCGATTCCTTCGAGATGGACGTCATCGGCGCCCATCACGCGGGAATGCGAACGGCATGGGTGAAGCACAATGGAGCCACGTCCATCGATGGCGTGATTCCCGATATTGAAGTCACCGATGTCTCCTCACTGTGTGAGGTGCTTCTGTGAGTCGGCTTGCTCTTCGATCGCTATGGGTCACCGGTATCGTATTGGTCCTCGCCACCACGGCACTCGCTCAGACCATCGAGCTGCCGCGAACGATGCCGCCATTCAACCAAGCGTATACGGAGGGTCCGGACGCGTGGGGGAACTGCCCTCTTGGCATTGACGGTTGTCCCGATCAAGTCTTCACGACCGGCTGCCTAACCACGGCTTTCGCTTCCGTTCTTGCCTACTACGACGTCGAGCTGTCCGTCACAGCAGCCGATTCCTGCAGCGGGCAGACGCAATCCGGGATGGACCCGGGGATTCTCAACGATTGGCTTCGTGCACATTCCGCCTACGGTCATTGCGCCCAGGATCCAACGGGCAACTGCTGTCTCGATTGGAACCGTCTCCCGGAAGGCGTGCAACTGACGTTCCATGTCAACCGCAGCAATGTCGGACTGAATCCGGTCGCATCAGTTATTATCGACCACGCGCTCCGGCAGGGTCATCCGGTCATCGCCGGGGTCCACTGGGGCGCATTTTGCCATGGCGGAACCGGCCAGGCGGAGGACTGTCATTGGGTCGTGATCACCGGGAAGGTTGGCGAGACGTATTCCATCGTCGATCCATACAACGCGGACACTTCTAGCCCTTATGGGATCCGCACGACACTCGACGCCGGGGTTCATGGAGCGTATGTGATCGATCGTTTCGTGATTGTCGAGTACGGTCCAGCTCCATCGCCGATCGCTGCCAGCTCATCCCCTTCTCAGGCGAACACACCATCCGATTGGACCGAGCCATCACTGATCGTCTTCCTGGCAACCCTGGCATTGGTCGCCGCGCTCGTCATCCTCGCTACAGCCGCAGGAAGCAGGCCGTAGTCCAAACCCTAGATCAGGCTGTAGATCAGCACGCCCAGTCCCGCGCAGGCACAGTAGATGGCGAAGATCCACAACCGCGAACGACGCACGATTGCCAACAGGGCATGAATCCCAAGGATTCCAACGACAAGAGAAACCGCCGTTCCGACAGCAATCCCGCCCCAATCCCCGCGCCATCCTCCTTGGGCAGCGATCTCCCACAGGCTCAGGGCAGTGGCGCCAAGAAGCGCAGGGATCGACAGGAGGAATGAGAACCGGGCAGCTCGCGCAGGCTCAACCTTTCGCCCAATGCCAGCGGCGATTGTCACGCCACTCCTCGATACGCCCGGGAACAACGCGAGCGCTTGAGCAATCCCTACGATCAACGAATCGATGAACTGAAGCTCCCGTCGGCAGGCGCACACGCGAAAACGACTCGCCGCCGTCAGCGCAAGCGCGGTGAACAGCAACCCCCCCCCGACCACCGGCAGCGAGGAAAAAACAGCATCCGCAACAGATCGGAAGAACAGCCCTGCGACGACAATCGGAATCGTTCCCGCAATGAGGAGTCCGACCTCCTTGCGCCGTTCGATCGTCCCATGACGGCTGAAGGCTTTGGCCAACTCGGCGATGTCCACTCGGAATACCCACAGCACAGCGACGAGCGTTCCCACATGGAGACATGCTTCGAGAAGAGTCCCGGGAGGATCGAGCCCGAGAAGCCGCTCTCCGATCACCAAGTGTCCGGAACTCGACACGGGAAGGAACTCAGTCAATCCCTGAATCAGCCCGAGCCATACGTAACGAATCATTCTTGCGTCTCTCTCTTCTCCGCCGTTTCCCGACCCGGCAAACCGTAGCGAAGGGAGAGCGCGCCGAGCTTGCACGCGTCAACACAATCCCCGCACTTGATACAGTCGTGGTTGTCATGATCGACGTACGGCACAAGACCCATTGGGCAGGCCGGCTCGCACGCGCGGCACTGAGTGCAACGATCGGTGGAGAGCCGCAGATGGAAGAAGCTTACGCGGTTGAACAGCGATAGAATGGCGCCCATCGGGCAGAGGTAGCGACACCAGAACCGCGCGACAAGGACCATTCCAAGAAGAGTAACGCCCAGAGTAGCCATGTGGATGAGGAACGGCCGATTCGCCTTCGCCACCCCGAGCAACAGATACGGGATGGAGGCCTCAATCGATGCCGCCGGGCAGAGCTTGCAGAAGATCGTGTCTGCGAAGTACCAAGCGGCAATCAGTGTTCCAATTAGGACGACGTACTTGGAGTAGGAAAGTGGGTCCCGGATCTTCACCTTCCGGAACGCCAACAGGTCATTGAGCGTCCCGAAGGGACAGAACCAGCCGCAAAACCCACGGCCGGCAATCAGGCCGTAGGCAACGATGGTGCCGATCCAGAAGAACGGGATCGTCCCAAAGATCACGAGATTCTGGATCAACCCGATCGGGCAAACTGTCACCGCCAGCGGACACGCATAGCAGTGCAGACCCGGGAAGATGAGGTGGGTCATTCCGATTCCTGTAGCCCCAAACAGACCGAGCAACAGGCCGGTCCCCTGGACAATTCGCCTCCGGTTCCGAAGCTTCACGATCCACCCTCCAATAGGTCAATCAGTCGGCTTTCGAGCTGTTCGGCCCCGAAAACGAGGTCTCCCGTGTCGACGCGCAGTATCGCCGGAACGATCGTCCGTCCGGATCGAATCACACCGCTTCGTTCGGCGAGATCCGGCTGTTCTTCAACATCGATGAATCGATAGGTGATGCGCGGGTTGTGCTCAGCAGCCATTTCGACCATCGCTTCCGCGTATGGGCACGCGTGGCACCAGACAGCGTAGAAGACGAGCAATTCGATCTCCCGTTCGATGGAGGCGATTGCTGCAATCCCGGCCGGCGTCAGCTCCGGCGTCCCGTGTTGTGCTTCCTCGATCCCGACGCACGACGTGCACAGCACAGCGCCGATTCCCTGCGCCTGCTCGTGCTGGTTCAGGATGACACCGTAGGTCAGGCCACCGAGCACCATGACGGCCAGCGCACCAAGCAACGGCCAACGCCATCCGACCATCCGACGGAGTACGGCGGCCACCACGAGGAACAGAAGAGCACATCCGACGATGCCCAGGCGGATCCAGGACGGCTTGGCCGGGGGCTCTGTCGGAACGACTTCCGGTATCTCCGTCGGGATCGTTGACGGCGGCTCAACAACGAGTTCGAATGAGAGATCATCGAAAAACTGGAAGCATTGCTCACCGATGCAGTATGTGTAGAGCATCTCGATCACATGAGCGTCAGTTCCTGTAGGGACCTCCTCGGATGCGGACAGGCGGATGACGATTGTTGCACTCTCGAACGGCGGCAAGGTCTCGATCTCATCCGGCTCGACCAGAACCGCAATTCCCTCGATCTCGGCGAGTGCCTCGATCCCTTCCGCCGCGTAGACCGAGTTGTTCTCAGCGCGAACGGTTACCAGCGCCTCGCCACCCTGCGGAATCGTGATCTGAGAGCTGGCAAGGAAGAACGAGAGAATCGGCTGTTGCGCGACAGCCAGAATACTGCTCACAGCAATGCTCAGAAGGACTAACGCAACCGTCCTATGGATCGTTCGCGCCACCCGAATCGTCCTCCTCCTCGACGGCCAGAGACTCGACGAGCTCCAGCAACCCCTCTCCGCGCAGACCACGGCCACGGATGATCCCGCCCGGGTCGATGACGTAGGTCATCGGGATGCCCTCGATACGATACAACGTGTTGACCGGACCGTCTGCTCCATCGTAGATTTGGCGGTAAGCGATGCTGTACTGGGCGACGGCCTGCTCGAACTCCTCGACGCTCCGATCGAGGTTGATACCGACGACCATCACACCCAAACCGGAAAATCTCTCGTGGATCTCCTCGAGTGTCGGCAGTTCAGTGATACATGGAGCGCACCAGCCGGCCCAGAAGTCAAGCACGAGGATGCTCCCGCGCAGCTGTTCGATAACCACGCTCTCGCCATCCGCATCCGTTGCTTCGAACTCAGGGGCGGGAAATCCGACCAGAAGCGCCGGCTTCGGTGCAACGTATTCGTCCGATATCTCCACCACGATCCGGCTCCCATCCGGCGCGACCGACTTCGCGCGATACGTAGTCCCGTCGAGATTGAACGGCTCATCGAGTCGAAACCGTTCGTGGGAATCGCTCGACGCAAGCAACTCGCCATTCCGGTCCGCATCGATCAGGAGAGCCCCTCCGTCAAGCAGGTCATACCGGCCATCGGTGTCGTCGTCAATGAGGACCAGATCGTACGCCGCATCCTTCAGATCAATGCTTCCTTCGCGATACGTGTCGCGGCAATAGGTCAGGACCGTCGGCGTGAAGGCTCGCCACATCACGAATACCCGGTACGGAGCTGTCGTGCCGTCGTCGAATCCGATCTGCATCGGGACGCTGGCAAGTAGGCTTCCGTCGGACAGCATTCGTTCCCACTCGAACGGTGCCACGTCTCCGGACCGATCTGCATCGACATGCAACGTGATCCGATCGGCAGTACGGTCAATCATCACCGAATGCATACTCTCAGCGAGCCGAAGCTCCCCGTACAGCGCATCTCCTTCCGCCTCGGGCCACTCGATCTTGTCTGGTGCATCGGTCTCCAATTTGATCCCGCGGATGAAACACGCGCCGGTCAACGCGACGATCCCTTCGGCGTAGGTAAGATCAGCCTCGTAGGCGATCCCCGTAGCCGAGATCGATCCGAGAAGCAGCGCCAGAAGGATCCCGCGACGCAGCATCACGCTTTCCCCTCGGAGAATGCGCGGAGTCGATCGACGACGATCTGCAGACCAATTGCACCTAGGATGTCGAAGAGACCCGGGCCTGCCTTCCGTCCCGTGACCGCAACTCGGCAAGCAAGCGCGACGTCCTTCAGCTTCGCCTCCCGCAGGGCCAGCGTTTCTCGAACCGTCTGTTCGATCCGATCCGGTGCAAATGGATCAAGTTCCGCCAATGCGTCGGCTACAGCACTGATCAGCTCGGACTGTCGCTCGGTGATCTCCACGGTGTCTTGTGCATCGAGCGGCACTGGGAACAGCATCTCCATCGCCCAGCCGAGATCCTCTAACGTATGCGATCGATCGCGGAGTAGTTCGACGCCGCGCTGCAACCGGGATGTCTCCGCGCCATCCCAAACCTCCTCGGTCACGCGGCCCCGCTTGAGAGTGAACGACTTGACGAGATCGACTAGGCGAGTGAGATCGGCTCGCTTGAGATGCTGTTGGTTGACCCACTTCAGCTTCTCGCCATCGAAGACGGCACCCGATTTGTTGATCCCGGAGATTGCGAATTGATCGATCAGATCATCCAAACTGAAGATCTCTTCGTCCCCGTGAGACCATCCTAGTCGGGCGAGGAAATTGATCATTGTCTCCGGCAGATAGCCGGCCTCTCGATACTCCAACAAAGATGCAGCGCCGTGGCGCTTGGAGAGCTTCTCCCGATCGTCGCCCAACAGAAGCGGGATGTGAGCGTAGCGCGGAACCGGTCGCCCAAGTGCTTCGAACAACAGGATGTGTTTCGGCGCGTTGTTCAGGTGCTCGTCTCCGCGGATCACATGCGTGATCCCCATGTCGGAGTCATCGACGACAACCGCGAAGTGGTAGATGAAGCTGCCGTCTGAGCGGCGGATGACGAAGTCCTTGAGATGATCGTTCCGATAGGCCACATCGCCAAGGAGCTCGTCGTGAACGATCGTTTGACCCTCGGTGGGAACACGGAACCACCACGCGCCCTCCGACTCGTATACCAGATTCCGTTCCATGAGCTGAGTAGCGGCAGCGACGTGGATGTCGTAGCGATCGGTCTGCCGGTAGTACTCATCCCAGTCAAGCCCAATCCAGCGAAGCGACCCCATAATCTGGTCGATCGACTCCTCGGTCGATCGTTCCTGATCCGTGTCTTCGATACGCAATACGAAGACACCCTTCGCATGACGAGCGAAGAGCCAGTTGAATAGCGCCGTGCGTGCAGAGCCAACATGGAAGTACCCGGTCGGACTTGGAGCAAATCGTACTCGAACCATCTTCCCCTCTCTTCTCCTTCCCGTGAAATGAGATTGTACCAGATCGTGCTGCGTGCCCAGGAAGTTTGGAGGTTCACAGTCTCTTATCCGTCCCGGATTCCGCTCCTACTCCCCATAAAGAGGCCAGGGGAGAGGGCCGTTGGGCTCCTCTCCCCGGAGGGCTGGTATCGGGGGTGCGAGATGTAGAACTCGCGAATGTCTTACAACCGTAGCGATAGATTGTGTCAGATTTGTGAAGACCCGGTGACGATCGTGCGAGGGGCACTGCACGTCCACTACCGATGCCGCAGACTGTAGGTCTCTTTCCAAGCACGTTTTGGCTCGACATCTCTTGGGCGTTGTTTGAGCAGTCACTGCGTCGTTTGCGAAGTGGATGTTTCTCCTCCGCAAGAGTCGGATGGATGTGGATCCAAAGCTGGTTGCATCCTATCGATGGCTCAGGAGAGCCTCCAATTCTCCATGCCGTCAATCTTGCGCACGAAACCTCACCGATCACCGGGTGTTGATTCATATATAGACTTGGAAAGGCGGCCATGTTCCGCTATCAGTACTGTCGGCAATCGATAGCTTCTCAGGGGGCGAACATGAGTGCATCTTCGAGGCGTACGTCCGTTCTTGTCTGTTGGATCATCGGGTTGTTCTTTCTTCTCTTCGCATCGGTGACCGGGCTCGCGGGAAGTCCAACGGCCATCCTCCGATCTCCAGAGCTGGGCGAGGAGTTGGCGACCACAGCTCCGATCGAGCTTGCTTTCGACCAACCGATGAACCCCGCGCTTGTCGAAACGGCGTTCTCCCTATCTCCAGCCGCAGACGGTCAATTCGAGTGGGTCGATGAGATGACCGTGCGATTTCATACTACTGGGGAATGGGAACGCGATACGGAGTATGTCGTCTCCGTGTCCGTTTCCGCGGAGAGCCGGGACGGCACGCCGCTGGCGGATCCGTATGCGTTCCGGTTCCGGACGGTCGGCTATCTTGAGGTCGTGCAGGCGCTTCCAGCGGATGGTTCGATCGGCGTCGACGTCGATGACACGGTGTTTGTCATGTTCAATCGGCCTGTCGTTCCGCTGATGGCTCTATCCGATCCAAGCTATGCGGATCTCCCGGTCCCTCTCGAGATCGTGCCTGCGATCTCCGGCACGGGAGAATGGTTGAACACATCAGTGTATGTGTTCACGCCCAGCGAGCCGCTGCGCGGAGGCACGACCTACACGGCAACCGTTCCCACCGGACTGACGGACACAACCGGCGGGATCGTGCGCGAAGATGTCGCGTGGCGGTTCACCACACAGCGCCCGGAAATCGTCTGGACCTCTCCGGACGACGATGAAGAACTCGCCCCCATCGATGGAGAGATCCGCATCACGTTCAACATGCCCGTCTCGCTCGACAGCACGCATGCTCGCTTCCGGATGAGGGAGGGCAGCTTCTTGGGCGAGTTATTCGCCCACGAGGTGGAAGGAGAGCTGTCCATCGATGGCAACGATCTCATCTTCATCCCATCCGAGCCCCTCTCGTTCGATCAGCCGTACGTCGTCTCCATCGACGCCGGCGTCACGGGTGCAGACGGCGGTCTTGGGACAGAGGATGCATACACTTGGCGATTTCGCACCGTGCCACTCCCGCGGATCCTCGGCACGACCCCTGAGGACGGTGACGTGAATGTCGATCCATACACGTCGTTTCTGATCCGGTTCAACGCTCCGGTCGACCCGGACTCCGTATTGGAGAACCTGACCGTCGAGCCCGCATCCGATCCAGACGACATCCATAGCTACTTCCGAAGCTGGGATAACACGTACGTCTTCCGTTTCGGGTCGAAGCCTAGTCAGGACTACACAATCCGGATCGGACCGGGAATCGTCGACCGGTACGGGAACCAAACCGGCCAGTCCTTGACCGTCCGCTTCCGCACCGGAGCGCTCGACCCCGCGACGTGGCTTCACGCGCCCGGCTCGGTCGGCACGTTCAGCACCTATGAGCCGGCCCGGATGTTCGTTGCCCATCGGAACATCGATAGCATCACCCTGACCCTAACGAAGATCTCGCTTGAAGAATACCTCGATGCACTGGACAACTGGTACGACTACGCTCCCCCTCGATCGGGCCACGTTCGTCGATGGACCGTTTCCGTCTCGTCGGAACTGAACGAGATCGAGTACACCCCGATCGATCTCATCGATGATGGCGCCAGCATCGAGCAGGGAATCTACGTCATCGAACTGAGTTCCGACGATATCCAGTGGAACCGATGGCAGCACCAACACATCCTCGTGGCCAGCCCGCTGAATCTCACGCTCAAGACAGCCGAGGATGAGACGCTCGTCTGGGCAACCGACCTAGGCACCGGCTCGCCGGTTCCTGGGTTGATCGTTCGTGCGTATGATGCAGACGGGGAAGACGTTGATGTCTCGATCACCGATCGCGACGGTCTCGCCACGTTCCCTGGGACCAAGAGCACGGACTGGCGCGGATTGACGTTCGCAAGCAGCTTCCCATTCTCGATCGGAAGCCCGCAGTGGAACGATGGGCTCTCGACATGGGCGTTCGGATTCTCGTCAAGCGGGAGCCGCCCATGGAGGCTGTTTCTCGATACCGACCGCCCGATCTACCGGCCCGATCAGGAGGTCTACTTCAAAGGCGTCCTACGATCCGAAGATGATGTGCACTACTCTCTCCCTACCGGCTCTGTCGAGGTTTCAATTCGGGACGCCGCTTGGGATCTCGTTTTCGAGGCTACGTTGCCGATCGACGAATTCGGTACCTTCTCCGGGGAGTTGGCACTGAATGCGGATGCCGCGCTCGGTCCGTACGAGATAGAGGTGTGGTTCGAAGATAGCTACTTCAGCCACACGTTCATCGTCGCGGCGTATCGCCCACCGGAATTCGAAGTGACAGTCACGCCGGAATGCGATGAAGTTGGCTTCGGTGAAAGCCTCGGTGTAGCCATCGGCCTTGAATACTTCTTCGGCGGCCCTGTCGCTGATGTCCCCGTCTCTTGGCAGGTCCTGTCAGCAGAGTATCGGTTCTCCCCGCCGCAGTTCGAGCGCTACACGTTCACTGACGATGACGACCCGTGGACCTGCTGGTCCTGTTGGTGGCGCACACCAACATCTCCCACGCCAATCCTCGAGGATAGCGGCCGGTCGGATCAACATGGGGTCCTTCTCGCCGAACTCCCAGACGACATCGGCGCACTACATCTTGAGGATGCCGATGCTTGGGCTGGGAGTCGAACGCTTACCATCGAAGCCACGGCGATCGGGAACGACGGACAGACGCTTTCCGGACGAGAGTCGCTTGTTGTTCATGCGGGAGACTTCTACGTTGGCCTCGCGTCGACTCGCTCGATCGCTCGTGCCGGTGACCCTGTGGACATCGATGTCGTCACACTCGACTGGTTCGGCCAACGGGTCACAAACCAGGATCTCACATACACCGTCTATCGGCGCGAATGGGAGAACGTATTCGAGGAGGATGCGACAGGCGGTGGCAGCTGGACATGGACGACAACCGACACCGAGGTCGCCACAGGATCTCTGGCGACCGACGGAGCCGGAGAGGCTCGCTTTTCGCACGCCCCGCCAACCGGCGGGACGTACAAAGTGCTCGTCTCGGGCATCGACGCGTCCGGGCGGACGGTTCGTTCCAGTCTGTTCCTCTGGGTCAGCGGAGAGGAGACCGTGTCTTGGCGGCGAAGCAACAACGATCGAATCACGCTGATCAGCGACAAGGTGGAATACGAGGTCGGTGAGACAGCGGACATCCTCATCCCAAGCCCGTACTCGGGCGAGCAGTGGGCGTTGATCACCATTGAGCGCGGTGGAATCCTGTCACGCCAGGTCGTGCTCCTCGAGTCCAACAGCTCCGTGTTCCGGCTTCCGATCTCGGAGGAGCACATTCCGAACATCTATGTCAGCGTTGTCCTCGTCCGAGGACGGGAAGCAGCCCTCGCCGCTGTCGACGGATCCCCCTCGGTGGCGGAAACGAAGATTGGCTATGTCGAACTCGCCGTCAAGCGCTCGCCGAAAATCCTTCAGATCGGCATCACGCCGTCCGATCCTTCGCCGGAGCCAGGCGAGTCCCTGATCTACAACGTTCAAGTGACAGACAAGGGAGGCCTTCCAGTCCAGGCCTCGTTGTCCTTCGACCTGGTCGACAAGGCCGTGTTGACCCTCCTTCCACGGACCCCGGATGCGATCGCCGATGCGTTCTACGGACGCCGCGGACTCGGCGTCGACACAGCGAGCGGCCTCGCGATTTCAATCAACCGTCTCGTCGTGGAGCAGCTCGAGCAGGTAGAGAATGCCTCGGTGGACAAGTACAGCATGGACGACATGGCGGTCGGCGCCATAGCACCGATGGCCGCGCCCAGCGGCATGGCCGAGGAGGGGGAGGTGGTCGAACGGACCGGGGCAGCCGGGCAGCTTCCCTCAGGGATCGATCTGCGGGAAGAATTCGAGGACACGGCGTTCTGGAACGCCCATGTGACCACCGATGCGAACGGCCGGGCGCAACTCCAGATCGATCTCCCCGACAACCTCACTACCTGGATCGCACGCGCTGTAGCGGTGACCGCGAATACGCTCGTCGGAGAGGAAACCGGCGACCTTCTCGTGACCAAGCCGCTTCTTGTGCGCCCGGTAGCTCCGCGCTTTGTCGTCGTTGGAGACCGCGTCCGCTTCGCGGCCAATGTCAGCAATCAAACGGCAGAGGATCTGTCGGTCGACGTAACACTCGGGCAGACCGGATTGGCGCTGGAGACGGAGGCGACGCAGTCGATTCTTCTTTCAGGCGGCAGTGAGGCAACGGTAGTCTGGTGGGCAACGGTCCTCGATGTGCCATCGATCGATCTGGCGTTCAGCGCCGTCTCGGGAGAGCTATCCGATGCCGCCCGGCCACGGCTGACGACTGGTCCCGATGGAACGCTTCTCGTCTATCGATACACAGCACCGGAGACCGTAGGAACAGCCGGGCAGCTGGGCACCGCGGAGAGCAGAACCGAGATCGTTACCCTGCCCCCAAATGTGGAGGTTGATCGTAGCGAGCTGATCGTGCGTCTGGAAACATCTCTGGCGGCAGCGATGCAAGAGAGCCTCAGCTACCTCGAGCATTTCGAGTACGAGTGTACCGAGCAAGTCGTGAGCCGATTCCTCCCCAACATCCTGACCTTCCGAGCCATCGCGCGGCTCGGGATCGAAGATCCGGAATTGGCGGAACATCTTTCTACACTCGTCGCCGAGGGACTGGAGAAACTCTACGAGCGACAGAATGGTGACGGTGGATGGGGATGGTGGCTTCTCGATGAGTCGAGTGCCTACCTCACTGCCTACGTCGTGTTCGCTCTCACGCAGGCCCGAACCGCCGGCTACCTCGTGAACGACGGCGTGCTCAATGAGGGGCTCGACTTCCTTGAGCGCTGTCTCGTGTCTGCCGAAGATCTATCCTCCTACGTCTCCGCCAATCGGCAAGCGTGGATTCTGTACGTCCTCACCGAGGCGGAGCGCGCGCAGGCTGCTGCAAGGCATGCCGACGACCTGTTTGGCAAGCGTGACAAGCTCAGCCACTACGCTCGCGCGTTCCTCGCAATGACCCTCGACAGCCTAGGATCCTCGTCCGAACAGGTCGATGTCCTGATCTCCGATCTCTATGGGGATGCGATCCTCAGCGCCACAGGCGTTCACTGGGAGGAGCCCAACTACGACTGGTGGGCAATGAACACCGACACACGGTCAACGGCGGTCATCCTCGATGCACTGATCCGCCTCGATCCGGAGCAACCTCTCCTGCCAAGCGTCGTTCGATGGTTGATGGTGGCACGAAAGGACGGGATCTGGGAGACGACACAGGAGACCGCGTGGTCGCTGATTGCCCTCACCGATTGGATGGAGGCGACCGGCGAGCTTGAGGGGAACTATGACTACAACGCAGCACTAAACAGCGTCCCCTTCGATTCAGGGACCGCTTCCCATGAGACCTATCTCACCCCGACACGGACAACCATTCCAGCGGAATCGCTCGACCTACTCACTGGGAATCGATTGACGATCTCTCGAGGTGACGGACTCGGAACGCTGTACTACACCGCGCATCTGAGCGTCCGTCTTCCTGTCGAGGACGTTGAACCGCTGAGTCGTGGGATCATCGTCCAACGGCAGTACGTTCCGGCAGACTGTCCCCTCGATGAAAACTGCCTCGAACTGACCGAGGTAGCCGTCGGGGAGACAATCCAGGTCCGGCTGACAATCATCGCGCCGCACGATCTCTACTACGTTCTCGTGGAGGATCCATTCCCCGCCGGATGCGAGGCGGTGGACACGACCCTGGCGACGACGAGTCTGACCGATCTCGAACCCGGGCTGCACCGGCAGTCGGAGCAAGGCGGCTGGCCGTGGTTCTACCTGTGGTGGTGGCGTTGGTACACGAGAAGTGAGCTTCGCGATGAGAAGTTGGCCCTGTTTGCGGACTATCTCCCCGCGGGCACGTACACCTACCAGTACACGCTTCGCGCAACCGTCCCCGGTGAGTACCGTGTTCTGCCGACCTCGGCGCAAGAGTTCTATTTCCCCGAGGTGTTCGGACGATCTGACGGCCGAATCTTCACCGTCGAAGACGCACAATAGCTGCTAGGTAGATCAAGAAATACGGACCCGTTGCGCGGGCAACACGCTCACCGCCCGCGCAACATCCAGAACAGCTCTCTCGATCCTCAGGTCTAGAGACCGGGAAGCGGCATAGCTCCCCCCAGCGCGATCTGTGCGGGCAACACGCTCAACGCCCGCGCAACATCCAGAACAGCTCTCTCGATCCTCAGGTCTAGAGACCGGGACCCAGCGGCATGACTCACCCCAGCGCGATCTGTGCG
>Ga0180432_10004214_pt1 | contig 19901 bp, 13 predicted proteins | sample SS_ome_10_FD_132414 | JGI IMG/M metagenome (GOLD analysis project Ga0180432, IMG submission 132414) | Hypersaline lake sediment archaeal communities from the Salton Sea, California, USA - SS_1_MS_2 metaG | ecosystem: Environmental > Aquatic > Non-marine Saline and Alkaline > Hypersaline >...
CCCGGCGCGTGTTCAAGGTGGGGCTGGTGGGCTGCGGGCGGCGCGGCAGCGACGCGCTCCGCCAGCACGTCGAGGCGGCCAGGATTCTCCGCCGCGCTCTCGGCTCGGCCGTCGAGGTGCAGGTGGCCGCCACCGCCGACTACTTCAGGCCCAAGGCCGAGCGGGTGGGCCGCCGCTACGGCGTGCCGAGCCCACGCTGCTTCGGCGGCGCCGACGCCTGCGCGAAGCTCCTCGCCACCGATGCCGACACCGTGCTGCTCGCCACCCCGCCCGCCTTCCGCCCGCGGCACGTGCAGGCGGCCGTGGAGGCGGGCAAGCACGTGTTCCTCGAGAAGCCCGCCGCCGTCGACCCGCCCGGCTGCCGCGCCGTGGTCGCGGCGGGCGAGGCGGCGCGCAAGAAGGGCCTGGCCGTCGTGGCCGGCACGCAGCGTCGACACATCAAGGGCTACATCGACACCCAGGCCGCGGTGGCCGGAGGCGCCGTCGGCAGGATCGTGGCAGGTCGCATCGCCTGGTGCCAGCGCCACGCAGGGCCGCCGGCGGCCATCGGCAAGCTCGATGTCGACGCCTTCATCACGAGCTGGCGCAGTTGGGTGGCCCTCTCGGGCGACCACATCGTGGATCAGCACGTGCACAACATCGACGTCGCCAACTGGTTCCTTGGCGCCCATCCCGTCGCGGCCGTCGGCTTCGGCGGGCGAGCCAGGCGGCACGCGGGCGACACCTACGACTTCTTCAGCATCGACTTCGAGTACCCCGACGGCGTGCACATCCACTCCATGTGCCGGCAGATCGACGACACCCACGTGTGGGTCGGCGAGGAGCTCATCGGCGAGCACGCCCGCCAGACCGACCCCGACAAGAAGCCCCCACGGGGGCCTGCCGCCGGGCGGCTCGACTGTCGCGGCGGGCTTCTCCGCGGGGAGTCCGTCGTCCCCGGCGACATCCCGCAGCACCGCCGCGGCCATCAGCAAGAGCACATCAACATGCTCTACTACCTGGCCCGCGGCACGCCGCTGAACCAGGCCCGCGCCCTCGCCGAGGCCACCGCCGCCGCCATCCTGGGCCGCACCGCAGCCTACACGGGCAAGCGGATCGAGTGGCGCGACCTGATGGACGACCCCGCCCGCAAGCCCGAGCTCTACAACCTCACCCTCAGGCCCACGGCCGAGGAGATCGAGAAGGGCACCGCCAAGCTCCCCGAGGAGGGCGCGGCGCCCGTCCCAGGCAAGAAGGCCTGACTTGCAATCCAGGCCAGATTCCGATATGCATGACAGAGAGGAGGGGTCGACAACGGCTCCCCACAAGCGGCCGGGCCGCCGTGGCGAGTCGTGCCGCACCGTGTGACACCGGAAGGAGACGCGTGGTGAAGCAGCAGCCCGGCGTTTCGAGACGCGATTTCATGCGCGGCGCCGCCGCCGCTGGAGCGGCCCTCGGCGGCCTGACCATCCTCGGGGCGACCGCCAGGGGGCAGGGCAAGACCCTCAAGATCGGCCTCGTGGGATGCGGCGGCCGCGGCCGCGGCGCCATGGTCAACCATATCGAGGCGGCGAAGTCCCTCGGCCTCAACGCACAGGTCACCGCACTGGCCGATGCGTACATGAACGAAGAGACCATCCCCAAGGCGCTCTTCAGCCTCAAGACCAAGGCGGGGCAGGAGGTGCCCAAGGACCGCTGCTTCGTCGGCTTCGACGGCTACAAGAAGCTCATCGACAGCGGGGTGGACATCGTGTTGCTGGCCACGCCGCCGATCTTCCGCCCCGTGCACTTCGCCGCGGCCATCGAGGCGGGCAAGCACGTGTTCATGGAGAAGCCCGTGGCCGTCGACCCGGTCGGCGGCCGCCGCGTCATCGAGGCCGGCGAGAAGGCCAAGACCAAGGGCCTGTCGATCGTCGCGGGCACCCAGCGGCGCCACCACCGCGACTACCTCGCCGTCTACAAGCTCATCCAGGACGGCGTGATCGGCCCCATCCGCGGCGGCGCCGTGTGGTGGTGCGACACCCAGCAGCGCGCCAGGCCGCGACAGCCAGGCTGGAGCGACCGCGACTACATGGTGGCCAACTGGAACAACTTCGTCGAGATGTCGGGCGATCACATCATCGAGCAGCACGTGCACAACATCGACGTCGCCAACTGGTTCCTCGGCACCCCGCCCAGCCTCGCCGTCGGGTTCGGCGGCAGGGCACGACGCAAGACCGGCAACCAGTTCGACTTCTTCAGCGTCGATTTCCAGTACAAGCTCGGCCCAAAGAAGCGCCAGCGAGTCCACATCCACTCCATGTCGCGCCAGGTCAACAAGTGCTGGAACCGCGAGGCCGAGGAGTTCATCGGCGAGAAGGGCTACATCATGACCACCCGCCTGCGGCTCTACGACCGCACGAAGGTCAAGAAGCCCGAGATCGCCGGCCACGTGAGCCCCTACGTGCAGGAGCACGTCGACCTGCTCAAGAGCGTGGTGGGGGACAAGGAGCCGCTCAACGAGGCGCAGCACGTGGCCGAGTCGACCCTCGCGGGCATCATGGGCCGCATCAGCGCCTACACGGGCCAGGCCGTGCGCTTCAGCGACGTGGCCAAGGAGACCGGCCAGTTTGGCAAGCTCGCGCTCAAGCCAGGCCCGCTCGACTTCGAGACCGGCGACGTCAAGGCCCCGCCCGACAACGCCATCCCCATCCCTGGCAGCGAGTAGCGGACCCGCACGCTCGACTTCCCACGCGAAACGGGGCAGGCCACCCACGTGGCCTGCCCCGCTCGTGTTCCGAGGGCTCGAGCTGCGGCGGAGGCGCGGGCCTCAGCTCGCGAGCACCTGTTTGCGGATGCGCTCGAGCAGCTTGCGGGCCTTCACGATGTCCTTCTTCTGCTGGTCCCCTGTGATCTCGCGCTCGATGGTCAAGGGGCCCTTGTAGCCGACGTCGGCGAGGGTCTGCACGAAGCGCTTGATGCCCACGTCGCCCTTGCCCAGCGGGGTCTCGGTGCCGAGCTGGTTCTTCTTGGTCGGCGGCACCCCGTCCTTGCAGTGGCAGCCGGTGACGTACTTGCCGACGAGCTTGAGCGCCTCGATCGGGTCGCCCGAGCCGTAGAGGATCATGTTCGCGGGATCGAAATTGACCTTCACGTTCTTGCGGAGGGTGTCCTTGAGGAACTGGAGCAGACACTCGCCGCTCTCCTGCCCCGTCTCGAGCACCAGGTTCTGCTTGTTCTTGGCGAGGTAGTCGGCGAACTTCCTCGCGGTGCGCACCACGTCGCGGTAGTCGGGGTCCTTGGTGTCCTCGGGCACGAAGCCGATGTGCATGGCCACGCTCTTGACGCCGAGGATCTTCGCGAAGTCGGCGATCTCCTTCGCCTTCTTCAGCCGCGCCTTCCGCGTCCGCTTGGGCACCAGGCCCACGGTCTTCTGCACGGTCGGGATGTCGGCGTAGCTCTCGCCGTTGAACCCGCAGAAGACGGTGGTGATGGTGATGCCCTTCTTGCGGATGAGCTTCTTGAGCTCCTTGGCCTTCTCCGGCTTGAGCCACGCGTCGCCCGGGCGGCCCATCTGGGCGTTGGTCACGCCCACGTCGAGCACCTTCTGGATGCTCTCCTCGGGGCTCTCGCCCACGCCCAGCATCACGCCGACCGCCATTTTCTCCAACGCCATTGCACTGTCCTCCAGGTAAAGGGCCAGGACCCTCGAACGGGCCGCTAGTCTACCCAGGCCGTCGCCAGGAGTCAAGACGATGGGGCGGGGATTCGCGCTTGTCGCCGGTGTCGCGGGTCGCTAGAATCGTCGGCCCACGCAACCCCCGAGGAGCAGCTCGCGATGAGCCTTCGTGCCGGATTCGCCGAGGTCGACATCACGCCGCCGTTGGGCACCCGCAAGATCGGCTGGCTGCGCGAGATCGTGGGCGACACCGTGCTCGACCCGCTCTCGGCGCGGCTCGCCGTGCTCGAGTGCGAGGGGCAGTCGATCGCCTTCGTGCAGCTCGACACCCTGTCGGTCCGCTGGACGACGACGGAGGAGATCCGCCGCCGCGTGGCCACCGCCTATGGCTTCCCCCACGATCGCGTGATGGTGTCGGCCACCCACAACCACGCGGGGCCGGCGATCGCCACCTGCGCCCAGTCGCCGCGCGACGAGGCCTACGTGGAATCGCTCGTCGCCAAGGTCGTGGCCGCGTTCGGCCAGGCGCTCGACCGCCGCCGCGCCGCCGAGGTGGGGCTGGGGAGCTGCGCCGAGTTCGGCATCAGCCACAACCGCCGCACCGTGCTCCGCGACGGCTCCGCCCGCACCCACGGCGCCTTCGACCCCGCCACCGACCTCTACGTCGAGGGGCCCATCGACCCCGAGGTCGCCGTTCTCGCCGCGCGCGGCCGCCAGGGCAAGCTGCTCGGCGCCATCGTCAACTTCGCCTGCCACCCCACCCACCACGGCGGCGGCACGGGCTTCTCCGCCGGCTACCCTGGCGTGCTCGCCGCCGAGATGAGGGCTCGTGGCTGCCCCGTCACCCTTTTCCTCAACGGCGCCTGCGGCAACATCAGCTCCGGCGACCCCTACCGCGGCGTCGCGGGCGCGATGGAGGACCTCGGTCGGCGCCTCGCTGAGGACGCCTCGAAGGTGATCGAGGGGATGACCTTCCGCGACATGGTGCGCCTCGACGGCACCCGCCGCACGATCCAGCTCCCCTACCGCACCGTGACCGACGACGAGGTGGCGGGCACGGTGAAGGGGGCGCAGCGGTTCATCGACCCCACGCTCTACGACATGGGGATGCCCAAGCTGCTCGCCCGCATCCGCGAGCGGGGCACCCAGCCCGCCGAGGTGCAGGTGCTCTCCCTCGACGAATACGCCTTCGTGAGCATGCCCGCCGAGTACTTCGTGCAGCTCGGCCTGCGGATCAAGCAGGGGGCCTATCCCCGCCGCGCGCTCGTGGTGAGCTGCGCCAACGGCATGGTCGGCTACGTGCCCCACCGCGAGGCCTTCCCGCGCGGCGGCTACGAAACCACCTTCATCAGCTCCAGCCGCATCGGCCCCGGCGCCGGCGAGCTGCTCGCCGACGGCGCCATCGACCTCATTCGCGGAAAGGAAGTTGGCCCCACATAGCGTGAAGTAGTCACCCTGGCGAATCGTCCTCGTCCTCGTCGTCGTCCTCGTCCTCGATCTGGACGCCCCAAGGCATTCGAGTCGACGATGAGGACGAGGACGATTGTGCGGAGCAGAGGAGTACAGCCCGTGAAGATCGCGATGATGTCCTACACGATGGCCCGGGGCGGCGAGTGGGCGAAGAGCCACGACGTGGCGGCCCTGTGCCGCTTCACCCGCGAGCTCGGCCTCGACGGCATCGACTGGGTGGGCACCTACGGCCACGAGCCGCGCGAGGTGCGCCGCATCTGCGACGACCACGGGCTGGGGACCGTGTGCTACACGTTCGGCGCCGGCATCCAGTCGCCCGACCCCGCCGAGCGGCAGGCCGGCCGCGACAAGGTGAAGGCGGGGCTCGAGGCCGCCGGGGCGCTCGGCGCCGACAAGGTGATGATCATCGTCTCCGGCGTGGCCGACGTGCCGCGCGAGGAGACCCAGCGCCGCGCGCTCGACGAGCTGCCCGCCGCGGTCGAGATGGGCGAGGCCCGCGGCATCCGCATCACCATCGAGCATTTCCCTGGCGCCAACAGCCCCTTCGTCACGGCGGCCGACATGGAGCTGGCAGTCGCGGCGGTGCCGGGGCTCAAGATCACCTACGACAACGGCAACCTCGTGACCGCGGGCGAGGACCCCGCCGAGGGCTACCGCCGCTCGAAGGACCACATCATCCACGCGCACTTCAAGGACTGGGAGCTCGTCGCCGACGGCAGGCCTGGGCTCGACGGCCGCCGCTACCGTGGCGCGCTGATCGGGGAGGGCATCGTCGACCCCCTGCCGTGTCTTCGGGCGATGGCCGAGGGCGGCTACCAGGGCTACATCGACTTCGAGTACGAGGGCAATCGCTACGACCCGGCCGAGGCCATGCGAAAAGGCCTGCCGCCCCTGCTCGAGATGCTCGAAGCCCTGTGACCGGATGTCGATGGGAGAACTGGGAGCCGCTGTCAAGGAGAAGCGCTCCCCCCCGCCCCAAGCGGGTCATTTCGAGCGACGGCCGCCGTACGGCGGACGGAGCCGAGAAACCTCCGTTCGAGCCGCCGCCACGTCTCGGTAGCTACGGGATCCCCTCGCCGCCGTTTCCGGGACGAGCCGCGAGGCCGTCCCTGCCTCGCGAATAGAGATGCCTCGACTTCGCTCGGCATGACCTCCTGGAGGCACGTGCCTTCGCCCACCCTCTTTCGGTCATCTCGCCGCGAGCCAGCGTGCGATGGCCTTGGCGCCGCAGGCGCGGCGCTCGAGGCGAAGGGCCTGGGCCGCGGTGGCGGCGCGGTAGGCGGCGCGGAGGGGCTTCGTGTCGAGCTTCTCGGCGAGGTTGTGGAGGAGGAGCGGGCGGGGGGCGGCGAGGGCGACGGCCGTCCACGGGGCGCCGGCCTTGAGGATGCAGGGGGTGAACAGGTCGTCGAGCCACCGGGGGTCGTCGTCGCCCGCGAGCTGGGCCAGGTCGGCCACGACGCGGACGTGCTGGGGAACGAAGGGCGCGGCGAGCAGGCACCAGGCGCCCGCCTCGCCGACGCCGACCACGCTCGTCGGCCTCGGGCGGCCGCCTCCCGTCAGGAAGGCCACGGCGGTGAGGATGTCCTGGATGCGCTGGACGAGCGCCGTGCGGTTGTAGGTCGTGAAGAACTTCTTGTCCCGCTTCTGCTGCGTCTCGGCGAATGGGGAGTGGAACTCGCCGGTGAGGTAGGGGTCGATGGCCAGCACGGCGCCTCCCGTGTCGAGCAGCCGCGTCAGCAGCGGGGTCGGCTTGCCCGTCGCCGCGTCGACGAGCCCTGCTTTGCCTTGCGGATGGACGACGAGGCAGGCCGGCGGCCGCTCCAGGACGCCCTTTCCCTCGTAGTAGAGCGCGGGCACCCTGTCGCCGCGCCCCTTGCGGCCGATGAGCAGGCGCATCACGCGCAGGTCGCCGACCGTGGCGGTGCCGCGCTTCTCGATGCTCAATTCGCTGGCCTTGGGCATCTCGGCGAGAATGGCGTGGCGGTAGGCGGCGCCGAGGGTGTCGAGGAAACGCTGGCGGTCCTCGGGCTTCTTCGGGAGCAGCTCGTCGCGCTGGCGGCGGCCCTGGGCGATGACGTACTTCTCCAGGCTCGCGCGGTTCTTGGCGTTCTTGGGCAGCTTGCGGTTCTGGAAGACGAGCAGATCCTCTTTCTTCTCGACCTGGTAGGGCGGCTCCTCGATGGTCTTGCCGTCGGCGATGCCCTGGAGGTGGCGGCGGAAGAAGGTGTAGACGGCCTGGCGGTGGACCTTGTTGTAGCCGTGGGGCGACTTGTCGTGGACGTTGGTCACGCGGTCGGTCGCGCCGTAGAGCTGGTAGACGCTGCGGATCTTCGGGTACTCGTGCTTCGGCGTCTCCTTCGTCCAGTCGCCGGTCACCGAGCACAGGATGAGGGGCCGTGGGGCCATGAGGGCGCCGATCTCGATGTTGCAGGTCTCGATGCGCAGGAGCGGGGCGTTCTCGCACTCGCAGCCGCCCTGCATGATGCCGCTGATCATGTTCACGGGAGCCGCCACCTTCACCCGCGGCTCGATGCCCATGACCATGAAGGTCTGGGTGCCGCCGCCCGAGCAGCCGGTGACGGCGAGGCGGGTGGGGTCGACGTCGGGCAGGCCCTGGAGGAAGTCGAGCACGCGAAGGGTGTTCCAGCTCTGGAGATGCATGAGGCTCAGGCCCCAGGCCTCGTTGCGTGGGGTGCCGACCCCGATGCGGTGGCCGATCTGCTTGCCCGAGTCGTTGTAGCCGACCATGTCGTAGCTGAAGACCACGTAGCCGAGCCGCGCGAGGGTGATGCAGCGGGCGGGCACGGAGCCCCGGGGCGGCTCGTGGCCGAAGCGCCCCTGGCCCCAGTGGCCGTGGGGGCAGGCGACGGCGGGGAAGGGGCCTTTCTTGCCGCGCGGGCGGTAGAGGTTGCCGCAGGCGTAGAAGCCTGGTCGGCTCTCGATGAAGGCCTTCTCGATGGTGTAGCCGTCGCGCTCGAGCTTGCCGAAGACCTGGGGCTTCAGCGGCGTGCGCTCGGGCTCGGGCAGCAGGCCGCAGCTCACGCGGATGTGCTCGCGCAGCCACGCGGCCCGCTTTTCCCAGGCGTCCTTCGTGGCGTAGTCGGGCATCGTGAAGCGTTCGTTGAGGTGGTGGCAGGTGGCTGGCCGTGCGTCGGGCGCCGCCTGGGGTGTGTGGGGGGAGACGCGGGTGAGCTGCCACAGGCGGCTCGGGTCGCAGTCGGCGTCGCGTGCGAGGATCAGTGCCGCGACGGCGGCGCTCTTTGGCTTGAGCGACTTCGGCGTGAACGCGACGGGGAAGGGCTTTCGGGCCGGCAGCTCGACGCTGCCGAGCTTCACCCAGGCGAAGTGCTCCGCATCGCCCTTCGCCTGGGCGGGGCCGAGCTTGGTCCCGGCGAGGGTCCAGGCCACGGGCTTGCCGCCGCGCTGCCAGGCCCAGGCGTGCCAGGTGCCTGCGGTCGGCACCGACGCGCCCTCCTTCGAGTTGGCCGCGAGCTCACGCGCTTCGAGGACTAGGGATGGCCCCCCCTCAGCGTCGGCCCGCGACAGCGCGGCACCGAGGACCACGAGGCCGACGAACAAGCCGATCTCCCAACTGGCCATAGCACAGCCCCCGAAGATGGTCTCAGCAGCCGGAACACAGGCGCACTCGCGCCGCTCTGTTCACAGGCGCATCCTATCCAACACTCGGGCGCCGTGCAAGCGGGCCCCTGGCAGACTGCATTGACTTGCGGTTCGGCGGATGGGATACTGGCGGAGGACGCTTCCCGGGCCGACCCGGCGCAGGCGACCGGGCAAGGGGACTGCCAGCCCATGAGCCGTCGTCAACCGATCGCCCTGCTCTGCGCCGTCGTGCTCGCCGGCTGCTCTCAGCACGAGAGCCGGCGCGGCGCAGCACCCGGCCCAATAACCGACGAGGCCGGGCCGACGACCCCCCTGTTCACCCAGGTGTCCATCCGCCTCCCCGGCGGGCACCCCATCACTCGCTACTTGCGGCCCGGCCTCTGGGCCGAGCAGGCCGCGAACGACCCCGCGCCTTGCGGCCATATGTACCGGGGCGGCCGCAAGCTGGCGTTCGAGCGCGAGGGCGTGCGGTACCTCGTGCGCGTCGACGACGGGCCGAAGCTGTTGAGCTGCATCATCGCCGATACGCCCGAGGGCCTCACCGCGGTGCGCGAGGCCATCCGCACGGGCGTCAGCGGAGTGGTCATCTCATGTCACGGACCCGCTCTCCCGACGCTCCCGCCTGTGCCGCGCGGGCGCGGCTATGGCTTGGTGGTCCACGATGCGGTCATGACCGACGACCACCTTACCTTCCTGACGAAGCAGGGAGGGATCGCCGCCATTGCCTTCAAGGACTGCTGGTCGATCAGCGACCTTGGCCCCCTGGCGACGGTCGACGATCTGACCAGCCTGAGCCTCGTCGGCTGCCCCAAGGCCCTCGATCTGCCGAGGATCTGCCGTCTGACCCAGCTGACGGAACTCGACCTGACCAACTGCTGGGACGTCAGGGACTTCTCGCCGCTGTCCCGGCTGACGAAGCTCCGCGCGCTGAGCCTGATGGGCAGTCGGCGCCGCGCCGACCTGTCTTTCGTTGCCGCGATGCACGATCTCGAGTACCTCTCGATCGGGCTGTTCGAGCAGATGGACAGCCTCGCCGCTATCGCTCGGTTGCGGAAGCTAGCCGGGCTCAGCGTGTGGGAGTGCGGGAGCGTGGCGGAGCTGTCGCCGTTGGCTGGACTGACCGCCCTGAGGCACCTGGAGATCGGCGAGACGTACGGTGGGGCCGAGCGCGGGTACACCGACCTGACGCCGCTCGCGTCGCTGACGCGCCTGGAGCATCTCAACCTCGACCTCGAGAACCGCGTGGCCGACCTGTCGCCGCTCGCCGGGCTGACGTGCCTCACGGACCTGTGGCTCTCGGGCTCCGGCAAGGCGACCGACCTTTCGCCGCTCGCCGGGATGACCCGGCTGCGAAGCCTGTTCCTGGATGTCGGCCCCAACGTCACCAGTCTGTCGCCGGTTGGGGGCCTGGCGGAGCTCAGGCAACTCTACCTGAGCGGCCTCGGCAAGGCGACCGACCTTTCGCCGCTGGCCGGGCTCCGCAAGCTCGAGCGGTTGCGGCTGTGGCATGTCTACCCTTCGATCGACCTCAAGCCCCTCGGACACCTGAGCGGCCTCCGCGAGGTCGAGCTCTGCGATTCTCGTGGCGTGGCCGACCTCTCAGGGCTAGGCAGGCTGGAGCACCTGACTGACCTGGCTCTCTCGGGGTGCTACCAGGTTGTCGACCTGTCCCCCATCGCAGGTCTCGGTAAGCTCCGGAAGCTCGACCTGTCGGGCTGCGACCAGCTCAGCGACCTGACCCCGCTTGGCAGTCTGAGCGAACTGCGACACCTCGACCTCAAGGGATGCGAACGTGTCCGCGATCTCGTGCCGCTCGCGAAGGTGGCGAAGCTCGAAGTGCTCGTGCTCTCGGGCTGCAAGGAGGTCACCGACCTGACGCCACTGGGCCGGCTCCCGAGGCTGCACGAGGTAGAGCTCGTCGGCTGCAAGAAGGCCACCGACCTGACGCCGCTGAAGGCCATGCAGGAGCGAGGGGGCCACGTCGCGAGGCGCCGTCACTTCTGACCTGGGCCCAGCCACAACAGGGACGGCCCGGTCTCGCTGGAGCCGGTTGGGGGCGCGGCTCCTGTTCACCTTCGCCCCCGCCCTCACCCACCGGGAGAGGGAGTCGGTGTCCACCGCGGTTCGCGGCCCGTCGTCTGGCGGCGCACCTCCTCACACGCCCCTCGAACCTCGTCCCTCGCCGCTCCTCAGGGTGTGAAGTCGACCTCGGCGGGCATGCGGGTGAGCAGGGCTGCAAGGAGGGAACTGGCCTGGTCGAGGTCCTTGAGCGAGATGACTTCGCAGGGCGAGTGCATGTAGCGGCAGGGCACGGAGACGAGCGCGGCGGCGACGCCGGCGCGGGTGAGCTGGATGGCGTTGGCGTCGGTGCCGGTGCCGCCTGGGGCGCCCTCGTGCTGGATGGCGATGCGGGCGCGCTTGGCCGCGTCGAGCAGCATCTGGTGGAGCAGCGGGTTGATGTTGGCGCCGCGAGCGACGATGGGGCCTTTGCCGCAGGGGTGGTCGCCGGCGCGGTTCTTGTCGATGCCTGGGGTGTCGGTGGCGTGTCCCACGTCGATGGCGATGCCTGCGTGTGGGTCGATGCCGAAGGCGCTGGTCTTGGCCCCCCGGAGGCCGATCTCCTCCTGGACGGTGGAGACGCCGTAGACGGCGACCTTGAGGGGCTTGCCCTGGAGCTTTCGGAGGGTCTCGGCCACGACGAAGGCGCCCATGCGGTCGTCGAAGGCGCGAGCTGCGACGAGCTGGTTGCGCAGGTGGGTGAGGCCGACGTCGAAGGTGATGGGGTCGCCGATGCGGACGATTTTCTGCGCGTCCTTCTTGTTCTTGGCGCCGATGTCGATCCAGAGTTGGTGGATCTTCATGGGCTTGCCGCGCTCGTCGGGGTCGGTGAGGTGGATAGCCTTGCGGCCGATGACGCCGGGCACGTTGCCCTTGAGCCCGTGGACGACGACTCGCTGGGCGACGGCCACGACGGGGTCGATGCCGCCGATCTGGGCGACGTAGAGGTAGCCCTCGTCGGTGATGTTCTTGACCATCAGGCCGATCTCGTCGATGTGGCCTGCGAGCATCACGCGCAGGGGGGCCTCGGGGTTGAGCGCGGCGATCGCGTTGCCGTGCACGTCGGTGCGCACGGCGTCGGCGAAGGCGGCCATGCGCTCGCGCATGAGCTTCTGGGCCGGCTGCTCGTAGCCCGAGGGGCTGGGGGTGGTGACGAGGGACTCGAGGAACGCGAGTGCCGACTTGTCCATCCGCGCGGCTCCTGCTGCCGGGTCGGGTTCGAGAGGTCGGGGAGGGTCCACCCTTCCCGCTGGTGGGCCTCATTCTACGGCGCGGCGGGCGGAAGTCAACCGGCAGTTGACGGGCAGAGGGCCTGGCGGTACACTGGTGTGTGTGGAGGTGGGGGAGCAGGCAGTTAGGGCGAGGCCCGATGGCAGAGCGTGCGCGCAGAGTGGTTGGCTTCACGTTGATTGAGCTGCTGGTCGTGATCGCGGTGATCTCGGTGCTGGCGTCGATGGCGATGCCTGCCCTGCTCGACGCCATGCGCCAGGCGAGCAGCGCCCGGTGCAAGAGCAACCTGGCGCAGATCGGCAAGGCGTGCTTCATGTACGCCAGCCAGTACGGCAGCTTTCTTCCCTGCTACGGCACCTACGCCAACCCGGTGGGCGAGGACGGGAACCGCCACCGCCGCGGCGACTACATGCCTGCGCCGGCGCAGAGCATCTTCCGCTACGTCGAGGACCAGGAGCTCTACGCGTGCCCTGCCGACCCCACGCCGAACAACTGCGTGTGGTGGGCACTGGATCACCCCGATCTCACCAAGTCGAGCTACATGTGGAGCGAGCACGTCATGACCTACCCGAATACGGTGCCGGTCATGAACTTCCGCAATCCACACGAGGTCGGCCTGGTGGCCGACGGCTGGGAGTGCCCCAACGGGTGGACCTGGGCGACCTGCATCCCGCCGTGGAGCTGGCCGCCGGACCTCACGTTTGGCAGCCGCATCGACTGGGAGCACAACGGCTCGGTGAACATGCTCTACGGCGACCAGCACATCGAGCGCGTGGGCCACGACAAAGTGGCCTCGGTGCGCTCGAACCCCAGGTAGCTCTCTCGGAGACGCCCATGACGGCCCTGCCCAACCCCAGCGACGACGACGGTGGCTGGCGCCACAACCCCAAGGTGGCGGTCGTGGCGATCGCCATCGCCCTGCTCGCCGTGCTCGCCTTCTCGTGTCGCTCGTGCCGCAGGGCGAGGCCCAAGCTGCCCGAGGGGTTCGTCGAGGCCAAGGCCGTGATGCGCTACTGCCTGAATTGCAAGGAGGCCTTCCCCGTCACGGCCGACGACGTGCGGAAGATCCCGGGCGACGCCCCCGACGCCGTCAAGGCCAGGCAGGTGCCCTGCCCCAAGTGCGGCAAGACGGGCACCACCGAGGCCCTCCAGTGCAGGCACTGCAAGCGCTACTTCTCGCCCGTGGCCGCCGACGGCCAACCGCTCGCCGCCTGCCCCCACTGCGGCCACGACCCCTACAAGCCCTGACAAGGCCCTGCGGCGGCGTGCCTTGACGCGATGGCGGCGGACGGCTACACTGGACCGGCGGGGCACACAGGCCTGTGCAAGAGGGTGAATGAGATGCGAAGAGCCCCTTCCCGTGCGTTTACGCTGATCGAGCTGCTGGTGGTGATCGCCGTCATCTCGGTGCTGGCCTCGATCACCATGCCGTCGATCCTGAGCGCCATGCGCCAGGCCAGCGCCACCCAGTGCAAGAGCAACCTCCGGCAGATCGGCGCGGCCAACATGCTCTACGCCAGCAACAACGGCCAGTTCCTGCCCTGCTACGGCGACTGGTATCCCGACGGCTACGAGGCCAGGCTCATCTCCCCGCCCTGGGCCGTGCTGCCCTATCTCAAGGACGAGCTGGTCTACGTGTGCCCCTCCGACCCCACCCCGGCCAATCCCTGGTGGTGGAACCTCAATCACTTCACCCTCACCCAGTCGTCGTACATGTGGAACGAGCACCTGATGACGATCGACAGCTTCAGTTGCGGCCGCTCGCTGCCGGTGGGCAACATCCCGCGGCCCTTCGCGCTCGGGCTCATCTCCGACGGGCGCTGCATGCCCAACGGCTGGACCTGGGTGACGGCCATGCCCAGCACGCTGTGCGACAGCTCTCGCATCGACTGGGAGCACGACGGCGGCGTGAACATGCTGTATGCCGACCAGCACATCCAAGCCGTCAAGCACCTGGATCTGCCGAAGGTGCCGTCGGACCCCAAGCTCTAGCGACCTGGGAGCCCCCCATGCGGACTGGGCGATGCGCCGCGGGCGAGGCGGGAGAGTGGCGCCGCAATCCGGTGGTGGCGGTCGTCGCCATCGCGCTCGCGCTGCTCGTGCTGCTGGTCCGCTCGTGCGGGTGCAGCAGCAGGCGCGAGGAGGTGCCCCCCGAGGTGGCCAAGAGCATCAAGGGCATCCGCCGCTATTGCCCCCACTGCAAGAAGGTGTTCGTGGTGTCGGCGGAGGATGCCCGGCGGGTGGCAGGGCCCGAGCCGCTGTCGGTGAAGGCCGGCAAGCTCCCCTGCCCGACGTGCGGCAAGGCCGACAGCACGGAGACGATCCGGTGCATGCACTGCGGCGCCTTCGTGCCTCTGCCCATGGCCAAGCAGGGCGCCACGCCGTCCCGCTGCCCGCAGTGCGGGAAGAACCCCTACGGCTCCGGCCCGCCGCGGCGGCCTGGCCAGGGCATGGGCCCTCCTCCGCCCACGCTGCGGCGCCCGCCGAGGTGAGCTCGGCGCCGCTCGTCCCCCCCCTCCATCACAGGTGCCTGGGTGCCGCGGGTCAGTAGGTCCCGAAGTCCCGAAGTGCCTCCCACATGGCCACGATGTTCTCGGGGGGGACGTCGGGCTGGATGTTGTGGACGGTGTTGAAGACGTAGCCGCCGCCTGGGGCGAGTGCGTCGAGGTTGCGTCGCACGTCGTCGCGCACCTGGTCGGGGGTGCCTCGCGGCAGCACGCCCTGGGTGTCGACTCCGCCTCCCCAGAAGCACAGGTCGCGGCCGAAGTCGCGCTTGAGCGCGCGCGGCTCCATCCCCGCGGCCGTGATGTGCACGGGGTTGAGGATGTCGACCCCCAGCTCGATGAAGTCGGGCAGCAGCTCGCGCACGCTTCCGCAGGAGTGGAAGAGGATGAACTGGTCGGGGCCGAGCCGCTGGCGCAGGAAGGCCAGCAGCTCGGCCAGGAGCGGCTTGACGAGCTGGCGGAACACCTTGGGCGGCACGAGCTGGGAGTCCTGGGTGCCGTAGTCGTCGGCCTCCATGACCACGTCGACCAGGTCGGCGAGCTCGGCGAGAGCCATGTTCCAGAAGGCGATCTTGAGCTCGAGGATCCTGCGCATCAGCCTGGTGGCCCCTGCGGGGTCGAGCAGGAGGTCGCACAGGAAGCTCTCCATTCCCCTCAGGCGCTCGGCCATCTCGATGAGCCCTGCGCAGTAGCCCTTGAGCACCACGAGCTTGCCCTGCGCTCGGGCGCGCTCGGCTTGCTGTCGCAGGCCCGCGATGCGCTCGGGGCGCCGGGGTTGGGGCCAGGGGTGGGCGTCGACGGCCGCTGGGTCGAGCGACTCGCCGCCGAGGGGGCTGGCGACGAGGCTGTAGTAGAGGCCATGGTGCTTGGGGAATTCGTAGCGGAGGCCCCACTCGTCGGTAGCGAGCCAGTGGTCGCCTGCGTCGTCGTGTCGGATCTGCCAGTTGGCGCTGGTGAGGGGGATGAGGCCGCGTGTGTCGACGCCTGCCAGGTCGAGCAGGTCGTCGTCGGGCACCACGGCCTGCTGCACGATGTCCATCAGTTGTGGCGTGGCCTGGGGCAGGCCGAGGTGGTTGCGCAGGGCGGTGTAGGCCTGGAGCGCGATCGTGGTCACCTGGGTGCTGCCCAGGTCGAGGGGCACGCGGTCGGGCTCGTGGTGTCGCAGGGTCGTGAGCATGCGCTCGCGTGAGGTCATGGCGGGCTCGCCTTTGTCCTTCGGCTGGCCGGGTCTCGGGTCACCACGCACAGGCCAGTATCCACGCGCCGCTGGGGAATGCAAGCTCGGCGCGGCGCCGGGTCAGGCGGTGGCGGCGAGGGCGCGCCGGACGGCCTGGAGGAGGGCGACGAGGGAGTAGGGCTTGGCGAGGAAGGGGAGGTCGCGTTCGCGGATGACGTCCCACTGCGACTTGCGGTCGACGTATCCGCTGGTGAGCAGCACGCGGAGGGTGGGCTGGAGGGTGCGCAGGCGGTCGACCAGGTGGAGCCCGCTGTTTCCTGGGAGGACGACGTCGCTGACGATGAGGTCGAGGGTTCCCCTCTCGGTGCCGACGATGGCTTCGGCTTCCTCGGCGTTGGCGGCGACGATCACGTCGTAGCCGTTGTGCCTGAGCGCTCGGCTGGCGAAGTCGCGGACGGCGGCCTCGTCCTCGACGAGCAGGAGCCGCTCGCCGTTGCCTTTGAGCTCGCCGAGCACGGCGGCCCTGCGGGTGGTCGTGGCCGGGGCGGGCGCGGATGCGGGGAGGTAGACCGCGAAGGTGGTTCCCTGGCCCGGCTGGCTGTCGATGGCGATCCAGCCGCCGTGCTCCCGCACGATGCCGTAGACGACGGAGAGGCCCAGGCCGGTGCCTCTGCCGGCCTCCTTGGTGCTGAAGAAGGGCTCGAAGATGCGCGGGAGGACCTCCTCGTCCATGCCGACCCCCGTGTCGGCGATGGCCAGGCGCACGAATGTGCCGGGCTTCGCGTCGGGCATGGTGGCCGGGGCGTCGGCGTCCAGCGTCACGTTGCTGGTGGCGATGGTGAGCTTGCCGCCGTCGGGCATGGCGTCCCTGGCGTTGACCGCCAGGTTCATGATCACCTGCTCGATGTTGGTCTCGTCGCAGCGCGCGGTCCACAGGTCGGGGGCGAGGCTGGACTCGATGACGATATCCTCGCCGATGAGCCTGCCGAGCATCTTGAGCAGATCGCGGACGATGGAGTTGATGTTGACGGAGGCCACTTGCATGGGGTGCTTGCGGCTGAACACGAGGAGCTGGCGCACGAGCCGCGCGCCGTGCTCGGCGGCGGAGACGACCTTCTTGAGCAGGCTGGCCTGCTCCGGGGCCTGGTCGGCGGCCATCATGGCCAGCTCGGCGTTGCCCTGGATGATGGTGAGCAGGTTGTTGAAGTCGTGGGCGACGCCGCCGGCGAGCACGCCGATGGCCTCCATCTTCTGGGCCTGGAGGAGGAGGGCCTGCATGCGCTCCTTCTCCTGCTCGGCCTCCTTGCGCGCGGTAATGTCGGTGATGAAGCCCTCGAGCGCCACGAGCTGGCCGTCGGGGCAGAGCACGCCGCGTCCCTGCTCCCACACCCACTTCTCCTCGCCGTCGGCGGTGTGGATGCGGTAGAACAGCTCGAAGGGCTGTCTGGCGCGGAGCGCGGCGCCGACGTCGCGCCGCACGGAGTCGCGGTCGTCCGGGTGGATCACCGCTTCGTAGGAGATGGCGCGGTTCATGACCAGCTCGCGCGGCTGGTAGCCGGTCAGTTGGAGGCAGCCTTCGCTGACGAACTCCATGGTCCAGCACGTGTCGTTGCGGCACCGGTAGGCCATGCCCGGCAGGTTGCTCATGAGGGTGGTGAGGGTGCGGCGGCTCTCGTGGAGTTCCTGCTCGGCGCGCTTGCGCTCGGTGATGTCCTCCAGGCACAGCAGCACCATGGGCCTGCCGGAGGCGGACATGGGGATGGTGGTGACCAGGAGGTGGCTGTCGCCCTCGCAGCCCCTGCGGTGCAGTGGGAGGGAGAGCTCGGCCCTGTGGCGGCTCCTGCCGTGGCGGAGCGCGTCGTCGATAGCCGACTGCAGGGGGCAGGTGTTGCAGAAGAGGCTGAAGCCGCAGTCGTTCGGCTTATCGAGCGCGTAGAGGCAGCGCAGGGCCTCGCCTGCGCTGCGGCCGAGCATGCTCTTGGCGCCGTGTCTGGTGAATCGCAGGACGGCGCGGTTGACTTGTCGCACGGCGCCGTCGGAATCGGCGAGGAGCATGAGCACGGGCGCGTCGCGGAAGATGCCCGACAGCTCGGCCTCGGTGATCTGGAGGGCGCCTTCGCCGGCGGGTGGCCGGGGCGGCTTGGCCTGCGGCACGCTCAGCTTGCGGAGCGCCCAGTTGCCGGGGGAGAGGAGTGCGGCGAGGCGGCGCCCGATCATGGCCTCGCTGTCCAGGCCGAGCGCGCCGACGGGCGGCTCGGCGCCGAGCCGCACACGGCCGTGGTCGTCGACGACGAACACGAAGTCGGGAGCGCGGCGCGAGTCGGTGGGCGCACGCCGGGTCATCCCGGTGGGGGGGGCGGTTGTCGGGTCCTGCGGTTCGGCGTCACGGCTCGCCTTGTCCATCATGGTGCGCGGCTCCACGGACAGGACGCGTGTCGTCCCTCCGCACCGACAGGCAGCCTGAGTTGGGGATGCGGGGTCCGGCCCCCATCGGCCGGCGTCGTCGGTGGGCGGCTGTGGCGCCCGTGGAGGCGCACCGCAGTCGCTGGCTGGCCGTCAAGCGTGGGACCGCGTGTCAGGATGGCCTCGAGCTTCGCCGTAGCGCGGTTCGTCGTCGTCGGTGGGCGAGCAGTGGGTGCATCGAGGCCGCCAAGTGGGATTCTGGGGTGCGCTCAACGCAAGGACGCCGGACTCGCTGGGAACCCCTTGGAGCTGGCTCCTCCTATCCCCCGCCAGTTGCCACCCCCCGCCTACCCGTCTCTACCGCGCCCGTGCCCGTATCCGATCTGCCACGTGCCTGTCAAGATCGCCGTCTGCTACCGACCGTCGTCCTGGTGTGCCTATTGGTGTCCGCAACCCGCATCCTGCCCACCGGGGCAGGCGTGTGCAGCGTGGATTCCGGGGCATCGGATTGTATGCAGCAATGCCCAGCCTGTCAACCGTTTGGTTCTCGCCACGGGGGGCTTGCGCCGAGGCGAGGTGGGTGCCGGGCGCCTGGCTTGCCCAACATCTTGGACTCTGCGCGCGGGCGCTGTCCGCATCCTGTGTTCCTGGCGGGGGGCCAGTTTTTTTCGGTGTGCGGCGGAAAAAGTGGCGGGCGAGGCGCCCCGGCGTCGGCGGCATGCGGCCTGGCAGTTGCGCGCGCCGGCGCGCGGCAGGCTACGGTGCGGGCGGGGCGGCGAGCCCTGCCTCGAAGGCCTGGTTGGTGAGCCCGTCGGCGAGGATGTAGGCCGGCATGCCTGTGGGGGAGAACCGCCTGGCCTTCTGCGGGCGGCCCATGACGTCCCAGAGCTGGAGCTTGTCGTGGGCCAGCGCAATGGGCTTGTGGGTGCCGGGGCGGGGTGCCCAGGCGACGGCGAGGAGCCGCTGGCCGTCGCGGAAGAGATAGCCCTTCACCCCCTGGCCGAGCGCCAGCCGCTTGACGGGCTTGCAGGTGGGGGTGAAGAGGTGGGCCAGCACGGCCTGGGCGGCGTAGATCTTGTGGGGCTGGCCCGCGTACTCGTAGAAGATGCCCTGGAGGCTGTCGTGGTTGATGCCGTCGCAGGTACCGGCGTGGTAGAAGATCTTGTCGACGCCGTTGGCGAACATGATGGTGGCCCAGCGCACGGCGTAGGCGACCTGGAGGTTCTCGTCGCGCAGCGGGTGGTTGAAGTTGCCGTGGGGCATCGGCACGGCGTAGGGGTCGTCGTCGGCGTAGTAGCCGTATTCGGTGAGCCACAGGGGCTTGCGGCCCCCGTGCTTGTCCATCAGGGCGTTGAGCTGCTCGAGCAGCGCCTCGATGTACTCGGGGGGCCGCAGGCGCGGGTAGTGGTGGATGTCCACCGCGTCGATGCCCTCGAGGCCGCCCGCCTCGAAGAGCTGGGCGAAGTAGGCCATGTTCTGCCCGCCTTTGAGCCCGCCGATGCCCGCGAGGATCTTGCACGCGGGGTCGGACTTGCGGGCCGCGCGGACGAAGGCCCGCACGTGGCGGGCGTAGTCGGTGCCCGTGTAGCCGCGCCTGGCCGGCAGCGCGTAGGTGGTGTAGACCGGCTCGTTGAAGACCTGCCACCAGGCGATCCGCCCCTTGTAGTGGGCCACGGTGCGGGCGACGTAGTTCTCGAACTCGCCCATGTCGCGGGGGCCCATGGCCACGACCTCGCGTCGCGAGCGGTAGTCGTGCTTGGCCCGCATCGCCGCCGTGGCGGTGGAGGCCCACTGGCTGGAG
>Ga0180432_10004218_pt1 | contig 19890 bp, 21 predicted proteins | sample SS_ome_10_FD_132414 | JGI IMG/M metagenome (GOLD analysis project Ga0180432, IMG submission 132414) | Hypersaline lake sediment archaeal communities from the Salton Sea, California, USA - SS_1_MS_2 metaG | ecosystem: Environmental > Aquatic > Non-marine Saline and Alkaline > Hypersaline >...
CAGACAGGTCCGCTCCGGTCAGTTGTGCTCTCGGCAGGTACGCTCCAGACAGGTCCGCTCCGCGCAGGTTCAGTCGCTCCTGCCCCAACGACTTCGACAGCTCCCGAGCTTCATCCACCCGCCCCGCTCGGACCAGCTCGACAACCCGAGTCTTTTCGGACTCAGCCGGCCTGGATCGACTCCCCCGTCTGAAGGGCTCGGCCGCAGCGGCAAGGTCGGCGACGGCACCGATGGCGAGGGGGGTGGACATCAGGTCCACGCCGCCCAGGAGATCTTCTCGCCACCATCGTAAGGGCGAGCCATCCCCTCCTCGAGGAGTCGGTCGTTGACGCAGACGCCATCCTCCGTCCAGACCCGAACCAGCAAGCGACCGTACTTGTCCGGCTTCTCGATGGACTCAATGACGACCACCTGACCCATGACCAGACCCTTGACGAAGTCTCGGGCCTTCTGGGCGGCCTCTTTCTCGCCAGGGACACGCGACCGGAGCTCAGGGGTGTCGATGCCGTAGAGGCGGCACGAGGCCTTCATGCGAACCGACAGGCCCATGTCCAGCACTGCCCGAAGGCTGTCGCCGTCGTAGACGGACGTGACCTCCGCACGGTAGACGAAAGGCCGGGGGATGGGACTCGTCATCAGTACAGCTCCGTCCAGGTCAAGCCACCAAAGAAGGTCGTGTTAGAGGTTCCCAACGGTCGAACAGCGAGAGTCAAAGTGTCTTGAACCCCAAAGTAGTTGGAGCTGATTGGGACATCGGAGTTGATGGGGCGCCCCAGCACACCACTCTTTGTCGACCCTCCACCGCCTACCCCATACCCAGCGTCCAGGAGTCGACCACCAGAGATTGCTGTGGCCGCCACATCGTACTCGACAATCTCGCTGGCCGAACCTGCTGCAAAGGTGGCGCCCACCAAGCTGGCGTTCACCAATAGCTGCGCCTCGTAATTTTCCGGGTTGGAACCCTGTGCCAGCGTCGTAAACGAGAGAAGCTGAACCAGACCTCTTCGGTAGGCATCCTTCAGTCGAATGGTCAGAAGCGGCCGAAGGGCCGTAGCTGTCAGCGCCAGCCCTACACCACCCCGTGAAATCGCCCGCTGCACCCCTTGGGTGTTGAACCCACCCTCGGACTGAACGGAGCCACAAGTGGCCCGCATCGAGCCAGGAGCTGTACCCACGACCTCCCAACGCAAGGGAAGTGAGGGCCGAGCCATGAACGGAGCAGACAATCCGTTCGACGGAAACAGCTCATGGACAATGACCACCGCCCCGCCCACATCAAAGCCCCATCGAACTCCCGCAGACCCCAGCCAGCCGAAGTCCAGCACCACCACCTGCTGTCGCGTCAGGTCCAAGACGATTCCGCTGGGGCCAGATCCATCGAGCTTGTCCACATTCCATGCCGCCTGGGGAATTCGAGTGTCCACCACCACTCCCGATGTGCTGGAACGGAGAACAGCAAAGATGCCTGTCCCGTCAACCTCGAAGAAAACCCCATCCCCAGTCGACCCGGGCTGGGTGTCATCATCAAACAAGCCCATGCGCTTGACCACGCCGGCCCGGGAGCCCTCGAAGTTGCCTGTGATGAAGACCTGCTGACTCTTCCCAGGTCGATACCGGACATACCATCGAGACTGGCGAATGGCTCGGTCACCCGGAGCAGCCACAGACAAGGTGGTCTCAGTGGTCTGCGAGCTGTACGATGAAGTCGCTCCACCCAACAACACGTTCTGGTAGAAGAGCGGCTGGTCGTTGAGCTCACAAGCCTTGCTGAACAGCTCGTAGGGTTGGCTCGTCCGAAGCCGACCGAAAGCGTCAAGCTGAGCGCCACCGCCAAGCTCTACCGTGGATAGCCCAGAGGCCCCACGAAACGCATATCCACCACCAGTCGGCACAGCAGACCTCAATCCAGCCAGTGCATGAAGTGCTCGCGCTGCGGGCTGATGCCATCGGCCTCGGCCGTCCGAGAGCGCTTCTCTCGCAAGTCCCAGAAGAGGAAGCGGTGACGACCTTGAAAGACACCCAGGTACTCGAGGTCCTCAAACGGCGGCAGCACCGCCTTCAACCTCTCGCGAGCCAGATCCTTGTTGATACCAGGCCTACGTGGGCGGCTTGGCCTGCGAGCTGCACTTCCCTGTGAGGCGGCAGACGCCAAGGCCAACCCGACCACAGGGACCAGCGCCCACACCGAGCCACAAACCTTCACCGGCCCATCCGTTGCTGGAGCAGATAGATGGGTGTCTCTCGCTCGTTGGCCAAGGCCATCAAGAAGTCATCCATCCCCAGGGTCATCGAGCCGTCATCCTTCATGGCGCTGTAGGCCTTCTGGATGCTCTTCTGGACCTCGTTCTCCATGATGAGCGCTTGCTCGTATGGGCAGTCCGAAGCCTGAAGGGACGACTGCATGAACACCGTTGCCTCCGGCCAAACAGCCTGTGACGAGACCACATCCCGGCCATAGTAGGCCACCATCTTCTCTGCGAGAGCATCGATCTGGTCGTCCACACTCGGAGTGTCACCCGCGTAGAGCCGCTCAAAGAGCAAGTGGTCGCCGTAGAAGCTCTCACCACGCACCCGCCAGTGCGTGGTGTGGTAGTGCCAGCGCAGCACCCGGAGCTTCGCCAGGAGGTCCTGCAGGAGCGAGACCGACCTGCGATTGGAAGAACCCACCCGAATGGCAAGCTCGGTGCCCCGCTGGGCCGCCTTGGACCGGAGCGCCAACGATGCGGCATCCGCATCTCGCTTGGCCCGTCGCTGAGCTTTCTTGCCCGCCTTGCCGCTCAAGCCCTGAGACTGCTTGACTGCTGCAGAAGCCACAACCGCTTCACCAGCAGCCTCCGCAAGCTCGGTCGCAACCTCGATGGAGGCGTCCCCGTGCTGACGCAGGAACGACTCGATCTCCCCGGCCACAGCGTAGGCACGCTCCTTGTCCTTGAGCACCTTGTGGATGATGAACCACCCCAGTGGGGCAAGAGGCCCTGCGCCCATCGCAGCTATGCGAGCCCAGGAGCGAACCATCTTCACCTGGCCGTCTCGATCTCTCGAGAGGTAGTCCTCCACCACACCGGACCCAAAGGCAATCGCCATCGGGCCCAGGAGCGTGACCGCAGCCGCAACGCGAGCCCCAGGAGCAGGAGTAAACATGAACCTTACAGCAAACGGAGCTGCAACCACACCCGCCTTCAGTGCCCTCGACGCCCCTTTGATGCTTCGGGAGCCACCACGACGTTGCCAGGCGGCACCTGCACTGAGGGCGGCCACCACACCAAGGGCGATCACAGCTCCATTGTCTCTCTGCATCACATTCTCCTGGGGTGGATCAAGACCGGCCCCAAATCGAGGGTCTGGACCTCCACCGATTGACCCTTCATCCGGGAAGCGTCCGGAAAGACCGAGAGGAAGTCTCGCGGATTGTAGTCTGCGATCACCATCTCAGCCAAGTCTGTCGAGCTCGGGCGAGTCATGGACAGGTCTGAGCGAAACACATTTGCCTGACCCAAGCCCCGACGCTTCGATGCTCGGATCGAGACAGCCGCCAGTGTGGCCACCGCTGCAAGCGCAGCAAGATCTCCCCGGTTGGTCATCCAGCCCTCCGAGCAGCCCGTCTTGCCAGGGTTTTCAGATGGGGCGTCATCGTCACCAAGACCTGCAGGGCCGCAAGCTCGTACTCCAGTGACGTCCGCTCCTCACCAGAAGCCCGACGCAGCTTGCGTCGGTACGACTGGATCTGGTCTCGGAAATACTGCTCTGTGAGCGGAATCTCCCGACCCTTTTCTGTCGTCGGCCACCAGTTGATCAAGCTCGGGTAGCGCGGAAAGACCCTCGACATGACCTGGAAGCGATACCGCTTGTTCGATGGCGCCATGACGTAGGTGAGGGCGAGCTGACCATGCCGAAGGTCGTTGATCGGGTACTTGCGCTCCAGTGGAACCGCAAAGTCGGAGTCTGGAAGAGCAGCCCGCTGCCCCTGCGTCAGCGCCCTGACGGCCGCAGAGCCAAGCTGACCTCGAGCCATCCCCGCCAACGCCAAGATCGCAACCGTGCCCAGCGCCAAGGCCGCGCCAGTCTGCCCAAACGAGGCGGGAATCCTCGCCACGATGGTCTTCTCCATTGGGATCTCCAGACGGTACGGCTCGCCTCCATCATCGTAGAAGCGAAACCGTGTGGTTGGCTCAAGCTCAGGCATCAGCGATGGAACTCACGGGCTGCGATCTGCATCGCTTCAGGAGCCGTCTTGCCGCTGGAGACCAGCTCAGGCACACGCCTGGCGACAAAGTTGTTCCACTCGCTCGCCATGGAGCCCATGCCAGAACTGCCGGCGTAGTAGCTCTTGCCCTGCTGATGGCGAACCACTGCGCCAAGAAGGGTGAGCACACCCACAACCACCAGTGCCTGCTGGGCGCCGTCGTCGAGGTAGCCTTTCCAATACTGCTTCATGTCCATGACTTCTCCATGGAGGTTGAGGTTCAGCGCCCCTGGCGCCAGCGGCCTGCAGCCGCAAGGAGGGCAACCATCCCGGTGGCCACGTATGCCGCGTTCCGGTCAATGGTTCGAGAGACAGTCTCCGAGATCGGAGCCTTCTTTGCTGGAGTTGTGGCAACAGCCTCGTTGAACGAGCCAGCACGACGAAGGGAAGGTCCACCCTTCGCCCACAGCTTGCACCACTGGGTCGAGAGGACTGAGGGGCCTTGGGCTCCACGCTCCTTCCACTTGGCGCACATGCCCTTCACAGGACCACCATGACAACCGACCTTGCGCTTGCCCTCGAAGACCCACTCGCCCGGAGCACACTCGGACTCGTTCTTGGCTACCCGCGCCAGATCCAGCTCCGCCTCGTTGCGAACCTGGAAATGGATACAGTTGCCACACTTCTGACCCTTGGATCGAGCCATGTCAAACTCCACTATCTGCGAGAAAGCCCAGCACCTGGGCCTTGATTTGATACGACGGAACCATGGACTCGCAGCTCCGCTTGTGCTGACGAATGGCACCCACCCAGGCGCGACCGTAGGGCTCACGAACCCCCACATCCACCCGAAACGAGCCGTCCAGCTCGTTCATCCGACTCCAGATCCCTGGAAGTGGCTCGTAGCGCTTCTCCATCAGTTCTGGGTGGGAACCAATCCGAGCTTGAAACACATGCTCGTCGTCAGGCTCCAGGTCATATCGAGCCACCACAAAGGGACCGTCTCGACCAATCCCCTTCAGGACAGCCGTAGCCATGGGCGCAAGAGAGACTTCTTCGGGAAACAGCTTGATCGAGGCCATCACAAGCCCACCATGCCAAGCATACTTCGTCGAACGCTTGGATGCCCAAATCCCCGATTGCCGCGTGGAACCTTGAGCAGGCGGACCCGCTCTGCGGTTGCGGAACCCCGAACACCCCGGCTCCACACGTCCATGTGGGGTCCCGAAGGAACCATCAAGATATGCCGGTAGGTCGACCCCTTGGAATTCATCCAAGCCCGAACACGGTCGGCCCCATCTCGAGAAGCCTGCCGCGAGGTCATATCGAGCTCAACGTCCAAGAAACCAGGCCAGGAGAGCCAAGTAGACTCTGGCACAATCCCCCAAGGGGTCGTCAACCCATAGACGTCCACCCGGCCCCGAACAGACTTCAAAAACCCGTTCCAGACCGCCCCACCAGGGTCCATCCCTTCCCCAGACCCCACCGGAATGATGACCGCTCGCTGAGGGCGCGACAGCACCCGAGACACCGGAGAGAGCGACCCAAGATGATTGGCCTTCGATGTGGGCTGGAAGATCATTCGGACTCAGGCATGACAGGGGGAACATACCGTGGATTGCGGAGCTGGAGCTGCTGAATCCCCTTGGAATCCGTACCCAGCTCGCGCAGACCAAGCCGCACCTGGGCGCCTGGACGAGAAGCAGGGCCCGGCACCATGGGGTTTCCAAAGACCTTGTCTTCGAGCATCTGCCCCAGCAGACTCACCGAAACAGGAACCTCAATGGTGTCACCGGTCAACATGCCTGTCAGCGCGAGCGCGAGGTTGTTGCTGGTCGCGTAGACATAGCAGCGCACGATGGCCTTGAGTCGAGCTGTCCCCTCAATGACCGGGTTCGTCCGAAGACCCACAAAGAAGCGGTCCGACCGATCCTGGTTGTAGGGCGCCTGCTGGGCGAAGGCCGACAGGGAAGTGCTGGAAATTCCAGGGTACGCATCGGCCTGGGGGAAAATCCCAAAGCTGTTGACGTCCATGTCCCCCAGCGGCAACAGCAACTCCTCTCCGTTGTAGGCCTGGAGAGACCGAATGGTGATGCCCACCCCATTGACCTCTGCCGTCGTCCGGTTTGCACCAGCCGCTGTGCGGACTTGGTAGTTGCCCTGCGGGTGCGACATGAAGCCGACCACGCGATACTTTCCATAGTCGAACAGCTCCGTTGAAATCTCGAAGTCTGCACTGGCCAGGAAGTTGGTGTTCTGACCCGCCGTCAACGTCATCAACAAAATGGGGTCATCCCCTGGAACCAGGATGCCATTCGCACCCGCGTAGCTGTCGGCTGGGCGGCTGGGGTACAGGGGGATGCAGACCTCGCGCATCGGCGCTTGAGCCACAAACTGGAGACCACCGATGCCGGTCACCAATGCCTGGTTGACCTTCAACGGATTGTCCGAGTCCAGGATGGATGCCTTGAGGTTCTGGTGGGCCTTGAGCTCCTCGAGCACCCCTGATGTGTCCAGGGTGCCTCGACTCTGGAGGTAGGCCGACTCCGTGGACTCCGGACGCTGTACCAGCTCTCCATCCGACGACTTGATCAGCTCCGCCGCAGAGCCTTCCTTGGGCGGTTCTGTGCTGACCCGACTCTGCTCCAGCTTCTGGAACTGGGCAACCATGCGCTGGATGTTGGCGAGCTCCTTGTCGTAGGACTGAATCAAGCGCTCGATGTGCTTCTTGCGCTCCGACTCCGCAGACTCCCACTCGTCGGCCAGCATGTTCCGACGCATCTCCAGCGCGGCCCCCTCCAGCATGGGGCCTGATTGAGCGAGACCCATCCTCACAAGGTTCTGCTTGAGCTTGATGACCTCGACAAGCTCCTCGTAGCGAATCATTCGCTTGAGATAGCGCTTCTTCGCAGTCTTGGTTCGAGCCTTGGCGAGACCCGCCTTCGCCTTGTTGTACTCGACCTTGTAGTCCTCGAGTTTCTGCCCTTGACTCTTCAGCATCTTCTTGATCTGCGGAGCCAACTTCATGCCCGCTGATGCCGCACCAGCAGCAGCCGACAATCCAGTCAGGATTGCGGCCACGGAGATCGATCCAAACGCATCCCGCTTGGAGATGCCCCTGGAGCTGGCTCGGGCCGGCGCCGGGGCGAGGACCCGAACCAAGTCCATGAGAAATCCTACTTGTGGCTCGGCCGACGAAGGCGGGCGTATGTCTCACCAGTGAATGACTTGACGGGATCGGCAAGCAGCACGCCAGCAGCGAAGAGACCCAAGGTGGCCAAAGTCATCTTCACTGGATCTGCCTTGAGGGTGTTGGCGACCCGGCCAGTGAAGTCAGACGCCTGAAGCATCTCAGGCTTTGCAACCACGTATCCACCAGGGATCGGGAACGGCTCCATGCCAGGCTCACCACCGAGCTTGGCTCCCGTGCGGCGAAGGGTCGCAGCGGGAGTCGGCTTGACCCGAGGCACTGCAGCCGGCGGGGGCGCCGGAGCAGGCGCCGGAGCAGCAGATGCCGGAGCGACAGCTTGCACGTTGGGTCGGAACGCAGGACGCACGGGCAGACGACGCGCGAGTGGGAGACGCGCGAGCGGGAGACGCGCGAGCGGGAGACGACGAGTCGGTGGAGGTGCAGGCCGGGCTTCACGAACCGCCTGCACCGCCTGAGCTGCCGGACCCGACACAGGCCCCGAACGACGCCGCAAGATCTGGCGAGCGATGGTCTGAGCGTCAGCCTGCGCGAAGCGACCGAGCCCACGACCCATGGCAATCATGCGAAGACGAGGGAGCGGGAAGTTGACCATCGCCGAGCGCAGTTGGGGCCCAGACAGGTAGGGCTGGCGAGGCGACCGGGTAGCGAACCGACGCGCGAAGTTGGTGGCCGCCGCCTGCTGCTGAATCTCAGCCTGCTGGGTGGGGAGGAGGGGGCGAACCACTGAAGGGCGATAGACCTGTTGAGCGACGACCCTCGGAGACACGATGACCTTCGGAGGCGCAGTCGGTGCCGACACTGGAGTCGACGGCTTCACATCCTCCGAGTCCACATCGCCAGGCTTGCCGTAGAGCTTGATGACCTGCTTGCGGATCCGGGCAGGAGACTTCATGCCAACCCGCTTGTTCGCCTTCATGCGTTCCCACAAGCGCTTCAGACGCTTGAAGGTGCGTTCAAGGCGGAGCTCCTTCCGTGCAGACCGCTTCTCCTTGCCCTTCTCGATTGCCCGCATGTACCGCTTGTAGCGGTTGCGGTAGATGCGAGCCTGGCGCATGTAGCGCGGGCGTGAGCTGAGAGCATGCAGCAGGAGGAAGCCGAACTCATCACTTTCTTCGTCCATGGCGCCCATGAGGTCCATGTCATCTTCGGGCTCAAGCTCATTGATGTCCCCGAAGTCATCTTCGAGGTCGTCCCCGAAGTCATCTTCGAGGTCGTCCCCGAAGTCATCTTCGAGGTCGTCCCCGAAGTCATCTTCGAGGTCGTCCCCGAAGTCATCGAGGTCGTCCAACCCGAACAGGTCGTCGTCCAGCAGGTCGTCGTTGATCATGTGTTCTCCGTCCAGCACCTGCTGGTAGTGGGATGGTTACCCTCTACGCTCTTCCAGGCGCTTTGCGCCGACAAGGACGTAGACGGGGATTCCGCGTGAAGAGAGTCTATCCAAAGTGAGGTTGGTCTGTCGAACTTGATCTGCAATCAGACCCCTGGTTTCCGGACCCACCTTGACTGTGATCGGAAGACCAGCGCGAAGACCTCGAGCCACAACGGCACCCATGAAGAGAGCCGACACAGCCGTGAAGCCTCCCCCAAGAATGAGGGCACGCTCCGTCCTGTCCAGCTCAGACCACCACTGGTTCAACATGACAACCTCAACAAGGCCGAGAGGGAGGCGTTACTCCCAGGTGAAGATAGAGCTGTTGAGCGAGAAGGTCCACAACCGACTTGGTGGGCTCAGGCCCCCCGTAGGGTCGAGCCGAGGACTGGGCAGCGTGGGACAGTTCACGAACCATGTCGTCACGGCCACACTCAAAGGTGCGCCGGAGCTCTTGCCGCTGAGCTGGAGTCAACTCCACTTCAACGGTTCCGATCCGCTCCATCACCCTTGAACGGCGAGACGCCACAAAACCCATCACCCCAACCAGCGTGATGGAGCCCAGGCCAACACCCAGGAGCGCATACCGCTCCTGCATCGACAACCGGGACCACCAGCTCACATCAGCCTCGACGAGAATGGTTGACGGCCATGTAGGTCAACCCAGCCGCCAGGGCGGCCACGCCAACACCAATGCCGACCATCGCACCCGTGCTCAGCTTGGGTGCTGTCGGACTGGCAGGCGCCTGGGGAGACCGGGACTCCAAACGCGCAAGTCGATTGGCGAGGTCTCCCTGCTCCTGAGACCGAAGCGCCAGCACTTCCGACCGACGAGCAGCCTCGGCTGCACGGCTCTCCAGGGCGGCAGCCTTGAGCTTGGCCCGCTCAGCCTTGCTCTGAATCTGCTGGAGAAGGTTCCGAAAGTACGTGGACGTCTTCTGGAAGGCCGCCTGACGAGCTTCCTTGCGGGCGGCCTGCTTGGATGGCTCCGGGTCCGCACCAAAGGCTTCCAAGAAGTCGAGGTCATCCTGACTGATGCCGACCATATCCATCAAGATCTGGTCGTCATCCATCGCACCGTAGAGCACCATGTTGGTGGAGCCCTCTTCGTCAGACTCCTCCTCCTTCTTCTTGGTAACCTTCTGACAGAGCTTCTGGTCGGCCTTCTGGACAAGCCTCTTGAGCTTCCTCAGCTCACGCTTGGCAGCCTTGACTGCCTCAGCAAGGAAAAGAGTTGCCTTGTCCTTCTTGCGACGGCGATTGAGCCTGTCTTCCAAGTCCCCAAGGGCTCTGCTGTACTGCTCAACATCACGTTCCAGCCGACGCAGCAGCGCCTTCTGGCGCACCTTCCCCTTGCCTTCCCGCACCAGCTTGCAGTACCGCTTGACCCGGCGCTCAATCTGACGAGCGTTCCGACGAATACGAGCACGAGGTCCAGCAAAGATTGCCACAACCCCTGCGGTCGCAAGAGAGAGGTGGGCCAGCATCACTTTTGAAGCCGTAGAAGTCCCCTTCCGGCCATACTGGTCGAAGAATCCCGCGTCAACAGCATCCAAGGCATCCAGCCCGAAGTCTTCCCAGGAGACAAACCCACCAAGATAGGACTCCCCATCAAGGAGGTCATCGTCTTCATCGAACAAGAGGTCTTCGTCGTCGTCCAAGTCGAGGTCGAGATCGTCGTCGAGAAGGTCCGCAAAGTCGGGCTCCCCCTCATAGACGACCAGATCTTCCGGGTACGACACACCCAGCGACATCGGAAGCAAGGTTCGATCTTTCGTGCCAGCGTACATCACACACCTGCTCGACTGATGGCGTCACGAACTCGGCTCTTGAGCTTCCCAGTCCGCTTTCGCTCGTTCTTGTAGAAGTCAAAAAGCCTCTTCGTGCGATTGTTCTTGAGTCCAATCGCACAGGTGTTCAGCTTTGTCCGAAGTGCAACCAAGGCACGATCTCGGTGATTGACATCCGAGCACAGCTTCCGGGCATACCACGAACGCTTGATCTTTGAGCTGGCCGATTGGAGCTTGGCCAGTCGAGACCGAATCTGCTTGTTCTGGCGCTTGATGCGGTTGACCGCACCAGCAAACCACTCCCAGGTGTCCTCCAGGGTCACCTTGCTGAGCGAACCGCGAACAAGTGTCAGATCTTTGGAGCGAGCCCGAGGAGCGACGACCTTCCGGTAGTCCACCCCATGCCCCAACGGACCCAGAGCGTTCAGCGCCAGCCAGTCCGGCGCCATGTAGGCGCGACTGGGAGGATCGGGCTCCGGATACTCAACGTAGGCCTGGTAGGTGGGAGGCTCCCAGTTTGGGGGCACACCCAGATCCACAGGCGGACGGGCATAGGGTGGTGGATACCGGTAGGTCGTCACTCAGGCCACCCGCTGGGCGCCGTTGGCACCAGATGCAAGGCGGGAGAGAGCGAGCTGCGCAGCCTTGATCAGACGAGACCCCGGCGCGTACCGGGCCCCAGTCTCCTTGTTTGCCAAGAGGAAAGGCTGACCACCCCGAACCTCGTAGACGTACTGAGCGTCTTCATACCGGCCGTCCGGAACCCCGATCTGAAGCTCGCCCGCCTCCACAACGGCGGCGGGGAGTGAACGAGGCGAACGCTTCGATCGGCTGGGCCTGCGGCGGAACTCAGATCCAGCCTCACGGGTCGTCTGACGTCGTTGCTGCTTGAGCTTGCGAAGCGCCTTTGCCTCACTCAGCATGGCCTGCCGCTGAGGACGGGTGGCCTTGCGCTGGTCACGCTTCAGCTTGCGAAGCGCCTTCGCCTCACTCAGCACGGCCTCCCGCTTGGAGCGGATGCCCAGATCTTGGGTAGCCTGCCGGCGAGCTGCGCGACGCGCCTGGAGCTGCTGGGTCTTCCGCTGGATGTAGGCGCGAGCCTTCTCACGACGAGCTCGACGACGATCCTGACGCTTCTGAACCAGCTCAGGAGTGAACAGACCCTGAATCGGATCGACGATGTTCTCCATGAACCAGCCGCCTACCCGCTGGAAAAAGCCCTCTCCTTCCGCGCCAAACACTTCCGGAGACAGGTTCATCGAGCCCTTGTTCTCCGCCTGGCGACGGAAGAACTGCACGAAAGGCTGACGACCAGCCACCTCGGGCATCACGTTCAGCGCGCCCTTGTAGGTGTCCAGGTACTCCTTCGCAGAGTAGGCCGACAGGATTGGACTGGTCAACGAAGACGTGTAGGACTTCGCCTTGTAGGCGGAGGGGCCCATCGACGGGGCATCCTCGCCCCACTTGTCCAGCTTGGCTTCGATGCGAGCGATGCGCTTCCGAAGGCGGCGAAACCGCGCCTTCCGGAAGAGGCCCCGGTGCTTGGACTCCAGCTTGTCGAGCCGGGCCTTGAGCTTGATCAAGCGGCGCTTCACACGGTTGATGCGACGCTCGGAAGCCCCAAAGACCTCCAGCTCGGAGAGCATGCCGTACTCTTCCTGCTCTTCCTCAAGCAGGTCGGCTTCCGAAAGCTCGGACTCGTCCAGCTCGGCCAGCTCGGCTTCCAGGCTGTCCATGTCGGACTCTGCGAGCCCCTCCTCGGAAGCGGCCTTGATCGCAGAGGTCTCAGCCGCTTCGATCTGCTCGGCAGCACCCTCGGACTCCTCCATCTTGTCGGAAGTCCCCTTGAGGGCGCGAATCTTGCTGTTGAGCTTCTCCAGACGACGCTCAATCTGACCAACACGCATCCGGAGCCACCGAACCCGGATACCGGACTTGCCAGCATCCTCCAGGGACTCGAGCTTCTCCATGTTTCGGTCCAGACGAGTCTTCGTCCGAGCTCGACGCTTCAGGAGGCGCTCCAGGCTGGCGCCATAGACGCCATGGAAAGCCTCGTAGCAGTTGGCGCCAAAGACCAAGGGCATGTCACCACCCAAGGCCTCAGCCACAGCACCGAGAAGCTCAATGGTGCCGTCGTCCAGCTCTTCCGGTTCGGAAGCCTCGGGATGGCCCTCTCCACCAAAGCCCTCTTCGTCGGAGCCAAAGTTGACAGCAGACTGGTAGAGGTTGTCGAGGAGCTTGGAGAAGACCTGCTCGGCCTGCCCAGCGCTCATGCCCTCCTCGAACTTCTTTCGGCGCATGAAGCGAATCTCAGCCGGGCTCATGTAGCCAAAGCTGTGCATGCTCCGAATGGTTCCCGCGCCCACCGCCTCGAACTCGTCAGCAGCTTCCATCTCTTCGGCAGCAAACCGACCAATGAGGGCAGCCACATCGTGGGCTCCCGACATCGTGGCCTGGACGGCAGCGTCATTGAGGCGTCCAGACCGCATCCGGTGGACGTAGGCGGTCGTGAGCGTGTCGTTCAGGTCATTGACGAGCTGCTGAGCACCAGCATTGGTCTCCGCAGCAGCGGCCAGAAGCTCTGCAGCCATCACATCATGGACGCCTGCCAGCACTTCGACGGGGTGAGGGGTGAGCATGGGGGCTCCTGAAGATGGGTTGTGACGGGCCAGAGCCGACCACGAGCGACGTCGCGGCCGGCTCACCAGGTCGGGAGCGGACTACTTCCACCACTGGTTGGACGAACCCTTGGCAGCCTTGCGCTTCTGGGCAGCGGCCTTGGCGCGCCGACGAGCCTGCTGCTTCGCAGCCTTCTCGTTCGCCTTGAGGTTGATGATGCCCTGCACATCCACCTTGCGCTTGGCGCCCTTTCCACGGAGGCTCTTGCCGTTGTCCGTGTTCAGGTAGTTGAGAACCTTCCGCTTCTCGGCCTCGCTGAGGCGGCTGAAGGGGGTCGCACCCGATCCGGGAACCACGCGCACCACACCAGGACCACCGGGACCGCCACCGATGCGACGAACGTAGCCCTTGGCAAGGTAGTAGGGGAGCTTCCCCTGCTGCTTGATGGCCTGGTAGCGAGCCTTCACGCTCTTGCGCGCACTCTTCTTGCGGGACTTGCTCTTGGCTGTGGAGAACATGCGCCGACCCGCCTTGGTGAGCTTGCCCATGGTGCCGCGAGCCGTCGAGTAGCCAGCCTTCTTGAGCAGCGGCTTGTAGAACTGGAGGAACATCTGGTAGCGCTCCTCAGCCACCGCAGACTTGAAGCTGTCCAGGTTGCGGGGCTTGAGCGCCTTGTCGATCAGTTGCTGGGTCACCACGAGACGACCATCGGCCTTCTTGCCCGAAGCGTAGATCTTCGCCAGGCGCGTCGACAGAGGGTATTTGGGGCCGGACATGAGGGCGCGAACGCGGTTGTAGTCCTTCTTGAGGGCGGGCGAGACACCACCAGCACGGGGCGAGCTCGGCAGCTTTGCGCCGTCACGGGTCTTGCGAACGGTCTTCTTCCGGTTGGCCTGCGTGAGCTTGGCCTGGAGCTGCGCCCGAGTCATCCGGGTGCTGGCCTGGACGCCAGCCTTCTTGAGGGCCTGAACGATGACAGTCTTGTTCTTGGCCTGGCTGGCCTTCGTGGTCATGCCCTTGCTCTTGGACTTGAACCGGATTTCCGACGCCTTGCGGGCACGACCCTTGCCGCGGGTGCTGTGGCTCTTGCTGCGACCGGAGCTCGCCTCGCGCTTGCCGCCCATCGCAGCCTCGGTGGCCTGCGCTGCAGCCTGCGCGGCAGCCTTCACCTGACGCTTGGAGCCGCCCTGCTGGGCCACAGCCGCCGCAGCCTGAGCTGCAGCCTGAGCACCCTCCTCGGTCTGGGCGATCCCTTCCTCCTGCTGCATGCTCTCAAGCATGAGCGCCAACTGTTCCTTCGTCATGCTGGAGATGGCACCCTGGATCTCAGCTTTGCCGTCCTGGGGAGCAAGCGCAAGAATTGCACTCTGGATGTCTTTCTTCGTGGGGGTGGGCATCACTGCCTCCGTGTGGGATGTGCGGTGGTGAGCCGCTCTGTCACGATGCCCAATCGGGGCGATGAAGGGTTCAAGGCTTCACCACAGCCTTTCAGTACCCGGAAGTTACTTCAAAACCCTCGGCAAGACAAGTCCAACAGCAGCCACTCCAGCCATTGTTGCCACCTTTCGAGCCGAAGAGTTTTCACTGATGAAGTTGAGGGCCCCGCCAACCTGGGGAGCAAGATCACCCACCAAGACTCGAAGCACCGTGTCCGAAACCAAGGGGGGCTTGGGCGCTGGTGGCTGGTAGTGAGCCTGAAATCGAGCTTGCCGCTCCCGAGCCTGACGCTGGTACTCCCACTCGTCGTCCCCAGGATCGAAGGGGACGTCGAAGCGATCGAATCGATCCATCGCATCGTGGAATCGAGCGTGTCGGCTGGGACGATCTCCCTCATCAGCCTCCCTCCGACGAGGAAATTTGCGGGTCGATCGAGCTCGAAAATCACGGGACATGGTCAGTAGACCTCTCGACCTGCCATGCGGGGCGGCGGAAACGGAGCACCCGAACCTGCGGGGAACATGGACGCCGAACCACTGTACCGCGCCATGTACTGTTCCGTCAGGGCGTCCAGCTCGTCTTCATCTTCCTCTTCGTCGAGATCATCGTCGAGGTCGTCGTCGAGGTCATCGTCCAGGCCGAAGTCGTCGTCGAGGTCATCGTCCAGGCCGAAGTCGTCGTCGAGGTCGTCCAGGCCGAAGTCGTCGTCGGGTTCGTCGTCCAGGCCGAAGTCGTCGTCAAGGTCATCCAGGCCCATCGCCTCGGAATCGTCCATGGAGTCGTCTTCCATGGAGGCATCTTCCATGGAGGCATCTTCCATCGAAGTGTCTTCCATGGAGGCATCTTCCATCGAAGTGTCTTCCATCGAATCCGGAGCAGCCTCGTCCTGCGGAGCAGGCTTGCCAATGGAGCGGGCCACAACCTTCATCGACTTGCCGGTAGCGATGGACGTTGCAGGGATGTTGATCTTCGCTGCAGCCTTCAACACCTTGCTCGGAGAGGACAGGCCCGTCCGACGCTTGGCCGACATCTTGCTCCAAACACGAGTGAGTGTCTTCCAGTCGCGAGCTGCACCCTTGGTGTTGCCCTTGCGAATCCGGCGAATGAACTGCTTGATGTTCCGAGCGTACTTCCTGCGGGTGGCGCCCCACTTGCTGCGGGAGGGAGCCGACCTCTTCTTCTTCTTCTTGCGGCGACCGAACTCGGCGCCGAGAAGGTCAAGGTCCTCGTCGATGTCCAAGTCATTCATCTCATCCAGAGCAGCACCGAGCTTGGCCGTGGAGCTGGCCCGAACTTGAGCAACCACACCTGGAGACACACTCTCAGCCTGATGAGCCTGCTCCGCCTGTTCACTGTTCTGGGCGGACTGGGCTTCCACCTGCTCATTGACCTGAGCTGCAGCAGGGGAGACCTGCTTTGCGATCTCCACACCCGGAACCAGCATCGCTTCCGGAGCGGTGAGGCCCTCACGCTGACGCTCGTTCATCTTGGACCAGATGTTCTTCATTCGACCCAGGATGCGGGCAGCCATCTTCTGCTTGCCGGCCGCCTTGAAGCTCTCGTAGCGCTTCATCATCATCTTGTAGCGAACAGGCTTCTTCTTGAAGAGCGGGCGAACGCGGCCAAGCCTGTCCTGGCCGAACTCGTCGTCGGTGAACAACTCCTCCGGCTCCGCGTTGAAGCCCTCCACGTAGGCGCCAAAGACCTCGAGGGCCTGCATGCCATTCATCGAGCCGTGCTGCACCGCGCTGCTGAAGTGCCGCTTCTTGATGCCCAACTGGTCGTGGATCTGCTTCACAACCGCGCTGGGGCCAGGGAAACGGTACTTGCGCTTCTGCTTGACCGGGTCAAGGCCGTTCCAGATGGCTTTGAGCTCGTCTACAGCAGGCTTCACCGTCGAGCTGTAGAAGGCCTTGCGATGAGCCTTGGGCCTCGCCTTCCACATCATCCACTTGACCTTCAGAGTGCGGGCGGCCTTCGCGTACTTGGAGCGAGGCATGTTTGACAGTTCAGCGAGGGAAATCGGCTTGTAGTCGGACCCCATGTAGTCCATGGGCTCCGTCGCCTGGTCCAGCACGTAGTAGGCCTCGGCCGGCGTGAAGCCCTGCGACATCGACGAGATCAGGTCCATACCGATCACGTCTGCGAGGTGCCCATCGGAGTCCAACCCCATCCGGGCGGCCCTGTCAGAGATTGCTTTGCGATCGGGATCCATCTGTCCGTCCTTGTTCTTCTTGATGGCGATGACGACGATCTTCCGCTTGCTGGAAGAACCAGCCGGAATCAGTGCGCCGTAGTTGATGGAGCCGTTGGGGCTCGCTTCCTTGAGTGCCACGTCCAGCTCCTGCACCTTCTTCGCAAGAGACTTGGCGTGCTGGGCGACCTTCGACACCGACTCAGCCGAGCGCTCCACCGTCGCCTGAATCACTCCAGGCTCCAGCTTCGACAGCTTCTCGTTGAGCTTGGTACGAGCCTTCGAGAGGTTCTTGGCGTGGGCTTCCGAAGCCGGAACAGCCACAACCTTCTTGACCTCCATGATGATGGCGTCGACATCCTTTGCCGCATCCTTCACCACATCATCGGCCGCACGACGAGCCGAAGTCTCCGAGCTGGGGGCGTCGTCTTCCTCAAGGTCCGAATCACCTTCGGGGAGATCCTCGTCCAGGTCTGAGTCCTCGTCCAGGTCCTCCTCAAGGTCCGAATCATCCTCGGGAAGGTCCAGGTCGGAGTCGTCTTCCGGAAGGTCATCGAGGTCGTCGTCGAGGTCGTCGTCGAGGTCGTCGTCGAGGTCGTCGTCGAGGTCGTCGTCGAGGTCGTCGTCGAGGTCGTCGTCGAGGTCGTCGTCGAGGTCGTCGTCGAGGTCGTCGTCGAGGTCGTCGTCCAACGCTTCATCGAGCTCGGCCTCGAGAGCCTGGTTCAACGAACCAGACGGACCCTCCATGAGCTCCGCATCGGACTCGTCCATCACGATCTCGAAGGGCTCGCCCACGAGACCATAGTAGTCGTGCTCCATCGAACCGAAGAGGTAGCCCAAGGTCTCCGCGCGACAGTCTGCATGAAGAGAGTCCTCGGCACCGAACGACGTGCTTGAGATCTGCTGAGTCAGAAGGTTCCCCGTCGTCCGAAGGCCCACCGACTGCTCCAGTGCCCGCTGGTTGTAGGCCAAGGGGACAGCCGGAGCTGGCGCCATCGGGAACCCAACCTGACCCGGAGGAGGAGTGACGGCCGAAGTCGACTGAGCCAGGCGCTTGGCCTGGGCATAGACCATCTTCCGAATCCGAGCTGGGGAGTACAGACCGTCCGTGGGAATACCTCGACGGATCATCCGGTTCCAGAGCCGCTGAATCCGACGATACACGCGAGCTGCAACACGACGCGCACGACTCCGCTGGTAGGCCACAGCCTTGACTGCGAAGCGCCCAAAGCGGCGGGAGATCCGATCGTAGCGACGACGCATCCGGACTGCGTAGCGGGGCATGCGCATCGGAGTCTGTTCATCGAAGAAGGGATCGTACCCAAAAGTCTCCATCGACGAAGCGTTCACGTCCGCCTCAGCCGCGTCGAGCTCAGCCATCATGGCCCGCTCAAAAGCCTCGGGCGTCTCGTCGAAATCGGGAGCCTGACCGTAGGTCACCGCAAGGGGATAGACGTCCGCGTTGGCCGAGATGGCCCGAGCCACACCTGCGCCCGTCACCAGGGCCCCACCCCTGGTCCGAGCTCCCGGCTTGACGATGACCGTCTCACCGTAGGTGACCAGGTTGGAGGGAGAGAAGGCGGAGCCGTAGTGATCGGAGATCTGAGCAGCAAGGTGCTGCACATCTTCAGGGAGGATGGTATCGCTCATGTCAGAACCCGCGAAGTCGGAAGAAAAACTTGTTGGGAACATTACACGAAAACGTGCCCCAACGAACAGGAATCGACTGACCCGCAGCCACACCCTGCACGAAGGTTGTGCCGTACCGGTCCAGCGTCCAAGTAATCTGACACGCCGACTCCGGCATGACCTGGAAGGCGCCTTCCGGTACTCGAACGCGCGTGTTCGCGACAGGGTAGTCCAAAAAATTGCTGAGCGTCATCACACTGGACGAGAAGTTGAGCTCGTGAACCCAGCAGAAGTACAGGATGCAGTTCTCAGGGATGGGCGAAGCGGTGCGAATCTTGACGTGCTGGAAGGCACCAGCACCCAGGTCGCAGCTCAACCCCTCCCCAATGTCGAACTCCCGTGTGATGATCCCACCAAAGCCGTTGCCGCACTCGGCTTTGATGGTGACCGTCCGAGAGGCCCCAACAGGAAGCGGGGCCTCCGAGCGCATCGAGATGCTCAGGATGTTGGGCGTGAGCCCCTCCACCGTGGTCGGTGGACGCCCCTTCCAGATGGCGATGGTCGCATCAGTCAGCCCACGGAAATTGCCCCCCATGCGAGGGGAGGACCCGAGCTCGTAGACGCTGTCCAGTCGAATCCGGCTCATCCGTTGCCTTCCATTCCAGCCGCTCGACTAGGATCGAGCAGACCCAGCGGGTTCGACGGGGTCGCCCACTGGTCGGCCTTGACCACCACATGGTAGAGCTTGCCGCCACTCTTGTAGACGTAGGTTCGAGCCGGAATCCCGTTGTAGGCAAGCTCAGCCACCACGGCAGCAGACAAGTCTTCGCAGTCGCCTCGACCGACTCGACCCCCATAGGCCGGTCCAACCAGCTCATTCCAGGTCTGCCAGTGCTCGTTGGGGTCCGCTCGCTTGTAGCGAATCCGACCCGACTGGATGGCCTCGATGACCGGGAACTTACCCTTCGGTAGGCCTGCCCGTGAGATCTGAGCAAGGTTCACCGAGACCAGGCCGTCCAGGAGGTTGGCAGCATCATCGGTGCGAAGACGGAAGGAAGGGGAGATGGCCATGGCTATCGAACATCACTGTTGGGGGTGCTGACCGAGCTGCGCAAGAGCGCCTCACGGCGGGCGTATGGCCCCGGCGTCACGACACCATACTCCGTGTCCTCCATGATGTCACAAAGGAGGTTCACGGAAAAGGTCATCGACGTGAGCTGTGGACCCACCACCGCCGCCTCGATGTAGGCTCGATTGGGGCTCTTCAACTCCGGCATTGCTCGCAGGCCTGGCGTGTGCCGCAGGCGCGAGTCGTAGAGGGCTCCGTCGATGTAGCCTTCCTGGGACAACAGGTTCGCACCACCCCCCACACTCAGGTTCTTGAGCAGGAGGTAGAGCTTGCCGTTGTTGTAGTAGCGGTTCTGGGCGGCCGTTCCAACAACCGTGATGAACACACGG
>Ga0180432_10004219_pt1 | contig 19886 bp, 22 predicted proteins | sample SS_ome_10_FD_132414 | JGI IMG/M metagenome (GOLD analysis project Ga0180432, IMG submission 132414) | Hypersaline lake sediment archaeal communities from the Salton Sea, California, USA - SS_1_MS_2 metaG | ecosystem: Environmental > Aquatic > Non-marine Saline and Alkaline > Hypersaline >...
CGCATCCGAGACTCGGTGTCGGGCGCCCTCTACGTCACGCTGGAGGACATCGAGGCGGCGGCCAACACCGGCGGCCCGTACACCGCGAAGGTCCGACCGGGCGTGGACGACGACACTACCCCGACCGCGCTGGCCGGCAACCTGACCGAGATCGTGGACACGCTCCCCGATGGCTTCGTGGTCACGAACGCCGCCGACGTCTCGCGGCTGACCGACACTCAGATGGACGTCCGCTACCTGGAGGCCATCGAGAACACGATCGACGTCTCGGGCGTGCCCTACGACATCAACATCATGTTTTCGGCGCGCTCGTCCGAGCGCATCGCTACCGCGCTGCGTGAGAACGCCGTGAACGCGACCGCGACCGGGCACCGAGCACGCAAGGCTGTGTTCGCCCCGCCGCTGGCGACGAGCCGCGCCGACGCGAAGGCCAGCGCCGGCATCGGTGTCGGCAACGTCGGACGAGAGCAGCGGATGTTCTACGTCTTCCCCGGCTTCGCCACGTTCATCCCCGAGATCGCGGCGAAGGGCTCGGCAGGTGGAACCGGCTTCACCGATGACGGCATCATCGACGTTCGCGGCGACTCGTTCTACGCGAGCGTGGCGAGCATCCTGCCGCCCGAGGAGAACCGCGGCCAGCAGCTCAGCGACACGAACTACGGCACCCTCCCCGCGGTCGCGCTGGAGGACGCCTACAACAAGGAGCAGGGCGGCATCGGCCTGACGATCAACGACTACATCGACTTCAAGGCCAACGGCATCATCGCTCCGCGGAACGATCGTGTGGCCGGGCTCATCTTCCAGTCCGACGTGACCTCGGTGAACCCCGCGACCCAGCCCGCGCTGGTCGATGCGAAGCGCCGCTTCATGGGGGACTTCATCATCGACTCGCTCAGCGACATCGCGGTGGGCTACGTGAAGAAGCTGAACACCCCGGCGCGTCGCCGAGCCCTGTTCGCCACGATCAACGGCTTCCTGGAGCTGCTCGTCTCGCCGAACAGCCCCGACACCGCGCGGATCGAGGACTTCCGAACGGTGGACGAAACCACTGCGGAGCTTCGTGCCCAGGGCTTCCAGATCATCACCGTTGCTGTGCGGCTGTTCGCCAGCATGGATTTCATCGTGTTCCGCACGACCGTGGGCACGACCGTGAACGTCGAGGAGATCGCCGCCTAGTCGCAGCGCGACCCCGGCGCGTAGGAGGACCGCACAAATGCCAGCACAACGCATCAAGGGACAGGAGGTATCGGTCGCCATCACGGTGGACGGTGCTCTCCAGACGCAGATCGACACCATCCAGTCCGCCGAGATCGAGTTCGAGCTGGACCTGCTCGAAGAGGGTTACCTCGGCGAGACGAGCGACCGCGTGGATTCGGTGTTCAAGCTCATCCGCGTCCAGCTCACGGGGCACGCCAACTCGCAGGCGTACCTGGAGCTGGCCGACGCCATCGCGGCGCGAGCCCAACGTCGAGCGGGCGGCCTCGTCCGCATCGACATCGTGGGCTCGTTCGCCTTTCCGAACGGGGACTTCCCGAGCATCGTCATCCCCGATGTGTTCTTCGAGGGCATCCCCTTCACGGTCGGGAACCGAGACGAGTTCGTGGAGTTCCAGCTCAGCGGAAAAGCATCGGACTATGCCATCATATAGCATTATGCGATAATCTGATTTGGAGCTACCATGGGCGCATGGTCGCCCCGAAGACAGACCCGTCGCAGCGCTTCTACCTCGGCACACTCTGCAAGCGCCGCCACGATCACGAAGGCACCGGCAAGTCTCGCCGCTTCGTGCGTGGCGGCGATTGTGCGGAGTGTGCTCGTGAGCGAAAGGGGGTGAAGATTCGCAAGCGGTCACAACGCCCCGCGCCGACGACTGACGAAGAGAAGCGCGAGCGACTGCGAGAGCGCAACACGACCCCCGCCGCCTACGAGCGCCGCGCTCGATACTCGAATACCGACAAGGCGAAGGAAGCGAAGGCCCGCTACGCGGCGAAGCCCGAGACGAAGGCCCGCAAGCTCGAACGGCAGCGCGAGCGCTACGCGAGCGACGAGCAGTTTGTGATCGCGCGGCGCCTTCGCTATCGGCTTTGGGCTGCGATGCGAGCCTACGGTTCGGGTAAAGACCTCCCAGCGTCCGACCTCGGGATCGACTACGCCGCGATCATCGAGCACATCGGGCCATGCCCCGGACCTCGCCGGAAGTGGCACGTCGATCACGTTCGCCCGTTGTGCTCGTTCGACCTCACCGACCCGGCGCAGGTACGCAAGGCGTTCGCCCCCGAAAATCACCAGTGGCTTCCCGCTGGCGAGAACATTCGGAAGGGCGGTAGGATCTAGCGGATGACGCTGCACTCCCTCCGCATCGAGGCGATCGTTGCCCTCGACCACTCCGCCCGGCTCGCCGACGTGGAGCGGGTCGAGGGTTTGCTCGTTGCGCTCGCCGAGGCGTGCGGTCCCGGCCAGTCCTCCTACGACCCGAACGTGGCGACCCTCGACGGCACCGAGGGCGGCCTGTCGGGCGCGTGCATCTTCCCCGGCGGTCACGTCACCATCCACACGTTCGCCGCGCGCGGGCGCATCCCAGGGCGCTACACGCTGGAGGTCACCGCGAGCGAGGCCATCGACACCGGCGAGGTCATCGTCCTCGCCGAGCGTCGGTTGGGGTTGCCGACTGACTACCGAGCCTCCACCCTCACCCGTGGATGGACCGTCTAAGGCGTCGGTCGGGGTATACGGGGGGACACCCGTGTCCCCTCCCCCGAAAACCGAGCGAAATCAGGGAGCTACCACCCCTTGCGGGTGATCCTACGGAACACGCCTTCAGACGCCGTAGGAGCCCCGCTGAGCGGTCCGACGCTCGGGAGCGACACACCGGGGGTCCAACGAGAGAAGCCCACAGCGCGGACGCTGTGGGCTTCTGGGTTGTGCGCACGCGGCGCTAGTCGTGTGTGCGGTCCTGGAACGCGGCGAGCAGGCCCCAGACCTTGGACAGAACCCCCTTCCAGACGCGCGGAGCCCCGGCCTGATCGCACGCGCCCTTGAAGTTGGGGTACGTGGGCACGTCCTCGCCGATCGCCGTCAGCGTCGCCGTGAACGCCTCCACGGGCATGAACACACGCCAGCGGTAGTCACGGTCGGTCGTCTCGTGGATCTCCCGGCTGGGCGGCTGCTCCCCCGAGGACGTCGGGGGCTCGTTGGCCAGGAATTCGGTCAGGTGCTCGTAGGCACGGGCGCGGACCACCACGGTCCCCGCCTTCTCGCGGTGGCCGACGACACTCACGAAGCCGCCGACGAAGAAGATCCACATGGGTCGTCATCCTTGTCGCACTCGGTGATGAACGGGATGGCGGACGCGGCGAGTGCGGTGAGCGTCCGTTCCGGCAACCGGAAATGGTTGGTGAGGCGCCAGCCTCCCGCCTCCTTGCGGTAGCGGGTCAGGACGTATCGCACCGGGCAGGGCCGGTCGCGGCGGATGTCCCGAACGGCGATGAGCACCGTGGCCCAGGCGCCCGTTGTCTCTACAACGTGCGCCCCGATGTGTCGTTCCGAGAGGCGCCCGTCGAGAACCCGCCGATCCCAGCAGATGTCCTCCAGCGTCTCTACGACCTCGATCCCGTCGATGTCGAAGCGGCTCATGGTCTTAGGTTACGCGGCGCGTTGTGAAACGTCTCCCCCCGCGATACCCTCGCCCGGCCAGGAGGACAACGATGCCCAACGCACAAGACCCAGGACTGGGCCTGCCGACCGCAGGCCGAAGTGCAGCCCTTCCCACCGATCGGGATCGCCCGTTCATGGAGTACACCCTCCCCGAAGCTCATCTCGGGCTCGGTTGGGGTAGCAGCGAGTTCGGCGACGCCGACCGTACCTTCCGCCTCGTCGAGATCACGCCGCGGCAGCAAGACCAGGCGGCGAAGGTCGCGGGGAACAACCCGAGCGCACTCGGACGCGAGCTGATGTTCCACGCGCTCTGGCAGGTCGGTGACTGGAAGACCCGGCGCGAGCGCGACCGACTCAACCGCTGGTGGGATGCCATCGGCTCGAAGGGACGCCGGCTCGTCGAAGCCGCCTTCATGCGGATGCAGTCGGTCGAGGAGGCCGACGTCGATTCCTTTCTCGATTCCGGGAAGCCCAACGGCTCGACCGACGACGAGTGAGGACGAAGGACCGGCGGACTGGATCACCCCGCCGGTCCTTTCGCTTGTCGGGGGGTGGATGCTCTACGTGTCCGTCCCCCCGCTCGCACCACCGCCCCCGATCCAGCAGCGCCTCGCCAGGTCGTGGTCGCTCTGGCTCGACCTCGCCAGCCGAGACTGGCACTCCAGCTTCCGCCGCGTGTGGAAGACCGTGATCTTCATCGGCCGCTACTGTGCCCAGCCCATCGAGCACGTCGAGCGCTGGCCGCTGTCGAAGGTGGTCCGAACCGCGAAGCTCACCGTCGAATACCTGGAGGACGAGAACAAAAAGGGGGCTATGCCACGGAACCTGAGCCCCCGCTCGGGCGCGTGGTAGCCTAATCGGCGGAGCACGCCATGGCCCAGGGCATCGAGTACCACGTCCGCGCGATCCTAGAAGCGCAGGGCGGCAAGAAGGCGATGACCCGGATGCAGAAGTTTGCATCCGGCTGGATGAAGTCGTCTCAGCGTATCGAGTCGATGGGCCGCACCATCGCTGGGAACACACTCCAGACCGCGGGCCTCATGGCGAAGGCGGCTGGGTCCGCCGCACTGCTCGCGGGCGCGGCCGGCATGGGTGCCGCGGTCGTGTCGGCCGTTCACTTCAACAAGGAGCTGGAGAACACGCAATACGCGATGGCGACCACGCTCCAGCTCATGGATCACTCGGCCGACACGTTTCAGAAGGCGGTCGATCGAGGTCTGAGCCCAGGTGCCGCGGCGGCCGAACAGCTAGGCGCGAACCTGAAGGTGGCCGAGGGGACGATGGACCGTCTCTTCCGCATCGCCGCGAAGAGCCCCGCGTCGTTCCAGCAAGCGCAGACCATGTTCTCCAACATGCTGCCTGGTGCCCGCTCGGTCACCGGCAACATGGAGCGGATCGAGGAGCTGGCGAAGAACAGCCTCGCGCTCGGCATGGTCATGGGCGGCGACTTCCAGACGACCGGCGCGCAGATGAGCCGCATCCTGACGGGCGGCGCCGGTGCGGAGTTCGAGACGTGGAAGGTGCTCCAGAAGCCCATCCTGGAGGCGGGCAAGGCCGCGGGGTACTTCGGCGAGCAGATGGCGATGGGGCAGAAGCTCACGCAGGAGTTCAACCAGCTCTCGCCCGAGAAGCGGATGGAGTTGGTGGAGAAGGCGACGGAGAAGCTGGGCGTCGCCACCGAAGCCTACGGCACGACGTGGGCGGGCCTGACCTCGACCATCATCTCGGACCTCCAGCTCATCCAGAAGGCGTTTGGCAAGGCGACCTTCGACAAGCTGAAGTCGCGCTTCAAGTCGCTGGTCGGCGAGGGCGGCGTGCTCGACCCCGAGGGCGAGACGATGCGCAAGCTGGAGTTCGCCGCGTCGCAGATCGGCGAGCGCTTCGCCGACTTCATCGACGCATGGGTGGGCCGCGTCATCCCGTACATCGAATACGTGGCCGACAACTGGCCCGACATCGCGGCGCGCTTCCAGGACGCCTTCGACAAGGGCATCCGCATGGCGAAGATGCTCCTGCGCTTCGCCGCGGCCAGGGCGATCCTGGGAGGGGGGATGATGGCTGCCGGCAAGGCGGGCGGCATGGTGGGAGCTGCCGGTAAGGGTATCGGCAAGGCGCACGGCACCATCACGAAGCTCATCGGGAACCTCGGCAAGCTCGGCGGCTCCGCCGGCTCGCTCGCGCAGCTCGGTCCCGCCATCATGGGCATCTCGTCCGCGGCCCTGTTCGCCATTCCGGTCCTGCTCGTGCTCGGTGCGGCCATGCTCGGAGCGTTCGCGGTGGTCGGTGGCGCCATCGCCTACTTCGTCTCGCAGTGGGACGAGATCGTGATGTCCTTCAACAACGGGACGCTGACGCTCGCGCCGCTGCTCGACGCGCTGGAGGTCGCATGGTCGGGCTTCGTCCGCCTGGGTGGTGCGCTCTTCGGGGGGACGAACGCCGCGAGTTCGCTGCAAAGCGTGATCTACTTCGTCACCGATGCGGTCTACTTCCTGCTCGCCGCGTTCGCGCTCGGCATGAAAACCCTCGGCGCGTTCCAGTTTCTGTTCAACGCCTTCACCGCTGGGCTGAAGATGGTCTACCTGGGCTTCGTCGCCATCGGTCAGGGCGTCGTCTGGGCCATCCGCGAGATGATCACCGGCGTGGCGAACATGCTGGCCCGCATCTCCGAACGCGCCGCGGCCCCGCTACGCAAGGCGGCCTCGGGCGTGGACGCTGCCTACCAGGCCATCGGCGCGCACACGCAGGACGTGATGAAGTCGGTGCAGCAAGACGCGAAGGAGAGCACGAACCTCTGGAACGCCGCCGACAAAATCCTGGAGGGGCAGAGCGAGGGCAAGTTCCGCGAGGGCTTCGACCAGTACGTCAAGAAAATGGGCGAGGGCGCCGGCCAGGCGATGGGTCCAGGCGGCGGCGGACCCGATGCCCCAGGCGCACCGAAGGGCGGCAACACGCACATCCACAAAATGGTCGTGAACCAAGACCTTCGGAACCAAGACCCCGATCGCGTCATCGGTGCGTTCTATCGAGCGGTGGACAACGCGGTCACGAAGCGCACGCAGTCCACCGCGTTGCCGCAAGGAGGACTCTAGACGTGTCGCCATTTCACGCACCGCCGGATCTGCGATACGTAGGACTGCGAGAGCCCGTAGTCCTCGGCGATCTCGCTTTGCGTTCGCGGGTCGGCTCTGATAGCGCGCACGTCGTCGGCAGTGAGCCGCGCGTTCCCATGTTTCTCCCCTCGTGCATCGGTGCCATGCGCAACGCGATCAGCGTAGTTTTCCGCGCGTGTACCCCATGCGAGATTAGTGAGACGGTTATCAGTGCGCTCACCGTTCAAGTGCCGCGCTTCATGCTTCGGCGGTTTCTTCCCCACGAAGGTTTCGAGCACGAGTCGATGCACCGTTCGGCGCTTGCATTTTCCGTCAACCCACAAGCCCACGAAGGCGTAGCCCTGCGGGGTGCGGCTTGGTTGCAGTGTGCATCCTGGCCGGGGGCGCCCGAGGGCGTCTATGCGTTCGAGGGAGCGCACTCGGCCCTCGGACGAGACTTCGTATCCGGGTGCGTCTTCGATGGGTCGCCAGTCTTCCATTGTCGGGAAGCTAGCACTAGAACCAGGAGGCGACAATGGTACAATTGAATCCCCAGGCGCTGGCGAAGCTCAATCAGGTTCCCGCGCAGGCGTTCCCCATGTTCATCCAGGAGACGACCGGCGAGGCTCGTCTCATCGTGCTGCGCGGGCGTTCGCTCCCGTACCGCGGCGTGACCTGGAACAGCGAGCAGCGTGTCGAGGTCAAGTACTTCCCCGGCAACCCCGTGGGGCAGGCCCAGGTGCTTGGTCCGATGTGGGGGCCGACCACGATGCGCGGGATGTGGAAAGACGCCTTCCTGTTCAACGACGACTCCGCCGCGGACCTGCTCAACTTCCCCGCCATCGCGGGTCCAGGCCAACCGGGCTCCACCGTGTTCGGTGGCAAGTCGTTCGTCTCGGGCGGCGGCATCCCAGGTGGCACGGGCCAGGCACGTCGCGCTCGCGTGCTGCGTGATGCGTTCTTCCTGATCCAGCGCGCGGGCCAGCTCCTGAAGGTCGAGTGGGGCTCGATGGTCCGCTACGGCTTCATCAAGCGCTTCGACGCCGACCACGACCGCGAGGAGGACATCCGCTGGGAGATCGAGTTCGACTGGATCGGCGACACCGCCTCCGTGCCGCGACCGCTCCCGAAGCCGAAGATCAACGCGCCCGGCCTGCTTGCTGCCATCCTCGCGCTCATCCAGGCGTTCCTCAACGCCGTGAACGCAGCGCTCGCGCTCATCTTCGGTGCGGTGCAGCTCGTGCAGCAGCGCATCACGAAGATCGGGTCGCTCATCACCGGCTTCATCGACGCGCTGAACAGCCTGATCGGGCTCGTGTTCGTTCCCGCCGAGATGTTCGGTGTCCTGAAGCAGCAGCTCACGTCGATCATCCTCGCGGTGAAAGACCTCATCGACACCATCAACCGCATCCCGCAGGCGTACTCCGCTGCGAAGAGCGGCGGCAACCCGACCGACATCAACCTCGCCACCGCGGCGGCGCAGGCCATCGCCTTCAATGCTCGCGTCCTGGGTGTCGAGGCGGCCGAGCAACGCGAGCAGCTCACCGAGCTGGAGTCGCCCAACCTGCTCGGCGTGGTCACGGTCCCCGAGGACACGACGCTGCTCGACATCGCCACGTCGTTCTACGGCGCCCCCGATGACTGGACCGTGATCGCAGACTTCAACGGGCTCGCGTCGTCCTTCGTCGAACGGGGAACCCTGGTCTACGTGCCGAGGCAGCAGCAGGGGGTGGGCGCGTGAGCGGAGACGTCTACTACCCGCAGTGCTGGGTGCGTCTCCAGATCCGGTTCGAGGACTACATCCAGCTTCCGCAGCCCGTCGTCACGCCGGCCATCCCCAACACGGACCCGGTGGACTACGGCTTCCAGCTCATCGACGAGAAGATCATCCCGAAGCAAGCGACGGTCACGCTCAACTCGTACCGCAACGCCGACGAGGCGACCGTCACGATCCCCTACGGCAAGCTCCCGCTCGACCCCCGCTGGATTCGTGCGGCGACGCTCCAGGTCTACATGGGCACGCTGGAGCCCTCCGAGTTCGGTGAGGGTATCGGCCCGATCTACGGCGAGTCCCAGATCACGCTCATCGACGAGACGCCGAACCTGATCATCGAGGGCACCGAGACGAACGAGATCTTCCGCGGCTACGTGGACGACTGGGAGATCTCGCAGGACGGCGACGACACCATCCAGATCACCGCGCGCGACGTCTCGGCCATCCTCATCGACGCCGAGATGCCGACGAACGGACTGGCCGGCATCCCGAAGCTCCTGCCGCTCGATCAGGTGGTGCAGCAGATCATCGTCGGCGACGCGGCGGCGCAGGGCGTCCCGCCCGACAGGCAAGAGGAGCGCCCCCGACGTCTCGACTCCCGCCGCGACGTGCGACGCCTCCAGATCCGCCTCGACTACGTGACGCAGCGGATCTCGAAGGCCACCGCCGCGCTCGCACAGGAGCCGACCAACACCGCACTCGCCAACGAGCTGGCTCGACTCCAGACGAAGCAGGCGGAGATCCTGAGCGCGCTCGCGGTGTCGGGCTCGGTCGCCGCTGCCGGCGATGCCATCCCGATCCTCGCGCAACGGTACGGGCTGCCATCGCTGCGTGGCTTGAAGGTCGTGAACAACACGGGCGAGCCCCTGCCGACGCTCGCCGCGGTGAAGGGCCCCACGTACTTCGACAGCAAGGGCAACGCGAAGAAGGCCCGGTCCGGTGGGTCGTCCGAGAAGATCTCCTACTGGGACTTCATCACGGACCTGTGCGTGGGCGCGGGGTACATCTGCTACTTCCGCACGCCGACCGACGCGGCAGGGCTCGGCCAGCTTCCGCCCGCCGAGCTGGTCATCGACCTCCCGAAGACCTACTACCCGCAGGCGGGCGGCGAGATCAGGACGTTCCTCTACGGCTACAACGTGGACTCACTGAACGTGAAGCGGCAGTTCACCGGGAAGAACATCCCGACCGGCGTGGCCGTCTCCGCGATCGAGGCCGCGACCGGGCAGACGATTACGAGCCGCTTCCCGCCGGTCGAGCAAATGAACCGACCGAGCGCGAGCGCTGCGGGCATCGGCGACCGCACCGAGTACAAGACGATCCTGCTCAAAGATCGCATCCCCGGAAGCATCGGTGGCTCGACCGCACAGCAGACGCTCGACCGGATCGCCGAGTCGATCTACCAGCAGCTCAGCCGCGGCGAGTTCATCGTCACCATCGAGACGACCACGCTCGCCGCGCTCGGGTCAAACATCGGCACGGGCCAGGCCGATATGTTCCAGCTCCGCGCGGGCGACCCCATCGAGGTGCAGATCACCGCATCCGACCCGACCGGGCAGCAACCGAACGTGACCCAGGCAGGCAACTTCGTGGCGCTCGGCTTACTCGAACGCGGGCGCAAGCTCGTGGAGCAGTTCGGCCTCACCCCCGTCGCGGCTGCTCTCGCCGCGACCGCATCCGAGAGCGAGCTACAGCAAGAGATCTTCTACACACGCGAGGTGGGCGTGAACTTTGACTCGGAGTCAGGCTTCGCCTTCACCATCGAGGCCATCAACTACGTCGAGGCCCGCAACGCCGTGGACCAGCAGATCGCTGGCATCAACGCGGCGCAGGAGCTGATCGAGTCGTTCGGGAACCTATGAAGGGCGGGAGCGCATACAGCCGCAGCTATCGTCGGTCGCTCGACTTCTCGCGCGTCCGCGAGCAGACACGCGGCTTCCCCAAGAACTTCATCTCCTACGCGACGGTGGGGCACTACGACTCGACGCCTGCCTACGCGCGCGTCGAGGAGGGGGACGTCATGGTCGAGTGTACGCTCGTCCCCGATGGCGACGAGATCGTGGCGCGACTCGACCTCGACACGGTGGATGGCGGCGCCAACTACTTCCCGGTGAGCTACGGCCAGCGGCTCATCATCGGCTTTCCGAACGGCGAGAACGGTGACCCGGTGGTGCTCGGTCGATGCTCCGACAAGAGCTGGCCGTTCCCCGACGAGGTAGCGGGCGTGCAGACCAACCTCGGTCTACCCGCACCGGCGGTGAATGGCGCCCCTCACTTCGCGTTCATCAAGACCCAGGACGGCCAGCTCATCGCCATCGAGTCGGGCGACGGCGCTGACGTGCTCATCCACAGCGGAGGCTCGACGCAGATCCGCGTCGCACCAGGCGAGCAGAACCTGATCACGGGGCGGACGCACATCGGCAGCCAGGCCGAGTTCACCGTGCCGCCCATCGGCGCGTCGGTGGGGCCAGACGGCTTCATCACGCAGGGCGTGCAGGGGCAGGCGTTCATCCCCCTCCCCAACACCACCCTGCGCTTCGCGGGCACGCAGATCCCCCCGGCCATCGTCCCGGTCCCTCCGCCGCCCCTCCCACCGACTCCGCAGCTCGACACCCAGGGGCGCGTCATCCCTGCGGATGGCGTCGTGCGGATGAAGGACACGATCCAGATCAACACCACGACCTCCCCCGACTTCTTCGCCTGGCTCTCGGCCGTCGATTCCATCGTCCGTCCGCTGTTCGGCGGCGGCTTCCCCCCGCTACCCGCAGGGATCGACGGTGCGCCCGTCACGGCCTCTCTGAATACCTGCGGCGACGACTGACCGACCATGCCCCGAGCGAAGCCGTGGACCCCCAGGGTGAACACCACGCGACGCATCGCGGGGCGGCTTCTCCGAGCGCACCGGGCCGACGTGCTGACGCTCGCACCGCTCGAAGTGGACAAGTGCGTGGACGGGATCACCCGCCCGTTTCTGCCGACCGAGCTACGCCGCCAGCTCGGTCGTCTCTGGATCTCCGAGGGCTCGACCGTCGTGGGAACCGAAGATCCTGAGCGTAGGAGCCCTCTGGACGATGACCTCGACGCCCTCGTGACGGAGGGGGTAGAGTAAGGCGTGGCCACCGCGCGGATCACCATCGAGCAAAACGGGGTAAGAGGCGCCGCCTCCAAATCCCGCGACGACCTCGTGACGGGCGCCCCGGTGAAGCTCCGCAACTTCAACGACGATGGGGTGGTGGCATGGCGCTGGAAGCTGACGCTCCCGAAGGGCTCGTCAGCGGCGCTCACGAACGTCGTGGCGGCCTCGCCCGAGTTCACCCCCGACGTCCCCGGCACCTACGTGATCGAGCTGTCCGTGAACGAGGGCGGCGGTGGGCTCGAAGATAGCCGACTCGCGGCGGTCCGCCTGACCCCGATCACCACGACTTTGTTCGGCGACATCGAACCGCGCTACCTCGGCGTGGGCGAGGACACCGAGGCCAACTGGACGGCGGACTTCGGGGGCTCGGTCGGCCTCAAGACGAACGACACGGGCTGGTGGGAAGACCTCGACCGATGGCTCCGCATCCTCGCCGACATCGCTGTGAACGGTGCGGGGGGTAGTGGCACTGAGCCGATCCTCGACCCGTCCATCACCGAGACGCTCGGCGCGATCGATCTGACCGCCTCCAAGGGCTTCGCCGCGGGGTTCTTCGACCCCGGCTTCCCAGCGGGCCCTCTCGCGCTGCTGCTCCCGCCGGTCGTCCTCCCCGACGACGTGCTGGGTGGGCGCCGTGTCGGGCTCGTCATCCCCAACGGCAACCCAGGGCGGGACATCAGCGTGGTCCCCTCGGGAAGCGACGCGGTGGCGGACTTCCTCTCGTTCGCGCTCCCTACCCCCGGCGCTCCGGTCCTCATCCCCACCGCGACCTTCAGTGGGTATTCGGTGCTGGTCTACGAGGCCGTCCCTGGACTCGTCCCCGGTCCGCCCGCGACCATCACCGCGGTCACACCCGACACGGACCCCGGCCCGTTCCCGCTCGGCGCTCCCGTCCCGATCACGATCGACGGCACCGGGGGCACGCTGCCGGCCCTGTTGGACCTCGACGTGTCGCTCGTCCCGAACCCCGGCCCAGGTATCCCGACTTCGCTGACGCTCTTCACCGCGACGCAGGGGGCTCCTGGGGGGGCGTGGCAGATCACCGGCGAGATCCCGGCCGGCTCGCTCGCCCCCGGCTCCTACGACGTCGTGGTGAACGACCTCTCGTCGTTCAGTGTCTATGCCCAGACTGACCTGGGCTTCGGCGCTGGCGTCCCGGCAACGCCGGCCCCGGTGGGGGACGTCAACGGCTGGATTCCGGTCGGGCTTAGCGGTGGCGGGGGAGGGGGCAGCGACTGGGCCTCGGTCCTCGCCGCGGGCAACGAGTCGGGAGGCACCGATGCGGTCCTGACCGACGAGGACCAGATCGAGTGGGATGCGCCCAGCGGCGGCGGAGGGGAGCTGGTGCGCGGACGGAAGAGCGCGCGCAGGCAGGCGCTCCCAGGGTTCTCAAGCGGCGCCACGAACATCGGGTCAGCGGTGGCGCTGGGGTTCCCGAGCGTTCCCAGCGACGTGCTCGACACCCAGAACATGCTGATCCTGCGCATCCAGGCCATCCGAAGAACGCAGGTGGCTCTGAACAACATCACGCAGGAGTACGCGGTGATCGAGCGGGTCTACACCCCGACCGCCGCGGGCGGGCTGAACATCGCACGCACGATCACCTACGAGAACCCGAACGACTGGCTCAGCGTCGTCAACACCGGCGGCGACATCTTTCTCCAGGCAGATGACGGCGCTGCCCCGGCGGAGGTCTACGCCGTGGTCGAGGTGGTCGCGGCGCCTGGGCGCAACTTCGCGTAGGGGAGGACTGAACGATGGCAGCACGCAAGAGCGGTGGATGGGTATTCGCGGACGCAACCGAGCGTGACACGTTCGGCACCGCCGAGGGCGTCTCGCTGCTCGATGTTTGCATCCTCCAAAGCGACCAGACACAGCACTACTTCGACGGCGCGGCGTGGCAGCCCGTGCCATCGGGCGCTGCGTCTCTCGCCGCCACGCTCGCGGTCGGCAACCTGACCGGGGGGACGAGCATCGCCGTCTCGGTGGGGGACGCCATCGTCGGCATCGACGCGACCGTGGCTGGCTCGGATGGCTCCGACTACACCATCCGAGCCGGCGACCACACTGCGGCCGAGGGCGTGTCGCGTGCGGGCGGTGACCTCACCATCCGAGGCGGCGATACGAACGCGACGCCGAACGGCAGCCAGGGCGGCGCGCTGACGCTGACCAGCGGCTCCGCTACACCCAACGGCTCGCCCGGCAAGCTGACCGCCACGGGCGGGACCGGCTTCCGCCCGAACACGAGCGGTCTGGATGCGGAGTTCGGTGGTGCGACGCTCCTGGGCTCGCAGAGCGGGGGAACCACGCTCTTCCGTGGCACGGACAACGATGGCACCGCCGGTGGCGGCCCGTCGATCATCCGCGGCGGCGATGCGCTCCCGACCGGCACTGCGAACAGCGGTGGTGGGAACCTCACGATTCGCGCCGGCAACTACCGGGCGAACCTTGGCGGTGGGCCGCCCGCCGCGGGGCGTCTGTTCATCCGCGGTGCTGGCCGGAACAACGTCTCGGGCTTTGCGGGGTCCGCCACGGGCCCTGTGAAGATCTACACGGCGGCGGTGGCCGACGCTGGCGACCCGACCGGCAACTACGAGGGGCTCGCCAGTGTCGTGACCGGAGCGATCACGCTCGACACCCAGGCGGGCGTGGGCGTCACCGCGACGCAGGGGACCGGCGACATCACGCTGCGCGTCGGCGACACGGACGCGGTGACTGGCAACGACCCTGGCTCGATCTCGCTGACTGCGGGCTCGTGTCTGGTCGAAAACAACTTTGTTCAGGGCGGCTCGCTGCTGTTCACCGCTGGTGATGGGCGAGCCAACACGGTCGGTGGCGGTGGCGACATCACGCTCATCGCTGGCGACAACACGCGACCCGGAGCGCCCGCCTTCGCTGGTGCTCGCGGCGGCAACCTGACACTCACCGCCGGCAACACAGCCGCCGATGGTGTGGACTCCGCTGCCGGTCGCGTGCTCCTGGAGGGCGGCGACGGTACGGGCACGAACAGCAACGGCGGCGACGTCGAGCTGGCCCCCGGCGCTGCGACCGGCACGGGCGCCCCCGGCCGCGCCATCATCGACGGGCTGCTCTACCCGAGCAGCGACGGCACCGCCGGTCAGGTCATCGTCACCGATGGCTCTGCCGACCTGTCCTTCCAGACGATCCGCACCGCTCCATGGGTCGGCTCTGTCGGGCTTAACGATTCAGGCGTCGAGGTGTTCCTGTCCGTCCAGGGCGACGGCGCCGTGATCGCAGCGCAGGGGCAGCAGACCTACTTCCTCGCGCCCGCCGACCTGCGCGGCATGAAGGTGGAGCTGCGAAGCACCGACGCGGCGCCAGGCGGCTTCCCCGGTAACACCGACGCCGACGTCTACGTCAACCGATCTGGCACGTCCTCCGAGACGGTGGGCCCGGTGAACATCACCGCCGACCAAGCCTACGAGTTCGAGTTCACGTCGCCTGGTGTCTCCGCTGGCGACCTGTTCTCGATCGGCCTGACACCGACGACTGGCGCGGGCGAGTTCCAGGTCGTCATCACGTTCGACTACGACTGGAGCACCGTATGACGCTTGAGCAAGACCTCGCCTTCCTGAAGCTGATCGCCATCGACGTCGAGAAGCGCCTGGCTCACCAGCCTTCGATGGCGGGCGCCTTCGGTGCCTACCAACGGCAGGTGGATGTCGCCGCGCAGATCCTCTCGTCCGCGCGGGAGAACGCGAGCAAGGATCGCAAGGAGCAGCTCATTGCGTCCGTGAAAGAGCAACGCAAGCGCCTCGCCGAGCTGCTGCTCAACACACGAGTAGGCGCGGTGCAGATGCGGATCAAGGACGACCGCGCTCGACTGGAAGGGATGCGGAAGCTCCGATGACCCAGCTCGGCACGTTGGAGAGCCCGATCCCGATCGGCATCGGTCGCGTCGCCCAGATCGCCTCGCTGCCTACGCCCGTCGTGAAGGCGGTCCTGCACGTCCAGCGGGGGGACAGCCTGGAGGTCGTCTTTCGGGCCTACCGCGACGTCGTGGGCGGCCCAGGGAGCGGCTGTGCGTGCGACCTCGCCAACCCCTACGGCTCGGGCTCGGGCATCCAGATCCTGACCGGGCTCCAGGGACGCGCCGTCATCCGGCGAGCGAAGGACCACCCCCAGGCGTTCCCGCTGACGGTGGGCGTAGACCAGACCGGCGCGGGCTCGCCGACTCGCGGGATCATCCGCATCACCGCCGACGCAACCGTGACCCGGCTGCTCCCCGACCATGGCGTCTGGGATCTGGAGCTGAATGACGGCACCGACCTGCTCCGCAAGACGCTCGTGGAGGGCCCTGTCGCGTTCAACCGAGACGTGGCTATCTGACCCCCTGGCGCTGTTTCGGCGACCCAGGTGACGGCCCTGGGGGCGCCTGGTAGGCTTCCGACATGGCTCGACGCACCATCCAGTCCCGCCCCTTGCTGCGCCAGTCGGTGCAGCAGTTCGATGCAACCCGAGCTGACGAGCTGGTCGGCGTGAAGTCGCAGGACATTCCTGACGGCTCCGCGGTGGCCGATGTTCCCGTGGACGTCGAGGCGAATCTCGTCGTCAGCCGCGAGGCCACGAACGCCCCGACCATCGTGGGTTGCGACCTCAACGACGAGGCCACCCCCGCCATCGCGCGGACCTTCAAGCGGGCGGCCAGTGCGACGCAGCAGGTGACCATCACCCTCGCCCAGCCCATCGACGGCAACACGAGCTACACGCTCGACACCGCGGGCGCTGCCCTCACGATCGCGCCCGCCGGCCTCGACGGCGACTCGCCCGCGTGGGAGGTCGTCTCCGCGGTCGGCACCGTCACCGCGGTGCCCTAAGTCGGTGGGGGTATCGGCGTGAGCGTTCTCGGCATCTCTCCGCTCGGGACCGGGCTCGGTCCCTTCGGTGGGCCGGGCCTCATCACCGTGCTCGGCGTGCTCCCAGTGTCGAACAACCGCTACTCGGTGGTCTTTGACCGCGAGCCTGCGACCATCGACCAGCAGGCCATCGACTCTGGGACCAACGAGGAGAACTACGTCCTCGAAGCCATCGACCCTGCGATCATCGCATCGGACGGGACCATCTCCGTCCCGGCCGGCGAGGTGCGCCCGTCTCGGTTCCCTTACTCCGCCATCGCGGAGCAGGACGATGACGACCCGACGCAGATCATCGTCTCATCCGAGGTCGCGTTGGAGCCTCGCGTCCGCTACCGCGTGACCATCTCGTCCAACATCGTCGCCGTGGATGGGCAGACCTTCGCGGGCCCCAACGAGTTCATCTTCCGAGCCCCTGGCCTGCCCGCCGTGGACCCTCGCCCGGTCATTGTGTCGGAGGAGCGCTACCGCGACCTCGACTACGTGATCAATGCGAACGAGCAGCGAGGGGAGCGGAACCAGATCTACCGCATCGAGTCGAACAACGACATCGGCATCCAGGACGCCGACACGTCGCTGAAGAAGCGAGTCTTTCGTCGCATCTTCACCGACCCCGGCGGCTTCGCATGGGCGCCCGGCTATGGCGTCGGCGTGAAGGTCAAGCGCCTCGCCAAAGTCGGCGCGGTGCAGGAGCTGGCCAACACGATCACGGACCAGATCCTCCAGGAGCCCGACGTCATCAACGCGGGCGCCGAGGTCAGAGTCGAGCGGACCGGCACGGGAACCTTCGTCTTTATCGACGCCAGGATTCAGCGCAGGGACTCCCGAAGCGTCCGTCTGAGCTTCCGCGAACCGATCTAGACGGTTGACATGGGCTGCGTGGTAGGCTTGCCCCTGGCATGGCCGACCCGCTCAAAACCTGCCGAAAGTGCGGCGAGACGAAGCCGCTCTCGGGCTTCTCCCGCAATGGCCCCGGAGTGTGGCGCCCCGAGTGCAAGGCGTGCCGCAACGCAGCAAAGCGAGCGCGCCACGCCGAGCGCATGGCCGACCCCGACTACCGTGATCGAAAGCGGGCCGCAGCAGAGCGCCACAACGCCACCGAGGGCGCGCGCCAGCGGAAGCGCGAGTGGAAGGATTGCCCCGAGTACAGAGCCCGCGAGGCGGCGGCACAAGGCGCGAGGCGCGAGGCCCCCGACTTCGTGCGCCACCGACCGCCCCTCGAAGTCGAGCGCGAGCAAGCAAAGGCCCGACGAGAGCGTAACCTCGACCACTATCGGCAGCGTGAGCGCGAACGATCCCACCGACGCCGAGCGGCGAAGCGCGGCAACGGTGGTGCAGGACAAGTCACCGATGCCGAGTGGCGCGCGATCGTGTCCGCGTGGGATGGTCGTTGCGCCCATTGTGGCGAGCCCGTCGAGGCTCCCACACAGGATCACGTCGTGCCGCTCTCCAAGGGCGGGCCACATGACCCGTTGAACGTGGTCCCTTCGTGCGCCCCCTGTAACCTGGCAAAATACGACCACGAGCCCGAGGGCGCTCGGCAGCGACTCGACGCGGGACTGCCCGCCATGACCCCGGAGAACCAGCATGGCTGACGTGCCGACTCAAAGAGATCTCTTCCTGGCCGGTCGAGCAGAGGCCATCCTCTCGCCGACCCGGTTTGATCGGGCCATCATCGACACCGAGGGCTCGGACGTAAACACGATCCTGAACGTCGCCGCTGCGATGGCACAGGAGACGGTTCGCTACCTCCAGGTGTCGCTGAACGAGCTAGGGCTGGCGACTGCCACCGGCGAGGCGCTCGATCGCTGGGTGTTCGACCGCTACCAGCTCACCCGCAAGGAGGCCACGAACGCGGTCGCTACCCTGACCCTCACTCGGTCGAACACGACGCCCGGCTTCACCATCCCAGCCGGCGCTCAGTTTGGCACCGAGACGGGCGTGATCTTCACCATCCAGAATGACGTGAGCTTCGCGGACGGGGTAGTCGGCCCGCTCTCCGTGCTCGCCATCGCCGAGCGCACCGGCGTGGAGGGCAACGTCGATGACGACGAGATCACGCAGGTCATCACCACGCTCGTGGACGACACGGTGGAGGTGACGAACGGCGAGCCCGCCGCGGGGGGCAACGAGCAGGAGACGGACGACGAGCTGCGCGACCGAGCCCGCGAGTTCTTCGTGACGGCTCGACGCGGCACGCGGGAGGCCATCGAGTTCGGCGCGCTCCAGGTCGGGCGCGTGGCCCAGGCCGCGGCCGAGGAGACGTTCCAGGAGACGACCGGAATCCCCGGCTACCGCGTGACCCTCAACGTCTCCGACACGAACGGGCAGGCCAACACGGCGCTCGCCAGCGAGGTCGAGCAAGAGCTGGACGAGTACCGAGCGCTCGGTGTCCCGGTGCTCGTCATCCCAGCGGTGCCGCAGTTTGTGAACATCACCGCGGCCGGGCTCTCGTTCACCGCGGGGGCCAACACCACGCAGGTTCTCCAGAACGCCACCAACGCGGTGCTCGCCTACGTCAACGGTCTGCCGCCCGGCGGCACGCTTCGCCGCGCCGATCTGTTCCGCGTCCTCTCGGACACTGCCCAGCTTATCGTCCCCGATGGCGCGCTGTCGGAGCCCGCAGGGGATCTCGTTCCTTCCACCGGCACGGTCATCAGGACCACGCAGGACCGCATCTCGCTCTCGGGCTAGACCATGGACGGCTTTCTTCCAGCAGGACGTTTCTTCTGTCGGTGCTGCTTCTGCAAGCAGGACTTCGTGCTGACCGAGGACGCATCACCGGAGGACAAGGAGCCTCCAATCGAGTGCTTCGTCTGCGGCTACGTCTACGATCGCGTTTACCAGGAGATCGATGCGGTGACCGGCGAGCGCCTCCCACCGAACCTGACGGTGAGGTCCGCCATGCCGTTCGAGCTACGGGAGAAGGCGCGCTCAGAGATGCGAGAGGATTTCGTGCGGGACGTGCTGCGCGACGGCGTGCGCCGAGAGAACTTCACCGGCGTGGCGAAGCGAGGGAAGCGGGTGACGCATGGCTAAGGTGCTCCGACCACCGCCCCCGGCTCCCGACAAGGCGAGGCTGTTGGAGGTCTTTCGTCGCGTCGTCCCGCGCGAGTACTACGTGCCGATCGCCGAGGGCGAGCCTGGCGGTCTGCCACATCCCAGCTTCGCGTTGTTCCGCGGCATCTCTCGCGTGTTCGAGGCTGCGGCGCAGAAGGGTACGCGCTCGGTCCAGGCTCGGTACTACCTCCCGAGCGCCGTCCAGCGGGACGTGTCCGCGACGTCGGGACGTCCTGCCGGCATCGCGTCGGGCCTCGTCACGCTCAACCGCGTGGGGCCAACGACGCAGGCGCTCATCA
>Ga0180432_10004220_pt1 | contig 19885 bp, 18 predicted proteins | sample SS_ome_10_FD_132414 | JGI IMG/M metagenome (GOLD analysis project Ga0180432, IMG submission 132414) | Hypersaline lake sediment archaeal communities from the Salton Sea, California, USA - SS_1_MS_2 metaG | ecosystem: Environmental > Aquatic > Non-marine Saline and Alkaline > Hypersaline >...
ACATCGACCCCGGGACCTGGGATATAACCGGCGAGTACAGCCCGGGCGACGATGATTGGGGCGAAGGAGACGAGGTGGACGCGGACTCCGCCGAGCCGCACACGGTGGCCACCTACTCGACCGCCACGGCGTTGAGCCTCTATCCCGGCACGGTGTACGTGAACCAGCCGACCACGCTCGATGCGAACGTCACCGTGACCGGCACGTGGACGCCACCGAGCACGCCGGGGCTGCCCGGCAAGCAGGTCAGCTTTTCGGTGGACGCTCCGCCCGGATCCACCGGCAATCTCTCCTCGTCGTACTGTATCCTCGTCGGCGGGGCGGACGACGCGTCGTGCTCGAACGTTACCTACACCCCGACCGCATCGACTGCCACCGCTTCATCCCCTACGCCCTGGCAGGAAGACCACGACGTCACGGCGACGTTCCCCGGAGATTCTGACTACGCCGCATCCAACAGCGGTTCTACAACATTGACGGTGCTGAAGCGACCGCCGACGATGAGCCTGGTGTTTACCCCCGAGTGGGTGTACGTCGATCAGGAGACGACGATCACGGTCACCGTCTCCGACAGCACCGGCATGCCCGGCTCGACGATCCCCGAGGGAACCGTGACCTTCGATGACAACTCGAAGGCCGGAATCTTCACGCCTGGGGACTCCGGGTCGCTCACGCACGGCACCTACGACGCGACCTACACGCCGGCGGCCGGCGATGCCGGGACGAGCGCCGCAACTCCGCCGTGGCCGACCACGACGATCGATGTCGACTACGACGGTTCGCCGATCTACACCACGGGAACGACCTCCGACACCCTGGAAGTGCGCCTGCGCCCGACCGAGACGACGCTGACGTGGGAGGATTCGCAGGGCGGCAACGATGCGATCTACCTCTACGAGACAGGCCGAGTGATCGTGACGGTGACCGACATCGGCCCGGCGGACAGCGCGTCGCCTCCGCAGGGAACTCTGACGGTCACGGGGGCACCGGCCGGGCTCGTGCCTCTCACGGCGCTGACACCGATCTCGGGCTCGCCAAACGCATCGCGGGCCATCTACAGCTTCCGGATGCTCACGGCGTCCGATCCCCACGTGTTCGTCACCGTGGAGGCGGAGTACCATCCCGTCAGCCCACAGACGCACGACGAAAGCGAAGGCAGCACCGAGGTATCGGTGCAAAAGCGCACGACCGAAACGGCCCTTGCGTGTACGGACGCCGCGCCCTATCCCTGTACGGCCACGGTGACCGACACCGCACCGAGAGGCGACCCGGTGACCCCGGGAGGCAAGGTCGTGGATCAGGCGGATGGCTCCGACTTCTGCGATCCGTACGCGGCGGGGGCGTGCTCGAAGAACTACGACACCGACACGCCGATGATGCAGCCGGTGGCGGTCGCCTACGAGCCGGGCGACAGCGTTCACCTCGGATCGTACGGGATGGACATCATTGAGCGGCCGATCCCGACGGAGCCCGGCGACTGCGGTACGCAACACATCGAGGACTCGATCCTCGGCCTGAGCATCACCTGCACGGTCATGTCGGCACTACAGGTCCTGCTCGAATCGGGCGCCACTGCGGCGGACATCATTGCCGATCCGGTGTGGACCGCGATCTTCCCCGGTTCTACGGTGCCGGTCGGCGACATGATCGCCGCCGGACTCACCGGACTGAGCCTCCACGGCGAGATCGCGATTCAAACGATGTGCACGGACGTGGATGGTGACGGCATCTTCGGCTCCGTCGAGGCGGTCATCGCCGGAATCGAGGATCACGACTGGGATTCCGACAACGACGGGATGGGAGACCTCGACGAGATCGATGAAGCCGGCGGAGATCTGGCGACGAACTACGACGCGAGCAAGCACACGAGCTGTCCGTGCCCCAATCCAACAGTGGCCGACTCCGACGGCGACGACATCATGGACGGAAACGAGCAGGGCTACTTCGGAACCGATTTCTGCAACGACGACACCGACGAAGACGGTCTCTCCGACAGCCAGGAAGTGGGAACGTTCGCTCAGTACAACTCCGATTCTGGCGCCACGATCACGCCCCGGACGGACGCGCGCGACCACGCCGATCCGCTGGCCGCCGACACCGACGGCGACGGACTGGGCGATTACCAGGAATTCACACCCGGCCGCCTGGCGGACTCGACCACCGATCCCGACTACTCCTCGTTCATCAACGACGCCGACAGCGATGACGACGACCTCCAAGACGGCTACGAAGACACGAACAAGAACGGGCGCTGGGAAGGCACGATCGGCGGCAGCGCGACAGCCGGGTCCGGTGAGACGCACCTGTGCATGCGCGACACCGACGGCGACGGCCTGTCCGACGGCGAGGAGGTGGCCCTGTTCGGCGCCGGAAGTGTCCACGTGATCACCCCGACCGGCAGCACCACGACGCCGCCGCTGGACACCGATTCGGACAACGATGGCCTCTCCGACTACGAAGAGGTGAACATCACCAACACCGATCCGCTCGACTTCGACACCGACGACGACGGCCTCTGGGACGTCAACGAGCTGATGGCGACCGGCGGGACTTGGCCGGCACGAAGCTTCTCGCAGGTGTCCGACCCGCTCGATCCGGACACCGACGACGACGACATCCCTGATAACCTGGAGTACAACGGAACCGGGCTCGGCACCGGCCACGGCCTGGGCGGAGAGAACGACACGGAGTGTCCGTTTGTCAACGACGACGACTCCGATAACGACGGCCTGCAGGACGGGACCGAGGACGCCAACCTCGATGGCACCTGGGGGGTCAACGGCTCTGGAATCACGGTCGGCTCGCTGATCCTCGGCACGCAGGCGAGCAAGTCGGTTCCTTATTGGGAGACGAATCTCTGCAACCCGGACACCGACGGAGACGGTCTATTGGACGGCGAGGAGGTCTCTCTGCTCGGCGGCGAGCCGACGTCCGGACGCCCCAGACCCAGCCCGGGCTTCAACCCGGTCACCCCGGAAGCGCGCTCGACGAGCGGCCCTGTGGGGCCCGATTACAGCGGTGCCGGCCCGCTGTACACGTTTGCTCCGTCCTCCGGTTCCTCGCTCCCGCAGACGATCCCGGCACTCGACGTCGACTCGGACAACGACGGACTCTCCGACTACGAAGAGGTCAACATTACGAGGACCGATGCGCTCGATCAGGACACGGACAACGACACGTTGATGGATTCCGACGAGCTGATCGCCACGGGAGGCACTCCCGGCGACCATCCGCAACGGGCCTTCGATCAGAACTCCGATCCGCTCGATATCAACACCGACGACGACTACCTGTTCGATCCCGTGGAGGGGTCGTGCAATTCCGCGGACGGGGCGTGCAGTGACGCAACCTACGCCGGGACCGGGCTTACTCTGGTCACTCCAGGAGAGCTAGGGGGAGAGCGCGACGACGAATGTCCGTACGTGAACAACGCCGACTCCGACGACGACGGCGTGATGGATGGAGCGGTGATCCCGATCTCACGGCAAGGTCCAGGAATGGTGTACTCTTACACCTTCATCGAGGGCTTCTGCGATGTGCTGAACACCGCGGTCGCCCCCCCGGGGATCATCCGCACCGTGGTCACGCCGGCGACCGGTGAGCAGAGCACTGATACGATCTGCAACGTCTGCGATCCCGACTCGGACAGCGACGGCCTCACCGACGGCGAGGAGGTCGGTATTGGAACGGATCCTCAGGACTGGGACACCGACGACGACGGCCGCAACGACTGGCACGAGCAGACCGGCGGCGGCCCGATCCCGACAGACCCGTTCGACCCGGATACCGACGACGACGGCGTGATGGACTCGGCGGAAGTGTTCGGGTCCAACCCGACCAACCCGGTGAACGCGGATACCGACGGCGACGGCCTGTGCGACGGCGGCACCGGCACGCCGTATATGACCAGCGCCCACCCGACCGTTGAGATCAACCCGATCTGCAAGTCGTGCAGCGGTCCCGGGGATGTGGGTCTCGGCTCGTGCGGAACGTCTGTCCGCACTGGCAGTGTCGATGGGATCGGCGACCACCCCAATCCACACGGCTACGGCGAGGACAAAAACGGCAACGGGGCCTGGGACGGTGCCATCGGAAGCCTGTGGGGAAGCGGCGCCCCGGGTGCGCCGGAGACCGATCCGAACCAGTACGACACCGACGGGGACGGCGATGGGGACGGGGTGGAGGTACTCGGGTTTTCCACCTCGCGCCAGAGCTGGATTCCGACCGCCGATCTATTCGGTCGCCCCATCAATGTGACCTACCCCGCGTGCGGTTGTCTGGAGCCGCTGATCGCGGATACCGACGGCGATCAGCTCGACGATGGCTACGAGGACCGCAATCACGACGGCAACTTCGACTTTTTGCCGAGCGAGTTCGATCATGAGGATCCGCTCCCCGGCCCGCCGATTCCCTACCCCACGGAGACCAACCCGTGCAATCCGGATACCGACGACGACGACCTCACTGACTACGAAGAGCGCTATCAGTCTCAGGTCTACGAGTTCTACGCCAACTGGGACAACGACGGTGACGGCCTATACAACGAGGATCCGGTCGACGGCATCGACAACGACGGCGACGGGAAAGTCGACGAGGATCCCCTGGAGCCGACCTTCAATCCGACCAATCCGCTCGATCACGACACCGACAACGACCGGATCTACGACGGCCCGGAGGTGAAGTGGATCTGCACGGAGATCACCTTTTCGACCCTGGACAACGACGGCGACGCGCTGTTCGACGAGGATCCGGTGGACGGTCTCGACAACGACGGCGATGGCCTGTTCGACGAGGACGACGTGGACTTCTTCGTGCGCTTCGTCCCGATGCTCGACCCGACCAACCGCGACTCCGACTCCGATGGATGGCTCGACGGGTTGGATGCGGACCCGTGCAATTCGGACTTGATTCCGATCTTCTTGCCGACCATCGGTTTGCCGGTGGACAGCGACAAGGACGGGTTTGGAGACGAGGATGAGGAAATCGCGGGAACCCACCCGTTGGATCCGGAGGATTATCCGGCTGCCTACAAGCTTGACCTGGACTTCGATACGGAGATCGATGACCGGTTGTGGCTGGAACCGACCGCATGTTGCGGCATCGCCAATTCAGTGGCGATTGACATCGACTGCAACGTCTTGCTCGACGCCCGGGTGCAGATCGTCAAGCAGCGCCACGCGCATCTTGGTGATTTCGACGAAGACGGCTTTGAGGATGACTGCCGCTACGTGATCGAGTACGCATTTGCCAACTACCGTGTGCTGCAGCCGCGCATCGTGGCAACGATCGACGATTACGACTGCGATATGGTCATTGATTGGGTGGTGGTGGAAAAGAAGTAAGCAGCACCGAATCTTCTCTTAAGCAAGATTCCTACATTGCAGTGTGTGGCGCCGGGGGGGGGGTATCCCCGGCGTTTCTTTCTACATGTTCCACCGGCCGCGACCCCGACCGCGACGCCCGGGGCCCGGCTGACGGACAACCACGTGTGGAGACTCCTGAACGGCGAGGGCCTTTCCGTGCATCAGCGCATCGATGACCTTCCGTCGTCCCGAGTAGAGCAAACGCTGGATGGTTCCACGAGAGATGCCCATCTCCTGCGCCGCTTGCTGCTGATCGTGCCCTTCGAAGTCGCACAATCGCATTGCCTCCAGTTCGTCGAGCGCGACTTCGACAATCTCGATTTGCGAAAGGGGAATACCACTCGGTTTAAACAGATTAAACCCGGAGAACTGCGCGCAATAGCGTGGCTTCTTCTGACGCCCCATCCACTCACTTCCTCAAAGGTGCATAAGATTACTATAGCGGCGTCCCAACGGGTTTGTCAAGCGGGAGGGCTGTGATGGAGTGCGCTGTCGATCTCCCGATTGACTCCTTGACACATTATGTGCATATGCTTATAATGGCGGCAATTGAGATCCATAAACAAGGGGAGATGATCACGATGGGAGGACACGGACATCGAAACATGTACTACGCAACCGGGCTCCCCGGCTGGATGCGCTTCGGTTATTCGCCGGGATGGGGAGGGCTTCCCCCGGGGGCACAGTATCTCCAACAGACCGGACAAACGGGACAGTTTGCAGACTGGCTCGGTGTTCCGGCCGGCATGCAAGGAGGCTGGCCGATGCCGGCTCAGTCCACCGAGCAGCAACTGGAGGCGCTCAATTCTCAGAAAGAGGCGTTGGAACAACAACTCGAGGCACTCACCAAACGCCTAGAAGAGCTGGAAAAGGAAGGGTGATCGCGATGAGGGGACGTGGCGGAGGCTTCGGTGGTAGAGGAATCTTCAGGAGGGGCTACGGGATGGGGTTCGGTAGGGGCTTCGGTTTCTTCGGTCAGGGAATGGGCCTTGGAATGAGGTGGAGGCGTACGGCCTGGACGGGTACCCCTTACGCTCGGGGTGGGGCCGGATACAGCACGCCCTGCGGCTATCCCTATGGGGCTTACAGATTCAGCTATCCGTACTACGACTACGGCATGGGGTATCCCGATGGGTAGTCGTCGCGGCAAAAACGGGGGGTGAGAGGAGATGCCGTTTGGAGACGGAATCGGGCCGAGGGGATTAGGGCCGATGATGGGAAGAAGAGCGGGTTTTTGTGCTGGCTTTCCCATTTTAGGGATCGGGTAGGGATGATGCCGCGGTTGGACAAAAAGCGGTTTGTGCATAAGCGTTTGATGTAGAAAGGAGATGTGTTATGCCGGGATTTGACGGTACAGGGCCCCGTGGAATGGGGCCGATGACAGGAGGAAGAAGGGGGTTCTGCAGCCCATGGGGATTGGGATCAATGTACGGCCGCGGAAGGGGGATGCCGTATCCCTATTCCTACACGGGAGCGCCCTATTTCGGAGCATCCGCGTATGCCCCAGCAGTTGCCCCCTATGCGCCACAGATGAGTGAGGAACAGGAGCTTCAATTGTTGAAGGAAGAGGCGCGGAGGGTCAAGGATCAGCTGACGCAGATCAGTGACAGGATACGGAAATTGGAGACTTGAGAACAGCCCAACAGATGGAGGATGAAGATCGCGATATCAGTGGACGGTCTTGGGTTTGGATGGTCAAGGTAGATCCTTCTTTTCTAAGGAGATTCCGATGACTTACCATCTTCCGTCCCGTACGGGCGCTGTTCGCTATCGGTAAGGGCATGAGGAGGCTGACATGAGAATTGCTGTTGCCACGACACGCGGCGGGTTGGACGATATGATCTCCGCGGTCTTCGGGCGCTGTCCGACCTTCACGCTGGTTGACGTTAAGGATGGAGAAGTCGTTTCTCACGAGGTGGTTGAAAACCCCCACGCCGGGGCGATGGGCGGGGCCGGGATTCAGGCGGCCCAGCTTATCCTCTCCAAGGGTGCGCAGGCGATCCTTGCCGGAGCGTTCGGCCCGAATGCCTCCAACGTCTTCTCCCAGGGAGGGGTGCAAACGGTTCCGGCTCAAGGGCCCGTGAAAGAGAACGTAGTTGAGTTTGCTGCCGGCCGTCTCTCCGCTTCATCCGGTCCTACCGTGGCGGCCTTCGCGGGCCGCGGCGCGGGGACCACCGGTCGTGGAATGGGACGGGGAATGGGCATGGGGCGGGGAATGGGTGGCGGCGCGGGTATGACCGGCATGTCCACGCCAGCCCCGACGCCTCCGGCTACGGACGCAATGGCCGGCTTGGTCGAGCAATTGCGAGGACTCACGAGCCGGCTTGAGAAACTGACCCATCGCATCGACGCGCTGGAAAGGAGAAAAACGTGACGATTTGTATTACCGCGAGTGGGCGAACGCTTGAATCGCCAGTTGATCCGAGCTTTGGACGGACACAATACTTCTTGTTTATCGATCCCGCCACTCTGGAGGTGACGCCGGTGGAGAATACACCCGGAGCCCACGGCGCCGGGGTACAGGCAGCACAGACCGTCGCCAACAAGGGCGCAAGTGTAGTGATTACTGGAAACGTGGGGCCCAATGCCCATCAGGGCCTCTCCGCTGCCGGGATCGAGATCTACGTGGGAGCCGAGGGCACGGCCAAGCAGGCACTGGATGATTACCGTGCCGGCCGTCTTGCCCGCACGCAAACCCCAACAAGCGCGAGACACGGAGGAGGAAGACGATGACCCAAGTATGCATACCTACAGCGGGACCCGGCGGGCTCGACGATCTTGTCGGCGAGCACTTCGGTCGAGTGCCGAGCTACACCATCTACAACAGTGAGACCGGCGAGGTGGAGGTAGTGGATAACACCTCCGAGCACGCGGGCGGGAGCGGCCTACCTGCTCAGATCCTCGCCAGTCTGGGAATTGACGTTCTCTTGTGCAACGGACTCGGCCGCCGGGCGATTGGGATCCTAAACGAGAACGGAATCGAAGTCTGCGTCGGTGTTTCGGGGACGGCAGGCGAGGCGATCGAATCCTGGAAGGGCGGCCGGTTGTCCGGGGCCTCCGAAGGGGACGCCTGCCAAAAGCACACGTTCCACGATCACCACTGATACGGATGCAGATCACCGTTGCCAGTGGAAAAGGGGGAACGGGAAAGACGACGGTTGCCGTCAATTTGGCCCTTTCTCTTCTCGGACTAAAACCAGTGCAGTTCCTCGACTGCGACGTGGAAGAACCCAACGCCCACATCTTTCTGAAGCCCCGCATCGAGCGAACACGCTCGGTGGAAAAGCTCCTTCCCGAGGTGGACGGCGCTCTGTGCGATCAGTGTGGGGCGTGCGCCGATGCATGCGAGTTCAACGCGATCGCCGTCATCGGAACAAAGGTGCTCGTTTATGATGAACTCTGCCACGGGTGTGGCCTCTGTCGGATGGTCTGCCCAACTGAAGCGATTCACGAGATCCCACACGAGCTCGGAGTGATCGAATCTGGGACGGTGCGGGAATTCCCATTTTCCCAGGGGCGATTGAACGTGGGGGAGGCGATGGCCACACCGATTATCCACGAGTTAAAGAAAGAGGTCATCTCCGATTCTGTGGTGGTTGTAGACGCGCCACCTGGGACCGGGTGTCCAACGATCGCTGCGCTGCACGGGGCCGATCTTGCTCTGCTGGTCACCGAGCCGACGCCGTTCGGCCTGCACGACCTCAATGCAGCAGTGGGGGTCGCCCGGACGCTCGAAGTCCCAACCGCTGTGATCCTTAACCGTGCCGGAATCGGGGACAACCGGGTCGAAGATTACTGCCAACAGGAAGGGATTCCTATTGTCATGAAGGTTCCATTCGATCGCGAAATCGCCTCCCTATACTCAGCAGGGATTCCGCTCGTTGACGCGGTTCCTTCGTGGAAGGAACGCTTCGGCGTCCTCTACCGGAAAGCGCAATCGTTCTCCCAGAACGCCGGTTCCTCTGTAGCGTCGGACCTTGCGTCCGACGAACAGAAACGTCGCAGACAAGCTGCGACGCTACAAGAAGGATCGAAGAGGAGAGATCCATGAAAAGCATCCTCTTTTTATCGGGAAAAGGCGGGACAGGGAAGACTTCGCTTGCCGGTGCGTTTGCCTTTCTGGCAACGGAGAAAGTGCTCGTCGATTGCGATGTCGACGCGGCGAACCTTCATCTCTTGCTCGACCCCGAGGTGGTCACCGAAGGGGAGTTCGAAGGCTCCAAGGAGGCGGTCAAGGATCCCGAACGGTGCACTTCTTGCGGAAAGTGCCGCCAGGTGTGTCGCTTTCTGGCGATCGATGAGGATTTCGTGATCGATCCCTATCTGTGCGAGGGGTGCGGAGCGTGCGCGTACGTCTGTCCGGTTGACGCGATCACGCTCTCTCCCCGGGAGTCCGGACACTGGGTGACAGCGACCACCCGGTTGGGACCGCTGGCGAGCGCTGAACTCTATCCGGGAGAGGAGACCTCGGGAAAGCTCGTCATGCTCGTCAAGCAGAAGGCGGGCGAGTTGGGAAAGCGGGTGAAGGCGGAGCGACTGATAATTGACGGGGCACCCGGAATCGGCTGTCCGGTGATCGCCTCGGCGAGCGGGACAAACGCGGTGATCCTGGTGACCGAGCCGAGCCTCTCCGGTCTGCACGACCTTAAGCGCATTCTAGGAGTGGTCCAGCACTTTCGCATTCCCGCCTACCTTGTCATCAACAAAGCCGATCTCTCCGAAGAGATGTCACGCAAGATCGAAGCGTTCGCGGCGACCCAGGATCTTCGCGTCCTCGGGCGGATCCCCTACGACCGAACCGTCACAACCCAAATGGTTGCCGGAAAAAGTGCCGTAGAGGATACAGAAAGTCCCGCCGGAGCGGCGATGCGACGGATCTTTGAGTGCTTCACGGAGGCGTTCAATGATCGTCGATGATCTTCTAGCGGAGGTGAGACCGGCGCTTGCAGAGCGCGCCGTTGTCGACGTGCGGATTGGCCTCGGTTACACCGCAGTCCTGCTCGACGATGGCGGCTGTGGCCTCGCCGGAACGCTCACCGAGGGGGCGCATGGCTGCTGTACCCACCTTGTGCAGGCGGGAGAATTGATCGGAAGGCCGGCCGTGGAGGTGGCAGAATGGATCCTCTCCTGCGATCCGGTTGCCTCATCGGTGGCGATGGCAACGCTCAATGCTGCCTTAAACCGACACGGGGAACCGGGGCCAAGCCCGCTCGACGCATTTCCGGTTGACGGAGCCAGCGTGGGCATGGTTGGCTGCTTCTCGCCGCTTGTCCCCGAGCTGCGGCGACGAGCCTCCGCCTTGCACATCTTTGAGCGGAGGCCCGTTTCAGCCGAGGTCCACCCCGATTGGGCCGCGGAGCGGCTTCTACCCACCTGCGATGTTGTTCTCATCACCTCCCTGACCCTGGTCAACAAGACACTCGATCACCTGTTGCAGCTGGCAAAGGGAAGAGTCGCCCTGATCGGTCCGACGACCCCGCTCTCACCGGTTCTTGCTCGGTACGGAGTCTGTCACCTGTTTGCCACAGTGGTCGTCGATCACAAGCGGGTTTTGGCCACGGTGAGTCAGGCCGGTGGAACGCAACGGTTCCAAGACGCAGTCAGGAAGGTTTACTTACCGCTTACGTGCGATTAGCAAGGAGGTGCGACGTGCCAAGAAGAGATGGAACAGGACCGACTGGGGCCGGTCGAGGCACCGGGATGGGCCGTGGTCGGGGTCAAGGGGGGCAGGGCCGCGGGCGGATGGGCGGCAATCGTGCCGGTGCAGGGCCGTCGGGCTACTGTGTCTGTCCGAGCTGTGGGCAGCGGCTCGCCCACATCGTGGGCACACCGTGCTACCAGAGAGGTTGCCCTCAATGTGGGGCCAAGATGGCGCGCGAATAAAACCGCAATAGGGCCGCTTTCTGAAGAGAGAGGTAGTGGAGAGGGTTTCATGAAGGTTTACCTGGATTGCATCCCCTGTTTTCTGCGCCAGGCGCTTGAGGCCGCGCGATGGGCAACCGACGACGAGCGCTGCCAACGCACGGTGTTGGATACGGTGGCTCGACTCATCCCCGGCCTCCCTCTGAACGCGACACCGATCGATATGGGCAGAGAGATACACCGCGCCGTGCGGGAGGTTACCGGAACCGACGACCCCTACCGCGAGGTGAAAAAGCAGGTCAACGACCGAGCCCTTGCACTCTATTCGGAGTGTCAAAAACGCGTGGAGGCTTCCGCCGATCCACTATTCACCGCACTCAAGGTTGCTGCTGCAGGCAACGTGATCGATTTTGCGGTCCATTCAATCTTCGACCTTAATCTCTCGATTGAGGAGGCCTTGAAAGACGGGGTGCGAATGGCCGATTATCCTGCTTTAAAGAAAAGGCTAAAAGACGTTGCCGAAGTGCTCTATCTTGGGGACAACGCGGGTGAGATTGTGTTTGACAAACTTGTCGTGGAGCAGCTGGTCAAGCTTGGAAAGAGAGTCACCTACGTCGTACGGGGCGAACCGATCATCAATGATGTCACCGTCGACGATGCCTCCTATGTGAGTATGGATGAGATCGCCCGGGTTGTATCAAGCGGCTCGGACGGACCCGGAACGACCCTGCGCTGGTGTCGGGCCGGTTTCATCGACAGATTCAGAGGCGCCAGGCTCATCATCTCGAAAGGACAGGGCAACTTCGAGGGGCTATCCGACGCAAACTCACCGATCTTCTTTCTGCTCAAGGTGAAGTGCCCCGTTGTGGCTCAGGAGCTCGGCGAGAAGCACGGAGAGATCGTTCTGCGCGCGCAGAAGGATTGGAAAAAGAGGACGGGATGACCATCAAAGAGAACGTCGAGCGGCTTTTGGAAGAGCTTCCTGCTGGAGTCACGCTCGTTGCGGCCGCCAAGACGCGGGCCGCCGGACAGATTCTGGAGGCAATCGACGCCGGAATCAGGATCGTCGGCGAGAACTACGTGCAAGAGGCTCAGGCCGCGTTTGCGGTCATCGGTAACAGGGCAAAGTGGCATATGATAGGACATCTGCAGCGCAACAAGGTCAAACAGGCGGTCGAAATCTTCGACGCGATCGAGACGGTCGATTCGCTTCGGCTGGCGTCCGAAATTGACAGACGGTGTGCCCGAATTGGACGCACGATGTCCGTGCTCATCGAGATCAACAGCGGCCGCGAGTCCCAAAAGGCAGGGGTTCTTCCCGAGGACGCCGAGGACCTGCTTCGAGGGCTGGCCTCCTTCGAGCGCGTGAAGGTAGAGGGGCTGATGACGATGGGTCCGCAGTCTGGCGACCCCGAGAATGCCCGTCCCTATTTCAAGGAGACCAAACGCTTGTTCGACGAGATGAAGATCCTAAAACTGGCAAACGTCAAGATGCGCCATCTCTCGATGGGGATGAGCAATTCCTATCGGGTGGCGATCGAGGAAGGAGCGGACATGATCCGAGTTGGCACGGGAATCTTTGGGCTACGACAATGAGCAGTCAAAAACCGCAACTGGAGCAGACGAAATCGATGGAGGAAGGAATCAAGAAGGCGATGGGTCTTGTTGACTATCGAATCGTGGTTTTCAGCGGCAAGGGCGGTGTTGGGAAGACAACGGTATCGGTGAATCTCGCCTACGCGCTGACAAAGCGTGGCAAGCGCGTCGGCCTGCTCGACGCGGACATCACAGGGCCGAACGTCCCTCAAATGGTGGGAATCGCAGAGTCGTTGGAGGCCGATACTGAGCGAATCCTTCCCCATGAGAAAGATGGTGTGAAGATCGTCTCGCTCGCCTCGATGGTGCCGCCGGAAGTTGCCATCATCTGGCGAGGACCGCTCCGCTCTAAGGCGATCGAACAGCTTCTCGGAGACGCGAAGTGGGGAACGCTCGACTTCCTGATCATCGATCTTCCTCCCGGAACAGGGGACGAGGTATTGACGATCGCCCAGAGAACCTCGCCTCAGATGGCAATCGTTGTCACCACTCCGCAGGAAGTGGCTCTGATCGATGCGCGCCGGGCGGTGAACATGGCCAAGAAAATGGAGATCAGACAGATCGGGGTTGTGGAGAACATGTCCGGCCTTGTTTGCCCGCATTGCGGAGAACGGATTGATCTCTTCGGTATTGATGGAGGACGGCGGGATGCGTTGAGGCTCGGCGTCCGATTCCTCGGAGCGATCCCCATCGACCCAAACGTGCGTGTAGGGGCCGACGTGGGACAACCGATACTGCTGGCAAACCCACATGCCGATGCCTCACAGGCTTTCTTGTCCATTGCCGCTCGGGTTGAGGAGATCCTGGTCAAATAGAGCTGTACAAGGGGGAAAGATGAAGCTTGGCATCGCGTCGGATTCTCATGATAACCTTGCGAAGATCACTGCAGCAGTGGAGTGCTTCAACGACGAGGGAGTATCGTTGGTTCTTCATGCCGGCGACTACATCTCGCCGATTACTGCGCACGCCTTCGAGAAGCTCGACGCACCGCTTGTGGGGGTCTTTGGCAACAATGATGGGGACAGGCTTTTCCTCGTCGAGCGATTTCGCAACATCGGCGAGATTCACCCCGATCATCACGAGTTCGAGGTCGATGGAAAGAAGGGCGTGCTGATGCACGAACCGAAGTTCATCGATGCATTGGTCAAAAGCGGCCTCTACGACCTTGTTATCTACGGCCACACCCATCAGATCGACCTTCGCGAAGGACAACCGCTCGTGATCAACCCGGGTGAGTGTGGAGGATGGCTCACCGGACGAGCCACGGTTGCGATTGTGGAAACCGAAGACTTGAGCGTCCGCCTGATCGACCTGTAACCAGAAGAAAGGAGGGCGCATGAGTCTCGTATACGGACCGGTCCCTTCGCGTCGGCTGGGTATGTCCTTGGGGATCGATCCGATCCCACGGCTGATCTGCACCTTCGACTGTCTCTATTGTCAGCTGGGAACCAAGCGGCGTGTTGTCTCCGGTCCCGAGGATGTTGCCGAGTCCTTCCCGAGCCCGGAGGCGATCGTCGAGGCCGTTCATACGGCGATCAAGCGCCACGACCGCATCGACTATCTGACCTTCTCCGGGTCGGGGGAACCGACGCTGAATCCGCGCCTTGCCGAGACGGTGGAGGCGCTGCGGGCGGTCAGCGAAATTCCCGTCGCCCTCATCACCAATGCCTCCCTACTCACCCGGCCGGAAGTCATGGCAGCGGCCGCGCAGTGCAACTTGGTGTTGCCATCCCTCGACGCCGGCGATCAGGAGACATTCGTATGGATCGACCGACCCGCTCCCGGGTTCAAGATCGATGCGATCGCCGATGCGATCGCCACACTCGCCCGAAAGACCGCAATCTGGCTCGAGGTGATGCTCGTGGCGTCGAAGACGGAAGAGACGAATACCCACCCGGAATTGATTGGGTACCTCATCGAAGAGATCAGACGTATTCACCCCCACGAGGTGACCCTGAACACCTGCGTCCGACCGCCGACAGAAGAAGGGGTAGAGCCCGTGCCCGAAGACAAGCTGCAGACCATTCGGAAGCGGATGGAACAGGAGCTTCCCGGAATCCCGGTCGTAGTGGTGCCCAAGCGAACGGCAACGCGCTCGAAGCTATTGCGGGAGGATGAATTGAGGCAAGAGATACTAAGAACACTCAAGGTTCGACCTTGCACGCCGGTCGATCTCTCTGATACGTTGGGGATCAACCCGGCAGAGGTGGGGAAATACCTAGCGCGGCTAGTAGAGGATGGGAAGATCGGCCGGCGCGTTCAGGCGGGCGAGCTATACTACCTGGAAGCCAAGGAGGACTGAAGTGGAGCGCATTCTGATCCTTTATGACAACCGAAGCCATCGTGAGACCTTGCGTCCCGGATGGGGCTTTTCCGCGCTGATTGAGCGCGGCGGGAACGTGGTGCTGTTCGACGTCGGAGCCGACGTTCTCGTGTTCAAGCACAACGCCAAGGCATGTGGCGTCGACCCGAAGGCCACCGACGCGCTGGTCCTGTCCCACGAACACTGCGATCACATCGGCGCGATTAGCGCCGCGCTGCACAGGGAGTTGGACGTATATTATCCGGCCTCGTTCTCGTCGCGGTTTGAGAAGGAGATCTGGGATGAAGGAAGAAAGCCGTCCTGGGCGCCTCGCCCCGTCACTGACCCCGTGGAGATCGCGCCCGGTATTCACTCCACCGGCGAGCTCAAAGGCAAAAGCGGAATCGTCGAGCAGGGCGTGATCGTCGAAGCTGGGGAGGGGCCGATTCTCATCACCGGCTGTGCCCATCCGGGAATCGTACAGATGGTCGAGGTAGCGACGGATGCTGTTGGCCGATGCCCGCACCTTGTTCTTGGCGGGTTCCATCTGTTCAGGAAGAAGGCCGCAGAGGTGCAGGCAATCGCGGAACAACTAAAACAGCTTGGCGTGAAGGAGATCGCTCCTTGCCACTGCACCGGCGAGCGCGCAACGACGGTCCTTTGTGAAGCCTTTACAGATGCGTCCACCGGGATCGGCGTAGGAACTGAGATCCCTATCCGATGATCGATACCGTTGGCATTTCCATATTGGCCCATCTTCCCCTTGGTGTCGATCACGTCAAAACCCCGGGACGGCACTGCACCTTCGTTGGGTTGGCCCGGCAGGGGTCGTTGGTGTGGGCCGCCGGCCAGGAGATCACCTGTCCGCTTGCCCGGTTCAATCTGGGGCTGGATCCCCCGAACCAGGAGACGATCGACACGCTTGCTGGCACAATCGTCGAGTGGGAGTGCGCAAGAGATGTGGGAATTGCACGAAGCTTCGTGGAGACACTCTCTCCCCTACCGTTCGGCCAACGTGTTTTCGTATACGGACCGCTGTCGAAGATGCCTTTTCCACCCGACCTTGTTCTGCTCATCCTGAAGCCACAGCAGGCGATGGAGCACCTCCTTGCCCTTACCACGGCAACCGGAGAACTGAGTGGGAGCCCTGTCGGAGGACTGGGCGCGCTGTGTGGCGAGTGCACGGCGGTTCCTCTACTGACCGAAAGGGCCGTGGTCTCCCCCGGCTGTCCCGGAAGCCGCCGCGAGGCGTTCCTCACCGAGGAGCAATTGTTCCTATCCGTTCTTTACCAACAGTACAGCTCAACGATCGCTGTTTCGAAATAGGTTTAACCAAAAGCCCTGTCGGTCTCTGTACCAACCATCCTTTACCGATGATTGGCGACGGCGATCTTGGGTGCTATGCTGGAAACGGCAACACAGATGGGGTGATGTCACGTGCTCGACCATCGCGTCTCCGGGAGACGGAGCGCAAGCAGTGGGATCGCAATTCTCGCCGTCGTGGTATGCGTTGCCTGCTGGTTACCGGATGCGTTCAGGCTCGATCTTCTGCCGCGCCCCACAACAGCCTTTGCAGGGCAGCAGACAGGGTCCGACACACTGACCGTTGCGGCTGTAACGCCTGAGTCTCCGTTGGAGTGGGACAAGCCGCGGTTCACCGAGCGCGGGGAGGAGCGCGAGCGGATGGTGGCCGAGCAGATCATCGGCCGCGGGGTGGACGATGCGGCAGTGCTCGACGCGATGCGTTGTGTGCCGCGGCATCGTTTTGTGCCTGCCCGGTATGCAGAAAGCGCCTACGCCGATCGGCCGCTGCCAATCGGTCATGGTCAGACGATCTCCCAGCCGTACATCGTGGCGTTGATGACGGAACTCCTCGAAGTGAATCCCAGAGACGTACTCCTCGAAATCGGTACGGGCAGCGGTTACCAAGCCGCCGTGCTCACGGAACTGACGCCCTTTGTGTACACGATAGAGATCATCCACGTGCTGGGGGAGCAGGCGGCCGAGCGCCTGGCCGCGCTCGGGTACGCAACCGTTGGAGCCAGGATCGCTGACGGCTACTACGGCTGGGAGCAGCAGGCGCCGTTCGACGGGATCATCGTCACCTGCGCCGCCGGACACATCCCCCCGCCGCTGCTCGCTCAGCTGGCGCCCGGCGGTAGGATGGTGATCCCGGTGGGGCCGGTGTACGATGTACAATACCTTGTCCTTGTCACCAAGGACGAGGCCGGCACGCTCCGCTCGGAGACCTTGCTTCCGGTCAGATTCGTTCCCATGACCGGGCGTGCTTTGGAAGGATCGTGAGGGCCCGGCTTCCCACGCGGCACACCCTCGTTTCAAGCTCGGCCGTTTTTCTTGTCTCCGCCGCAATCATCGGGCTGGAACTTGCCTTGATGCGCTGCCTGTCCGTAGCGACGTGGCATCACTTCGCCTACCTTGTTTTGAGCACCGCGCTGCTCGGTTTTGGCGCAAGCGGCACGCTGCTCTGCTTTGCCGGCCGGTTCCTCGAGCGCCGGTTTGGGTTGTGGAGCATTGCGCTGACACTCTCCTTTGCCCTCTCGGTACCACTGTGCTTCCGGGGTGCCCAGGCCCTGCCCCTGGATCCCCAGTACCTTCTCTTCAGTAGTCGGCAGATCTGCGTTCTGATCCTCTATCACCTGCTTCTGTTCGTGCCGTTCTTGTTGGGAGCGACGGTGGTTGGCCTAGCGCTGATGCACTTCAGGGGACGAGTGCACGGGATCTACGGAGCGAACCTGCTCGGAAGCGGAACAGGCGGGGTGCTGATGCTCCTTCTCATGGTGGTGTTGCCCGAGACCAGGCTCCTCTGCGTCACCTCCGGGTTGATCCTGATCGCCGCCGCGGTTTGGGTCGTCAGCGCCGAGACCAGCAGTGACAAATGCGCTCCTTCCCGACGCGACAGATCCTGGCGATGGATCGCTGTGGTCTGTACCGCAATGATTCTTGCGCTGCTGGCCACGGTGTGGCCGCCCACGCTTCGTATCGATCCGTACAAGTCGCTTGCCGTTGTGCGACGCTACGAAGCGCAGTCCGACGCCGAACATCTGCTCACAGGGTACAGTCCGCGCGGCCGGCTCGACGTGTATGCCTCGCCGCTGTTTCACGACACCCTGTTCGCCGGATTCACCGCCCTGTCTCCAGCACCTGCTCAACTCCGACTTCTCGTCGATGGAAACGCCGCAGGCACGGTCTTCACCATCGACAGCGCGGACGAGGCAGAGATCCTCGACCACACACCGATGTCGGTAGCGTATCGGCTGGTTGATCACCCCAGTGTGCTCCTGCTCGGCGAGACGGCAGGAACCAACGTGTGGCTGGCGCGTCGGTTCGACGCATCGTGTGTTACCATCGTGCAGGGCAACCCGCAGATTGTCGAGTGGATGACCGGGTCGCTTGCCGAGGTGTCCGGACACGTGTTCTCGCTTCCGGGGGTCAAAGTGGCACCGGTCGACCCGCGGCTCTTTCTGGAGAGTCGGGAGGAGCGTTACGACTTGATTCAGCTGGTTCACACAGAGGGGATGGCCGTCGGCGTGAGCAGTCTGCTGTCCGTGCACGAGGATTTCCTGCTGACCCGCGAAGGCCTGGCTCGGTGTTTGATGCGTCTTACCCCCAACGGGCTGCTCGCCGTCACCCGCCAGATTCAGGACCCACCACGCGACAACGTCAAGCTGCTCGCCACCGTGGCCGAGGCGTTGGAGTCTTTGGGTGTCAAAGAGCCAGGCCAACACATCGTTCAAATCCGCAACTACCTGGCGGTGACGACCCTTGCCTCGCTTGCGCCGCTCGATGCTGCAACCTGCGAGCGGTTGCTCTCCGTTGCCGAAGAGCTGCAGCTTGACATTGAATGGGCCCCGTGCCCCGGTGTTGATCCCACCGACCAGCTTGCCAAGCTCTCCGGTCCGCCTGGTGCGGACTACTCCTACTACCACTACGCCGCCGCCGAGATCTTCTCGCCGCAGCGGGAGGCCTTTCTCGATGACTGGGTGTACGACGTGAGGCCGACGAGTGACGACCGTCCGTACTTCTACAACTTCTTTCGCTGGAGATCGCTTCCGTTGTTCAGGCAAGTGTACGGTTCGACGTGGTTCCGTAAACTGGAACTGGGGTACGTGGTCATCATCGGTGTGCTGATCGAAGTCGTGGTCGTAGGGAGCATCTTGATCCTGCTTCCTCTCCTGTGGCTCAACCGACGATCCGGGCAACGTGCGGGACGCCTGCCGACTGCCGTCTATTTCCTGTTACTCGGGCTTGCCTACATGCTGTTGGAAATCGTGTTGATCAACAAGTTCACCAATCTACTAGGTGATCCGATCCTGTCGGCCGGCGGTGTTGTCAGCGCGTTCCTGGTGGCAAGCAGTCTGGGAAGCCTTGCGAGCAGACGGCTCTTTCGTCAACCGCGCCACGCCATTACCGCAGCCGTGCTCGGCATCGTCGCGCTCGCTCTCGTCTATGCCTTTATTCTGGATAACCTGTTTCCCCTCGCCGCGTCCTGGGGGACCGCCTCGAGATTTTCTCTCGCGATTCTCTTGGCCGGTCCACTGGCATTCCTGATGGGCTTTCCGTTCCCCAACGGCCTGGCTATGGTGCAAAAGGGACGCTCGGTGCTCGTCCCTTGGGCGTGGGGCGTGAACGGCTTTGCCTCCGTCGCCGGCCCGCCGCTTGGGGTCGTCCTCGCCGTGGCCAGCGGCTTTCGGTGGGTGTTTCTCCTCGCGGCCGCGCTGTACGCCTGTGCGGGGTTGGTGGC
>Ga0180432_10004221_pt1 | contig 19885 bp, 14 predicted proteins | sample SS_ome_10_FD_132414 | JGI IMG/M metagenome (GOLD analysis project Ga0180432, IMG submission 132414) | Hypersaline lake sediment archaeal communities from the Salton Sea, California, USA - SS_1_MS_2 metaG | ecosystem: Environmental > Aquatic > Non-marine Saline and Alkaline > Hypersaline >...
AAACCTGCAATAAGTATAGACTCCATTTACCGGCACGAAATGAATCAGTTTTCCATTATGTATCGCAGTGGCGGTCTTTCTCCAATTGAGTAGTTTCTTGATAAAACGCCGTGCTTCCATTTGCTCGTTTGTTAATCCCTGATTCGTAAATGCGTTGACCTCGTCATCTTCCCAGCCGCCCGGAAAATCACTCCTGATATTACCATGGCTGTCATCTCCTTTATTCGACATGAGGATTTCGGTGCCGTAGTAGAACTGCGGCGTACCGCGCATAGTAGCAAAAAATGTCATCGCTAATTTGAACAAGCCGATATCTTCATTTAACTGGGTGAAGATACGGCTCATGTCATGGTTGTCGGGGAAGATGACATGCTTAAACGGATCCGCGTAGAGGAAATCATTCGACAGCATCTCGTAAAGATTTATCATCCCGGCATTCCACGACTCTTGCTTTGTCAGGGCACTTTTCATCGCATTCTGCAAAGGAAAATCGAGCAGCCCGGGCAAACAGGAAGTATAGCCGTCGGGATTCTCCCTGCCCTTCTGCCAATAGGCTAAGACCGCAGGGTTTAGACTCCATTCTTCGCCGCAGATATTAAAGTCAGGGTATTCATCCATAACCGCACATGTCCAGTCTCTCATGAAATCCTTGTCCGAATAGGAGTATGTATCCATTCTGACCCCGGTTAGGTTCAGGTATTCGATCCACCATAACGTGTTCTGGATAAGGTAATCGGCCAATAGCGGATTTCTTTGATTGAGGTCGGGCATGGTCGGCACAAACCATCCATCGGTAAAATGTTGACGGTCATAATTCGAGGCGTAAGGATCTCGCAGTGTTGTACGCCTGTGATTCGTAATAAAATAGTCATCGGGATTGTTTATCCAGTCATCGGACGGTAAATCGTCCATCCACCAGTGTTCGGAACCACAATGGTTCATGATCATATCCATAATGAGCTTGATGCCCTTGTCCCGGGCCTTGGTGGAAAGTTCTTTGTATTCCGAATTCGTTCCCAAACGGGGGTCAACTTTGAAGAAATCTGTCGTAGAATAGCCGTGGTAGGACGCTGCGGGTTGATTATTCTCCAGGACCGGATTCAGCCAGATAGCGGTAAATCCCAAATCAGCAATATAATCCAGGCTGTTGATGATTCCCCGGATATCGCCGCCATGCCGACCCCATTTGTCGCCGCGGTTAGCTTTGTCCAGCATCCGTTCGATATTGTCGTTACGGGTATCGCCATTGGCAAAACGGTCGGGAGTTATGAGGTACACGACATCGGAATTATCGTACCCCTTTCGCGAAGCAGCATCCTTTTCTCTCGTCAATAACCGATAATCGATGTTGGCGACTACGCGATCTTCATTGTTTTTAAACTGGATTGTAAATTCCCCCGGAGTGACTTCCGGCTCGACCTCGAGGTACATGAAAAGATAATTTCCATTTTCCACCAAAACCGTTTTTTTGAGGGCAATTCCTTCATATTCAATATCCGGCTTTAACTCGGCAACATTTTTCCCATAGATCATTATTTGCAACTGGGGATTATGCATCCCTTTCCACCAGAAAGGGGGCTCGACACGCTCAATGATGCGTTGTGCCAAAGTGGCAGGCGCTATCAGAAAGAAAAGGCATATCAGACTTTTTCTTATCTGTTTCCTTTTCTGCATGATTTGAATTCCCTTAAGATAGTCTCCCTCGACATCTGTCGGCGATTAGTTTTCTTAGCGATTCCAATGGCTCCCTTCTCAGCCACTCTTTCAGGCCTCACCGTCCCGCAGACAACTCGCCCACCTATTTCGGCGTCGCCTCACAGTGAGGATATCGGTAGTCGGCGTTGTCGTTCGTCGATACTTTCCGGGTGGACCCGTCCTCCAATGTGTAGAGGTAGAGTGACGGGCTGGCATGGTACACAATCGCTGTTTCGTCCCTGGTCCAGCGGGGGTAGGCGAACCAGCGATTCGCCCCCTCCCCGTTGGCGAAGGCCTTGGCATTTGTGATGCTGGGCTTGTTAGCGTCGAAGTCGGCGATGTAGAGCGTACGCCCCGGGTCCTTATACTTGAATCCCGTCTGGTACTCGAAGCAAACCTTCTTTTCGCTCGGTGAGATACTCACGCGATCCAGCAGCCCCTTTGTTGCCAACTCGCAGTCGATGCGTTCGTAGCGAGGATCTCCGCCGACATTGGGTGTCATCAGGAAATAGCCTCGCCCCTGCTTCGGGTGTGCCGACTGTACGAGAATTCTGCCGTCTTCCAGGCACGTGTAGGCCCAGGTGTGATAGCGCTTGTCGGTGAGGGCGACCTCCTGCCCGGGCTTGGCGCCTACCTTGCTTTTCATCACGTAGAAGCCTCCCGTGGCCGGGTTCTTCCGGTTCCAGATGGGCGTATTGGTTCCGTCGCGCGTCCAGGTTTGATTGAAATCCGTATGTGTGCCGTCGGTCAGTTGATGAAAGCCTGTGCCGTCAACGTTAATAATACAAATCGCGGTTTTCCACATCACGGTCACGCGGTGGTTCTTCAATCGGCGAAAGAACACGAGCATATCGCCGGTCTTCGACCAGGATGGCTTGAAGTCCCAGTGCCCCTTTGTGAGCGGTTTATCTTCCGGCGTGCCGTATGTGTTCACATGGATCTCGCCGTTCATGAAATAAGAGCCCCGATAGCCAGTGCTTCTCACCTCCGCCGCTTTTCGCGGCTCTGCGCTCTCGCGGGAGGCTTTGCGCAAAATCGCGGCAATTTTGGGTCGAGTCGCCTTTATTCTTTCAAGGTCCAACTGGAGTTTCCAGAGTTCCGCTAACCATGTGTAGATGCCTTCCAACTCCTGACTCCAGTCACCCGCGACTGTATCAAGCGGCGTTTCGCCTCTGACGTTCTTGGCATCCACCACTGCGCCTTTGCCCAGGAGCAGTTTGACAATCTCTATATGGCAGAAGAAGGCCGCCCCATGCAGAGCCGTTGCTCCGTCGTTGCTTGTGGCATTGACATTCGCCCCTTTCTCTATCAGGAATTTGGCGGCTTCGATCCGACCGAAGGCAGCCGCCACCAGCAAAGGTGTGCCGCCCCCGGCCGACTCCTTGGCATCGACGTCTGTACCGGCTTCCAAATGCTGCTTGATAGCCTCGATGTTACCACTCGCGGCCACCTCCCAAATATCGACATCCGGCTCAGCAGCGACCGATTTTGTTATCTGTCCGCATGCTACGAGCAGGGCGGTCACTAAAAGCCATGTGTTAATCTTGTTCATTCTATGTCTCCCTTTTTTTCGTGCTTTTCATTTCTGTACCGACTGACTCGATTTACCACCGGACTCTCGGAGGAGCTCGGCAATCGCACGCCTGGATTTGCCATCGGAAAACTTCTCGTAGGTGGTTGCGTCCAGCGGCGTGCCGTTCTTGTCCCTGGCATTCACGTTCGCCCCGGCATCAATCAACTGTCCGGCCATTTCCACGCGTCCCAAAACAGCCGCCCAGTGCAGCGGTGTGCCGCCGTATTCATCCTGGGCCGGGGCGTTGACATTGGCGCCTTGGCCGATTAAATACCCGGCCACCTCACGCTGATCGGACAGGACCGCCATATGTAGCGGCGTTGCTCCGGAAGCGGGAATCCCCGGTGCAATGAAGGCCGTGTCAATATCGGTTCCGGCGGCGAGATGGCGCTTGATTGTGTCCAGGTCGCCTTGCGACGTGGCCGCCCATATATCCACAACAGGGGGTTGCGACGACTTGGTCGGCACGAGAGGCCCCGATGTCGTGGCCGGCAGCAATTCCACCTCGGCAATCTCCAGACCCGATGGCTGGTCCAGGGTATGGCACCATACGGTTTCAACCACCAAATGAAAGGGCGCACTCGGCAGCTTGTCCTTGATTTGCGTCAGGGAGGGATCGAGCCGAAACTCCTGCAGGTCGAGAAGCACCTCAAAGTCTTCTCCACTTTCGAACTCGATGGCGGGTCGAATGTTCTCAAAACGCCCCGCGAATCCTCCGCCGGGATACATGACAGTGAGCCCAAAATACACCTTGTGGGTCGAAGCAATGTGTCCTTTCACCCGTAAACGGCAGCCGGGCTGAAGGACCACCCGCGGCGTATCGCCACGGGACACTCCCAGTGCCGCTGTGTAGATGGTCAATCCCTGGGGGATGGTTAGAGGGATGGTTCTAAGCTTAGCTTCTTCGGTGGCCGTCTTCGGCGACCACTTTCCGTACACGCCCTCCGGTCCGAGATGCAACTGGCTTTTCCACCGGCCGACTGCCTTAGGGACCGGCACCGGTCGCATATCCCGATCGTCCGCCGCGATCACACGGTGGTTGGCCTTGACGTCAACGGTGGTGCCGTCGCTGAGCCGCTTCACCCGTACATTCCCTTCGCTGACGTTGAGCATTGTGGTGGCAAGTCCTGCTTCGACCTCGAACTGCGTACCTAAAACTTCCAGCATGGCGGACCGGGTATAGATGAGCATCGGTTTGCCCAGCGGTTGAGGCTTCACATTGCCGGACACATGGCCCTCTTTGAGATACAGCTTCTTCTGACCGTGATCGGAGAAGGTGAGCGTCGAGTTCCCGGAAATCGTGACGGTCGAACCGTCGTCAAACTCCAATTCGAACCACGAGCCGGGCACCATGCCCTCGATGGTCCCTCCCGGCAGTTCTGTCCCTACTTTGAGGTTGTGGAAGACCCGACCCCCATCCCCCGTCCATTGCAAAGAGCCGCTCAACCCGGTGATCATTGCGATTCGGCGTTCTGTGCTCGGACGCTGGAAATACAGGCTTGCGATCAGGGTGATGACTGCCGCCGTTGCGATGACGGCGGACCATTTGGCGAGGTCCATGCGTACCGTTTTATCTCTGCGGGGTGATGCCTGTGGAAGGTGTTGCATGACTCGGTCGACAAAACGGTCATTGTCCGCGGGCAGGCGTGCTAATGTTTCGCTTACAAAGCCTTCTTGTCGTGAAGCACTATCCTGAGCGATCAATCCAAGCAGGCGATGTATTTGATAACTGTCCGCCGCCATCTCCAACAGATGCTTATCTTCCTCGACAAGTGCTTGAAGTTCGGCGAGTCCGGACTCGTCCAGCTCGCCTTCCAGGTAGTCGTTCCACAACTCAATGAAGCGTTCTTCATGGTTCATGATGGTTCTCCTTCGGCTGTCATACGTGCCTCAACACACTCATGAAGCTTTCGACGCAATTTCCACAACTGCTTCTTGACCGCTGCCACCGACCGGCCACTGCGGGCAGCCATTTCCTCCAAAGGAATCTCTTCTACATAACGCCACGTGATAAAACGATGCAGGTGTTCGCCAAGCCCCCCGAGGCACGTTTGTAAATGCTCCAGACGCATTTGCTGAATCTCCGGGGGCTCTGAACTCCGACGTTCCAGTTCGCGCTGCAGCAGGGCGGGTGCATGTCGCACGTGGTAATCTGCGACCCTTCGCAGACGAGAGACTTCGGTTTTCAGGTGAAAGCGGGCAATCGTGAACAACCACGCGGTGAAGTTCGTTCCCGCTTCGTAGTCACTAAGACGAGCGAATGCCGCGAGAAAGCTCTGTTGGGCCACTTCATCCACATCAACTCCGGGAGGGGCATGGGTGGCCAGCCACGCCCGAAGGGGCCTCTCAAACCGGCGGACGACGACCTCGAATGCGGCCGTATTACCGCCGCGCACACGCCGAATCGCCTCATCAAGTCGACATTTGTTGATGAATTGTTTCCTTATCATCATATAGTTATGGCAGCAAACGTGCTCAGGTTACCCCATAAGCCGTAATTTTATTAAAAAAATATACCGTTCCGCAACACTTGCGCCGCCGGTCGATTATGCTGGGCCGGCTTAGCACCAGTAATTCATAGCCGCCAATAAGATGTCATCTACCCGCGGTTTATCTGACACACGATAGAGTCTTTAAAACCCTGAAAGCGTTGGGATCCCATGATCAAAGGATATTGTACCAACGATGCTGCACCTCCTCCATTTCTATTATACACGTCCTCAAAGCTTGGTCGTGCCCGATAGAACCGAAGCCACGGCGGCCCGTGGACCCGCGCCGGTGGTGCCCAAGGGTCCGACTGGCCCGGATGGATGAGAAATTTGGGAGAATAACGAACGGAGTTGTTTTGACCATTACGGGGATACGGGACCACAACACAGGGGCCTTCGAAGAGTTGTTCTTTACCCGAAGCTGATAATTTGGTAGTATAGAATTCGCTTGATGTTTTCAGCTCTGCGACGGGCTGAGAACCTGCCGTCGTGTGATGTGAGGAGGCGTTAGTGAGACAAGTACGCGAGCCAGATTAGCACCTTCTGGAAGCACACAATCTTCCGAAGGTATACGCGAACACCAGATATGGGCTCTTTTGCCTGTCCGGGAGTCCGTCAACTTTGATCTGACCACTTAAGATTGATGGAACAGGGGTTATTCGAGGTTGTTTGAAAGGAGAGAAGGGTACTTGCCAATCGCTGAAACGAGTTCTGAGGTGCTTGAAGGGAGGAGTTGAAAGCTGCAAAACATGAGCTATCTTCAGCCGTTATTTACAAGACCGGTTATCGGTATGTCTAATATTAACCTTTTTCGAAGGAGGAATATCATGTCTAAAGAATTGTTTTTTCTAATGTCTGTTGTTTTGGTGTTGGCGGTGGCGGGAACTACTTCGGCCGACCAGCAGAACATCACAATCGTCAACCCGGGCTTCGAAGATCCCGTATTGGCCGAAGATGATTGGACCTGGCTCGACGTTCCGGGTTGGACCTGGGTGGGCGGCGAAGGCCCCGGCGTGTGGCACGTTACTTCTGCAGACTTCGATCCGGTGGTCGCGCCCGAGGGCCAGAATGTGCTGTATACTGAGAACGCTGTAGGTGATGCCGGCGGCGTGACGCAGGTCTTGACCGAAACATTCGCGGCCGACGCAGACTACACGCTGACCGTCGAGATGGGAAACTCGTACTATTACTACTTCTCAGGCTACAGCGTGCAGCTCCTGGCCGGGGGCGTTGTTATTGCCGAGGATAATGACACGTTGTGGCCGGACTACAAGGCGTGGGCCACTTCGACCGTTGCGTACACCTACGATCCGGCCGATTCGGCCCTTGTGGGACAGCCGCTGGAGATTCGCCTGCTCAATCTGGGGCTCGATAAGGATAACCCTTCCGACAACATTGTCGGAGTCGAGTTTGACAACGTAACACTTTCGTATGATGCCGGCGACGAACCCGGGGCCACGATCCCTGTGGATCCGAACAGTGATATCGCCGCGGCGAACGAACTCGCTCAGCCTGGTGATACCCTCGCGTTCGCCGAGGGTACGTACTACATCACGTCCCAGATCGAAATCAAGGATGGCGTCACCTACCGCGGCGCAGGCCCGGGGCTGACCATCATCGACGGCAACGACGTCACGCGCGCTTTCGCTGCGTGGGGCGATCGGAGTGTCGCCAATGGACAGGTCGATGCAGACGGCAACCCAGTGCCGAATGCCACGGGTCCAAAGGACTGGCTATTGGAAGGGATGACCATCCAAAACTGCGTGGCGGACACCATCAATCGCTCTGATATCTTGAGCACCGCCCGCGACCTGCTTGACAACTACGCGGGCACGCCGTACACGCTCGCAACCGCTCAAGCGGAAAATGGCGGGATTGCGAATGTTCCCGAGTGGTTCGACATCCTCAGTGGGAGTGCCGATGATAACCTCACGGATGTGGAGCTTCAGGCCTATCTCGATGCCAATCCTGTCGGCAGCGCCGGCCACTTGGTGGACAACGACGACAAGGACGGCGACGGCGGCGCGATCTTTGTGGGCGCTCAGGCGGTTGGCACGATTCAGAGTTGTGATTTTCTGAACAACCATACGCCTGCCGAGGGCGACGGAGATGACGGAGGGGCCATCAACATTACCGGCCTTTCAGTGGTGACCGTTATCGACTGTTGGTTTGATGGTAATTATACCTGTTCACCCACCGGCGTTTCTGTAGAGGGTGCCGACGGGGATGGTGGTCATATCAAATTGGAAGGTAATTCTGCGTCGGCTCTCACGCCCGGCACAACATTGATCGCCCAAAAAACTGTTTTCCTAAACGCCAGATCAGAAGACGACGGTGGTGCGATTAAATCAACCGGAGACGGCACCGTGATCCGCCTTGATAGTTGCTGGTTCGAAGGAAATACCGCTTGGGACAACGGTACCGTCCTGCAGTTCGCGGATTCCCTGCAAAACGAAGCGACGGTTACGAACTGCATATTTGTCAATAACATCACCAAAGTCGATAACTCTCCTGACCGGATGATTGAAACACGGCGCAACACCAAGTTCATCAACTGCACCTTCGTTGGCAATCATCAGGAAGACCAGGATCTCATCTACAACAATGCACGACATGTCGATTTGGACGGTGACGGTACTATTGACGAAACAGACGATGCGACACAGGTAATCAACTGCATCTTTGCAAACAACACATTCGGTTCTGACGCCGGGAATGACGACATCCTGAGTTCTCACGGTGAAAGTACGATCAATGCAGTCAACTGCATCTTCTTCAACAATCTGGAAGCCGACGGATCGACTTTGATGCGTAATACCAACAAGAACGAGACGGGCAGCATCGAGGCCGATCCACTGCTGGATGTCGTTCATAAGCCGCAAGCAGGTTCACCGGCCATCGACGCAGGTGTGGATCCGGCCACCGTCGGTGTAACTCTCACGACCGATCTGGACGGCAATCCGCGCCCGCAAGGCGCCGGCTATGACATCGGGGCATATGAAGTCCCGGCCAATTGACCTGACGTCAGTATCGGTTAATGAGAACAAGGTCATAATCGGCCTTCAAAAGAAGCAAAAAAGGGATTGGGCCGCTGTGACGGCTCAATCCCTTTGCCATGGAAATTTGCTACCTTGATACAAGATAAACGGCGTCATTGATGAGTCTAATGAGTGTTGACTTCTCAAGAAATGGGAACGAAGTCGCCTAACGCCCGAGTAATTCCTTGGCCACTCTCACGCAGGCGGCGGCGTTCTCCGCGTAAGCGTCCGCACCGATTTTTTGGGCCCAACGTCGTGTGACCGGCGCGCCGCCGACCATGGTTTTGTATCGCTCTCTCAATCCGGCCTTCTTCAATTCATCCTCAAGTTTCTTTTGAGCCGGCATGGTCGTGGTTAATAGTGAGCTGCTCCCGATGATGTCAGCTCTAAAATCCTCGGCTTCCTGGATGAAACGAGCCGTTGACACATCGCGTCCCAGGTCTCTGACGTCAAATCCGTTGGCCTTGAGGAGCGAAACCACAATGGTTTTGCCGATGTCATGGACATCACCTTCAACGGTACCGATCAAGAATCGACCCTGGACCTGACGATCGTTTTTAGGGATAGCCGTGTTAATAACGTCCGTAGCGTTTTGCATTGCCTTGGCGGAAAGAATAAGCTCTGGAAGAAAAAGTGTGCCGACATCAAACAAATCGCCCACCTTATTGATGCCGGGGATAAAACCCTGGTTGAGCAATTCCAGGGGATCAATTCCTTCGCTTAGCCCCTTTTTCGCTGTCTCCGTCGCCAGTGCCGCATCGCCGGTAACTATCGCTTCCACAGCGGTTTCATAAATCTTGCTGGTCACCTGTTGGTACCCTTAAAGAACACCGTCATTATCCTGAACGGATGCGTAGCGGCTTGGATGATGCTCACTCGCTGGTTTAATCGAACTGGGTTTTAAAAAGATCCACCGATCGAATATGGATATCCAATAGGTCCGCTATCTTCTTTTTGGCGCGAATGCCCTTGGGGCTTCCGGCGATTGAAGTCACAGTGCCGATTTTCAGGTCCTTCCTGATATCGCGCATGACTTCTTCGTTCGTCAGCTCAATCATCTCAATTCCCAGTTTGTTCGCGACATACGCCTTGGCGTCGTGTATCTTCATTTTGCGGGTCATCTGCATCCAAGCCACCAGATCTCCAGCCGTTCGAATGCCTCCCATACCCGACGCCATGATATGCGCGATGTGCATACCCATAGGGTCGCCCACGCCTATCTACAATCCGTCGGCCTTGCCGATCTGAACCAGGGTTTTAGAGACGCGGGTCACGGCGTCGATGGGCGGTTGTTCCATCATCGGCACACCGCAGACGCCCATGCCCACATTGGCGTGAACAGGGATGTCCACCGCCGCGCACGTGGCCTTCAGGTAGGTGACGGACCGAGCCAAATTCCATGCGACCGACTCCGTCGTCACGGTATTGACGGCCATACCGAAGATGTCGGCGCCCGCGGTTTCCACGGCCTTGGCCTGGTCGTGCGTGTACAGGCCGGCCAAACGTTGGTCGTTGTAATGAAGGTCCCCATGCATGCCGATAACAAATTCGCCTGATCCGCCCATGAGAATCGGTAGGTCCGGCACCTCTTTTTTCAGTATTCCCACGGCACGCAGAGCGGCCAAAAAATCGGCGTCTCCGGCAGAGCCGCAGGTATCGAAATTCAATCCCTCCAATCCGACCTCCGCCAGCTTTGTACCCACAAATACCAAATCGTCCGTCAGATAGTCCGCTGCCTGTTCTTGCGCTGCCCGCGCCTCATCAATCTTGCCAAGGGGCATCAATTCCGCTGCATTGGGACAGGGGCCGTCGGGCTGAAAGTAAAGCCCCATATTGGGTTGAGCGCCGTAGAAGAACGGGGCCGTGGAGACCTGCGAGATGTTATAGTATTCGTTGGCCTCGAAATTGATGATCGCTTTCACCGGTTTATAGCTGTAGTCGCTATGTCCCATTGACGTCGTATCCGCGCCGCACGCCCTCTCGTATGTCAGGGCGGCCTGAAGCCGGCTAAGGGGCGCGCCGACACCACCTCCGTCTTGTCCGGAATAGAAACTCATGGAACAGCCGTCGTCCGTGACGATCACCTCTTCGCCCGGCTCAACGCTGACGATACGGGAAGGATCGGCTATAATGGCGTAAAGCTGTTCCTGCTCTTCCGCAGTGAGTCCGGGAATCTTGGCGCGCTTCGCGGCATCCGCGCTTCCATGACGAATATCGTCCTTGATTTCCGAAGGCATCATCCAGACTCTTTCGCCGTCTCCCATGCGGGTCGGGATTCCTTCTCTCATTTGTTGTCTCCATTCCTCATCCCCATCTCCTTTTCCGTTTCATCTATAATGGCCCGAATTTGTTTAAGAATATCATCCGACAACGGATCAGGGGTATGATTTTCCAGGATCCATTTCGCTTTGGCGATAGCCCTTTCATAAGCGTTTGTGGCTCCCGCATTTTCCCAAACTCCTCTGGTTTGGCGATCCATCAATTCAGGTCGAGACTGATGCCTCATGCCCTTCAAGGTATGTGGGTGCATCAGGTAATGCCCGCCCGGGCCTATCTCCTTGATAACATCCAGCGCCAGGGTGTCGTCCGTGACTCGAAATCCTTGAATCGCATGCTTGATCATACGCGCGAATTCACAATCTAAAACCAGTTGACCAAAATCGAAGGTGATGCCACTTTCGAGCATCCCCAGACCGTATATCATATTGGCACCTGCCAATGCGGGTAGCAGTCCGGTTAAGGTCTTCTCATGGCCGGTCTGGCTGTCGGCTATCTTGCCGTCGCCCTAACCACCGGCAACATAACACGGCAGCAAATACTCTCTGGCGATTCGTACTACGGCGGTGCTGATCAAAGCGCATTCCGGTGTGCCCACGGTTGCAGCCGCCAGTTTAAGATCCATCGCCGTGGTTGAGCTGCCATAGATCACAGGCGCGCCTCGGCGGGTCAACTGGGACAAGGTGATGCCGGAAAGGACTTCGGCATTATGGATCACCAAGGTCCCGGCCGTTGAAACCGGCGCTGTGCCGCCGGACATGGCCATGGAGAGGATATTGCAGGCCACGTTGTTTCTGGCGGATTCCATGATGATTTCACAGCAGTCTGCAATCAACTTCAGGGGGCTTACCGGACAGGTCGTGAATGAGACAATGGGCCGTTCCTTCAGTTTCTTGAAGCCGCCAACGACAAGCGCTGCCATTTCTAAGATCTTGTTTAACAGCTTGCCATTACCTGGGCCAAAAGCACAGTGTTTCGTGGTGTTGGTCAGATAGGCTTCGGCGTTGTGCAATGGGAAAGTGGTTTGGCTGACGTCATGAGCGCCCAGCGCCTTTTCGCAAAAATCGACTTCATCCAGATAGTCAATGATCCGTGCCGTATCAACGAGGTCCTTTTTTACCGGCGTTCTGTTTTCCCCTGTTTGCAGATCGTTTACCTTCACACCCTCACTGAAATTGGTAAAATGAACGCGACTGCCTTCTAAAACCAAATCATGTTTTGGTTCACGTCCCGCCAGAATCACCTGAGACGGCGCAGTGCGAATGGCCTCTTCCACCAGATCAGGCGGAATCTGAACCATGTGACTGCCCCAATCCACCCTCGCGCCCCCCGACTCGAAACAGTCTAAGGCCTTTTCGTTTTCAACGAATACGCCGGTGCGATCGAGCAGTTCCAGGGTCGCCTGGTGAATCTTATGGACGTCATCATCGGTTAAGACATTAAGACTCAAACCTCCATCTGACGGGATGCCTGGTTGCAAATCTCGTTTCATGCTCTATACCTCAAACGTATGCACGCTGGCCCACATGTGCTTTCTCCCACTGGACATCCACGGATTCCGAGCCTGAGAGCAGTGCCGGCGTCCTGCAACAAAACGGAAACTGTAAACACCTTTAGCCAAACCACGTTAGAGAAAAAACAACGCCGCGTCAAGCATTTATTCTCCATCGTTTCCTAAGCCTGTCTCCAGGTTCTCGCTTGACGGTTTTGTTCCCGATACTATATAGTTAGTCTTGGTTATTGAAAGACGACGACGTAAAGGGCGTCGTGAAATTGATGGTCGGGATGTCCTGAACGGAGTCACTCTAAAAAGGGGAGTGGATCGAAAGTGATCGCGTGGACTCTAAATCCCCGTAGCTCGGTGCGACTCCGTGGCTCCCCTTTAATGGGTTGTCGTATGCCCTGAACCGGTTTTCGGGGGATGAATATACCATTCATATGCTGACGAACGTGAACCCTGCATGAGACAGAAACAATCTACCGCCAGTGATACAGGTCATGAGTTAAAAGCAATACTGGAAAAGGCCGAACAGCGTATTCCCCTGTCCAGATCTGATATGCAGTGGATTTTGGCTCTTTGCGAACCGGACGCGATACAGGCGCTCTTTAAGGCCGCCAGAAGACTTCGAGAAAGCTATTTTGGCAATCGTGTGTTTCTCTACGGTTTTGTGTATTTCAGCACCTATTGCGGTAATAACTGTAATTTCTGTTTGTACCGAAAGAACAACTCGGCGGCTACGCGCTATCGCAAGCCGCCCGTTCAGATCATTGAGTCTTGCCAATGTCTGTCCGAAGCAGGGATTCATCTTATCGATCTGACCATGGGAGAGGATCCTGCGATCTTCCAGGCCGGAGATCAGGGATTTGAGCGCCTGCTACAGACGATACGATTGGTGAAGCGGCATACGCATTTGCCTGTCATGATATCCGCCGGAGTGCTTCCGGAGGTCGTCCTGAGGCAACTCGCCGGGGCCGGCGCTATGTGGTACGCCTGTTATCAAGAAACCCATAATCGGGCATTATATCAAAGGCTAAGACCGGGGCAGGATTATGATATCCGGATCAACAGCAAACGCAGAGCAAAAGAATGGGGGCTGTTGATTGAGGAGGGATTACTGCTTGGCGTAGGGGAATCTGCAGCCGATATTGTTGACTCCATTTCCGTGATGCGCGAACTCCGAGCGGATCAGGTGAGAGGGATGGGTTTCGTACCGCAAGAGGGAACGCCCATGGAGTATGCTCCTTCCCCTCTTCCGGCAAAGGAGTTACTTGTCATTGCCTTGTTGCGGTTAGTCTTTCCGGATTGTCTGATTCCGGCATCTCTCGATGTGGGTGGACGTGCCGAACTTCACCAAAAGCTGGCGGCCGGCGCCAATGTCGTGACTTCATTAATTCCCCCCGGCCGGGGATTGGCGGGCGTAGCGCAATGCGCTCTGGATATTGAGGATGGAAAACGGACGGTGGCGGGTATTCAGGGCATACTGAGGGAACATCGGCTGGAACCGGCATCTCACGAAGAGTATCATTCATGGTTGAATCAACGCCTAAAATGCAACGTGCCGGTCTCTAAAACAGGCCGTCGTTGGTTATGAGTTTTCGGCGTCAGTGCCTTTGTCTTGGTCCTCCAACAAAAGCGAACCTTGATGGCGTCTAAACCGGGTTGCATTGTATTTTTCCAATTTCCATTCAGGCACGCCGCAGTGCGGGCATACACCGGTGAACTGCTTATTTCTCAACCATCTGGCAGCCCTGCTGTTCTTGGAGTTATAAATCAAAAAAACTTTATTACAATGGGTGGTCACTCGGGCCTGATCCCCCCATTTTTCAATCGAACGGATACCATGCAGAATGCCTTTACGGGAAGGCCATAGTTTGATTTTATCAATCAAGCTAAATAGATAAACGCGCTTCCGATAGTACCTTGGGGCGGGCGGTTTGGCTTTTTCTTCAGAATCCATGGGAATCCCTTACAGGCCGTGGTTTGCAGGCGTCTATCACCATGGTCGCTACGCCAATCTGGAGTGGATCGTGTAAGTATCTGCCCGATAGTCTATGCCTCGCCTCCGAACTCAATCCACACGGGACGCCGGGCACCGCGACATACGTCTCAGGCGTTATCACCGACGCGTCGATGATCTCGGCAGAGGGGGTGGCGTCAATAATATGCGGGTATTTTCCCGGCGTTGAATACCAGTCATTATCTATGCGTATGGTGATTTTCAGTTCATCCATGATCTCCTTTTGTAAATTCAGGGAACGTTGAGGATTGATATCGCAGACAAAAACGCATGCATCCATGGCCACAAGTGTTTTGGCCGTATGCCTACCCAGTTGCCCGCAGCCAATCACCAGAATCTCTTTTCCCTTAAGGCCGCCGGCCATGAAATCAAGTCCCGCCACAAAGCCCTTGGCCGTCATCTCGATGTTGTCGGAAACGTATTGCGTATGTACATTTATGGCCACAAAACGAGGGTCATCCGCCAATAAGATAATATCGGATTTCTTATCAAAGGCCTCCGCTATTCCAGCCACATCTGAATGTTGAGCCACAGAAGATTGAAAACCCAGATAATTGATAATGCTGCTGACCGTCGAGCAAAAACCGTTGATAATTCCCTGGCCACAGGTCAACGGGATCACGCAGACTTTGCATGGTTTTATGATTTTCTCAAACTCATCATCAGACAGCCCAACCGCGCGACAGGCTATTCCCTTTAAGGTGTTGCCCGTCATATTCAACAGCCGTTGATCATAGGTCTTCAACGCCCGCGGGATGTGTTTTATATCCTCAGTACGTAATCGTGTCATGAGAGATCCTGAGTGACCATTTGTTTTTTCATAGGCATTTAACCCGCCGTTTTTGGCGCTCGTTCAATACGCGATTTACCCTGCTTTTTCGCGGATATTTCTATAAATTTGTTGCTGTTTGTCAAGAACTTCTTTCATGCTCCTTCCTTTTAGTATAAGTGTCGCGACCCATTCGTTTAGATCAGGATGAAAATTGGTGATTGCTTCGTCGGCGCCAAATAGCCCCTGAGATAACTGTAAGGGACCGATACCGCTCATAATATGCTCTCCCCTCACCGCAATATGGTCTTTTAACACCTTGATATGTTCATAAATCGCCGCTTGGGGCGGGGGGGTATGATTGACATGCATTTTCCCCGTTAAGAACAGTTCCCCTAACAATTTCACCATATTGGTCCCCGTGGATTGAAAGACCACGGTGGGGGTCTGACTGGGAAGGCGGGCGTCGATTTCCAGCAGTTTTAGCTGGCCCTCGTGCAAAATAACTTCCAGATCCATCAAGCCCTTCAACTGGATACGTTCAGCAATTCGAATCGCCATTTGCTCGAATTCCATCACCCGTTTCGAGTCCAATCCGCAGGGCGCCAGAACGCGTTTGCAATCATAATCGCGATCCATGTGTAATTCAGTGACCTGGAGGGGCGTATAATGACTCGGAAAACCGATTATTTCAATAGAATAGGAGGGTCCTTCCAAATACTCTTGTGCCACCATCCGGCTTAGAGCAGCCGTTGTGGGCAAGTATGAGGCCAGTTCGTTTTCGTTATGGATAATCCTCACATCTCGGCTACCGCTTTTGCCATCCGGTTTGACCACGATGGGAAAATCGCATTGGGGCCAGGGTTTAGGCGCGTTCAAATTGATTTCTTGGAAGATCTGATTCGATTTCAGTTTTGAGGAGGTGATCGCGTAGGCCTCCATGTCAAAGGCGAGTGGAATTCCGGTTTCCAAAGCCCACTCGTTCAAAATGCAAAGAGCACTGTAGTCCTCGAGCGCTGGAATGATAAGCTCAACCCGCTCGGGGATCTTATCCAGATCGCTCTTGGTCTGAATCGCTAACGGCAGAAAACGATCACACATCAAAGACGCGGCCGCCTGAGGGTTTTTGTCGATGAGCAACACCTCCCAACCGGCTTTCTTGGCCAGGTAGGCGGCTTCCACTCCCTGAAGGTTTCCCCCTGCAATAGCGATTAAGTTGGACATTGTATTCTATAGCTCTATCATGACATTACTTCTATTGTACCGGCACCCACAGCAAGCGATCTCGGGATTTTGTTTTGACAGTAAAGCTTTCACCTTTCAGGATTTTTTCTCCTGCTCCACTTTTGCAGAACACCGGCGATTTTGAGGGCTTCGCGCCGTTTCACGGGATGTCTCCCGGAAGTAGTTTTTTGAGCAGTTTGCCGTCTATCTCGCCCTTGGGGGCAAATTCCCGTGAACCGGCATACCGCAACAGGCTGTGCAATAGCTGGCGCGCCTCGGGCTTGTCTTGATGACCGAGCAGATCGATTGCACAGATCAACATCTTGCCTTTGCCGACCTTCGTTTCAGCGATAAGACCAAGCTTGCCGTTACGCACGAAATTGTCAATCACCTGGACTATCGGGCGGTACTCGTTCGGCGTATCATCAAACTGGATCGGCCGCGAATTTTTCACAAGATGCCACCACTGCCAGTTGCTGTGAAAATCCGTCGGGAACCCGGCCAAAGCAGGTGATTTCGGATCGCAAAGAAGGCCCAGCGTGCCCGGGGGGAGCGGCAGGCCCCGCTTCTTAGCGGCCACGCTAAACATCGGCGACCAGAAGTCGCACTGGAATCCGCCCGGAACACTGTGGGGCAGCTTATCAAGCTTTGGAAGCAGCAGGACCGTGCCGCCTGTAGCAAGGCAGGCCTGAGTTTTTTCGGCCTGGAAGTCGTCTGCAACCATCACGCCCTCAGGCGCATTGGTATCCACCTTAGGGGGATAGACCCAGATACTGTAATCGTTGTGATACTTTGTCTGCTCAATGGCCACCGTGATCTTCAGCTTCTGCGGCGCGACGATATCGCCCAACGGCAACGAAAACATGTCCACACCAAATACCTTCCCCTGCTCGATGGTCACCGGGTCGAAGGCGCCGCCCGCCCGTATTCGCCCGTCGCTGCCGGTTACGGTCCAGGTGACCCGGGCATTGGGCAAATCGGCGAGACCGTAGTGGGCAATTTGTACTCGACCCACAAACGTCTCATTCGTCGTCCACGTGTACTTCTTCATCCGCAATAACGGCACAGTTTCACAACAGAACTTGCGCCATGCCTCGGAGCTGATCAAGCCCTTGGATTCCATGAACACGTTCAGTATCCCGACCAGCGCCGTGCCCTGGCCGGGAAAGTCCTGCAAATCGAGCAACTGGAACCCGCTCAAGGCCGGTGTTCGCAAGGCGGTTTCGATCTCTTCGCGGTAACAAATGGTCGACAGGGCCCCCGAGGCGCGCATGAAGTCATGGGCCTGATCGAGCATGCCCGCTTCTTTGAGCCGCTCGCGAAAGGCCTCCAGGTTCCTCGCCCTGAGCACGCCGGTGTATTGGGGAATCTCTCGGTAATCGGGGTAAACCTGGAACTGTCCGGTCTCATGACCGATAAGCGGAACCGGAATACCACTGATGGACTCGCTGAAATCGACCATCGTCGAGGGAGACAGATACTCGATGTGCGGGTTTGGATAGTCGAGTGTCGAGAATGAACCCCGAAGCGGGAGTGTCTTGCCTGTTTTGCCGGTCACCCAGAAATCGTCACCCTCAGCCAGGCTGGGATTCCAATGCACGTTGTTGGTGCCCTGAGCGTAGAGACGACGCGGGTCAATCTTCTTGAAGTGGGCCACCATCTCGAACATGCCCTGGCTACGGCCCAGCTCGTTACCGAGTGTGAACATGACGAATGACGGATGATTGCCGAAGGCCTTGAAAATGAGCTCACCCTCGCGTTTAGCGTATTCGTACAGCGACTTGTCCTTTAGGGCGCTTTCCATGTCAAGCCGATCAATGTTGTGGATTGCCGCCTCCTTATTTTCAGGGGCCTGAAAACCGCTGCGTTTATTCGGTATCTCTACCTGGAAATACACGCCCAATTCATCCGCCGCCTCGAATGCCGCTTCCGGCGGGCACCACGAATGGAAGCGGTAGTGGTTGATGCCGTACGACTTGGCGATGGAGAAAACCCGGAACCATCCGGCCTTCTCCATGGGGGGATACCCCGTCAGCGGGAAGAAGCAGCAATCGTTCTTGCCGCGCAGGAAGACCCGCCGGCCATTGATGAGCAGGCGGTTTCGCTGCTTTGTGAAATCGCGCATGCCGAAGTTGACGGCTTGCTCATCGCGATACCGCGCTCCGCCTGCGGTTGTTTTGAGATTGAGACTTAAGCGGAGCATGGCCGGCTGGAATTCGTCCCAGAGCGGCACATCGTCGCCCGGTTCATACGTAAACTCGACAACGTTCTCTCGCTCGGGGGCCTTGACTTTGACCGATTGGGCCTTGAAAGTTGAGGATTTATCGACATTGTAACTTTCGCACCTAACGGTGATTTGACCCGATGCCGCTTTGCTCGTGATGTTGCCGATCACGACGCGCACGCCGGCCTTCTTTTCCTTTGCGTTCGGATAAACCTGTATGTCATCGAGCCAGACCGGGGCCGTGGCGCGAAGCTCCATCCGGCCGACGATGCCGTTCCAGTTGGTTTGCGTCCGTTCATCGACCGCATGAGCAGGACCAACCGGCGGCAGCCTGGCGTTATCGACCCGTACAGTGATTGTATGTCTGCCCGGCGTCATCACTGTGGTCACGTCGAAAACCTGGGGGGTACTAAGCGTGTCTTCCCAGCCGCAAAAGGTCTCGTCGATCCATACTCGCGTGTTCTTGGTCCGCTCCAGCAGTAGGGTAATTCGCTTGCTTCTCCACGCATCGGGAATCGTCTCACGACGCTGATACCAGGCCGGTCCTTTCCAATACCACACCCGCGAGAGCCGATCGATGCAGTGCTCGTCTTTCTTGACGCCCTTGTGGTTCTCGTCAGTCGTGCCGGGCAGTTGGACGGTGTCGTCGAACTGTCGGGCAAACCACTCTTCCGCCGCGCCAACATCCTCGGCGTCAAGACGGAATTTCCAGGTCCCAGTCAAAGGAAGTGTTGTCGAGACGTGCTCTGCGTGAACGGAACAGGTCGCCAAAAGGATCACGCAACATAATGCAGCCCATGCCTTTCGAATACGCAGCTTCACGTCATTACTTCCTGTAATCATTTCATGATTCCAACACAACGTATCAGTTGACAGGTGTAAGCTTAAAGAAACGAAAACCCCTTCCCTTTGAATGAAACTCTAAATCCAGCGAGCTTTCATTTTTGATTGCTTCTTTTTTCATCTGGGATTTTCCATATGACATTGTATGTCTTAGCTCAGGCAGGTCTATTCTGGTACATTTCGTTTTCTCGGGATGACTTCATGGCAGCTTCAGGGTTACATCAGAAATTCAACC
>Ga0180432_10004223_pt1 | contig 19880 bp, 7 predicted proteins | sample SS_ome_10_FD_132414 | JGI IMG/M metagenome (GOLD analysis project Ga0180432, IMG submission 132414) | Hypersaline lake sediment archaeal communities from the Salton Sea, California, USA - SS_1_MS_2 metaG | ecosystem: Environmental > Aquatic > Non-marine Saline and Alkaline > Hypersaline >...
ATTCGGATGCGGCAAGGGTCGAAAAAGGACCTTGACAGGTCGTCGAAACTCATAGAAGGGACGAAGGGTGTGGGTGGTTCGTGGGAGCACGCACTGCCGTGGTGTCCCCCCCGTGGCGGCACGCGATTGGTCGCGACAACACGTCCCCGGGCGGGTTACAATGCAGTAAGCCCCGGCCGAAGGCCGGACTCCCCACAGGAGCATGCTATGACATCCGGAAGGTATGGGTTCACCCCCGAACACGGGTTAGCCGTGTACGCTTGGCGACGCGGGATGGCAATGGCAGCCGCGGCGCTGGTCCTGTTGTCTCTAGTCACCGCCTCGCCCGCCAAGTCCGCACCCGACGATCCCGCCGCGATAGAGAGGCAGATGCTGTCGATGCTCGACGCGCCGCTCCTGTTCGTCAAGCGTCACTCGTACCGCGGCATCCACATCTACGACACGTTCTACAAATGGCCCCCGGGCGGCGGCGGGATCTACGTTCTGGAGAACCCCTCGGCCCCGCGGGCGCAGTGGAAGATCCGCACGATCATCGACGAGTCGTCGCCCAACTCTCTGGGCAAGGGCGTCTACACGCATCCCGAACTGTCGTGGGACGCCAAGAAGCTGCTCTTCTGCTACAAGGGCACGCCGAGCGGCAGCACGATGATCTACGAGATCGGCATCGACGGCCAAGGCCTCCGCAAGCTCTCCGATCCCACCTCCGAACTGCCGTGCTTCAAGGGCCGAGGCGGCGGACAGCACGACATCGCGCCGTCCTACCTGCCCGACGGGCGCATCGTGTTCCTCTCCACCCGCCCCAGCGGGCTGGTGCCGTGCAACAACACCGGCGTGAGCATCCTGCACGTCATGGACCCCGACGGCTCGAACATGCGCCCCATCTCCGTCAACTCCGAGAACGAGTTTGACCCGGCCGTGCTGCCTGACGGGCGGTTGGTCTTCGGCCGCTGGGAATACGTCGACAAGAATGCCCTGACCGTGCAGTCGCTGTGGTCCATGTACCCTGACGGCACGAACGAGACGGCCATCTACGCCAACAACATGGTATTTCCGGAGGCGACGCTGGACCCGCGTCCGGTTCCGGGCACGCGGCTGATCGCGATCACGCTGTCAAAGCACAACTCGACGCCCCGCGGCACGATCGCCTACCTTGACCCCTTCGTGGGCAAGAACGATCCGAAGGCCCTGTTCAACTTCGAGGATCCGAAGAACCCGACGCGCGACACGGGCAACTCCTGCGAGCCGTATCCGCTGGATGTCAACACGGTGCTCTTCAGCGGCCGCCCCAGGGGCCACAGGCGCAACGTCATCGAGATGATGAACCGGCAGCGGCAGCGGATCACGGTGCTTTCGGACCCGAACATCTGTCTGCACGCGCCCATGCTGGTCAAGCCCAGACCCGTGCCGAAACTGATGCCCGACATGACGGATCGCAGTAAGCGACGCGGGGCGTTCTTCGTGCAGAACGTCTACGAGGGCTTGCACGGGATCGAGCGGGGCGAGGCCAAGTGGCTCCGCGTAATCGAGGAGACCTCCCGCGTCAGTCGCAGCCCGGGAAGCAGGAATCCCTACAACCAGACCTTCCTGGTCAGCGGTGCGTTGGCGTTCGCGACGAAGATCTACCACGGCATGGTCCCGATCAACGACGACGGGTCGATCTACTTCGAGGCCCCGGCCGGGCGGGCGATATACTTCCAGGTGCTGGACAAGGACAAGCGGCTGATCCAGAGCATGCGGACGTTCATCCAGGCCGCCCCGGGCGTCACGCGCGCGTGCATAGGCTGCCACGAGAAGAAGTCCAATGCGTCGTCGCCACCCCTGAAAATCAGCCGAAAGACCCTCGCCGCAGGACCGGCAAAACTCAAGGGCGAATCCTGGGGCACCGGATACATGGACTACCCGAGCATGATCCAGCCCATCTGGGACAAGCACTGCGTCGGTTGTCACGGCGGCGCCAAGGGCATCGCGGCCCGCCTGGACCTGTCCGCCGGGTGGACCGAGCACTTCAACATCAGCTACGAGAACCTGGCCGACCGGCGCGAGACGCAGCTTATCGCCTACCTGATCGACGGCATCGACTGCATGAACGGCACGGCGTTCTGGTCATGCCAGTTGATGAAGCCTCGCAGTCACGGCTCGGCGACGGCGCCGCTGGCCAAGGTCATCATGGACGGCGACAAGGGCCACAAAGACCGCTTCAAGACGATGACCGAGACGGAGCGCGATCTGGCAATGACGTGGATTGACAGCAACGGGCTGTACTACGGCACGTGGAACTACACAGCCCACGGCTACGCGCTGGCCGCGGCGCGGAGCGTTCGCGGGCAATTGGCCGGCGTGATGCGAAAGGCCGGATGCCACACGTGCCACGACCGCTACATGGCCAACGACTGGTTCAACCTCCAGAAGCCCGAGTTCAGCCGAATCCTCAGGGCGCCGCTGGCCAAAGGAGACAAAGGCCACGGGCTGGAGATCTGCCGAAACCACAAGATGGACCCGCGGCGCAACCGCATCCGCCTGCTGCGCCGGGGCTACGCCCACGCGGTCAGGCCGCTGAGCAGTTTCGCCAAGCAGCCGATCCCGCCCATCCAGAAAGGCGGCAAGCCACAGCCGACCTTCGCCTCGACCGACGATCCGAACTACCAGGCCATGCTGGCGATCATTCGGCGGGGCCGGAGAGATGCCCTGGCCAGGCCCCGCGTCGACATGCCGGGCGCGGATGTGATCGCCGGCAAGTGCCGCATGTTCATCCCTCCGCCCGTCCCCCCCGAGGCGCCGCCGATAACGGTAACCGTGGACGCCGAGACCGGGCGTGTTCGGCTGGAGTGGGAGCGGTCGGCCCGCATGATCGGGCTGGTCTCGGAGGTCCACCGCGGCAAGACGAAGGACTTCGCACCGGGTCCCAAGACGCTGCTGTCGCGGTCGCTTCTGGCGCACTTCGTCGACAAGAAGCCTCCGGGCGGCACGGTGCACTACGCGTTGATCTTGGCCTCGGGCGACGCGCGCAGCGCGGCGGCGCGTGCGGCGGTCACGGTGCCGCTGCCGAAGCCTCCGGCCGCTCCGGCGGGCCTGACGGCGACGCCGGCCGTCGGCAGCGTGGAACTCCAATGGCAGCAGGTCCGGGGCCCGCAGACGCGGTATCACGTCTACCGCGCCACGTCGCCGGACGGGCCGTTCAAGCCGCTCACCGCCGAGCCGATCGTGGAACTGCGCTACAACGACACGACGGCCCCGGCGGGCGTCAAGCACGTCTACGCCGTCCGCGCCGTCAGCGATCGCGGCGGCACGAGCGCACCGTCGCAGCCGGCCGCCGCCGCCGCCCTGCCGGAAGTCAGGGACCCGCTGTTTGTGGCGGCCTTCACGGCCGACGCCCAAGCCGCACTCTACGGCGGCAAGAAGGCCCCCGGCACGCTGCACGGCAAGGCCAAAATCGCCCCGGACGACAAGGCCCTCGACCTCCGCAACGGCGGGTACGCCACCTTCCCACACCGCAGAGAATTCGACCTGACCGGAAAGTTCTCCCTCGCCTGCCGCGTCAAAATCGTCCGACCGAGCCAGATGCCGATCGTCGCCAGTTGCGGCTACTGGAGGCAAGCCGGGTGGTTCCTCCAGCGGATCGGCAGCGGGTGGCGGTGGCACGTGGGCGGCATCGACTGCGACGGCGGGTCGCCCGCACTGGGCAAGTGGACCGAGCTGGTCTGCACGTTCGACGGGCGCACGGCCCGCCTGTACCAGGACGGGCGCCTCGTCGCGACCCAGACGGGACATCCCAACCGCGCGCGGTGGGGCAAACCCCTCTACGTCGGCCAGTACAGCGGCGGCGTGGACCCGTCATTCCAGGTCAACGGGCTGATTTCGAACGTCCGCATCTATGGGTGCGCCGTGAGTCCGAAGGAACTCCACTGAGCGTGCCGGGAGAATGCCCCCCGACGTCCCGATGTGCATCGGGATGGGGCTTTGAGGGGGGAGTGATCGTGTACGTGCCCTCGGAGAGTCAACGTGACCCTGCGTAAGCTGTTCTTCACCGCATCCTGCGTGCTGGCCGCCTCCTGGCGGGCCGGGCTCTGTGCGGCTCCGGTCGGGGCCTATGCCGTCGTCGTCAGCAAGCAGACCCACGCCGAGGAGGCCTGGCGCGAGGTCGTCGAGGTTCTGCGCGCCAAGCACGACGGCTGCGTGATCGTCTACCCCTCGGACGTCCGCGAGGCCCAGGGCAAACTGTCGGCCCTGATGCCCACGCACATCTGCTTCGTGGCGCGCCCGACGGAGGCCGGGCGGAAGTTCGTCCTCGCCGTGCACCGCATGACACGCACGCTGGACTCCGACCCGTACACCGACGCGGTCTGGGGCATACTGACGGGCTACGAGGCCGCCGACGCGCTGCGAATCGCCCGGCACGCCGCCCCGCTGGTCGTCCGGCGCGCCCTCAGCGGGACCTCGGGGCTGAACCTGGGCGTCTTCGAACAGGGCGTCAAGTTCCACGAGGGCCGCGCCGGGGTTAAGACCCTCAAGGGGCCCGACGGCAAACAGCAAACCGAGACCTGCCCGAAGGATGCCACCAAGAGCATCGTCGACCTGCTGAACGCCAAGGCATCGGACTTCTTTTTCACCAGCGGGCACGCCACCGAGCGCGACTGGCAGATCGGCTACGCGTTCAAGGGCGGGGCGCTGATCTGCAAGAACGGGCAACTGCTCGGGCGCGACGTCAAGGGCGCCCTGCACAAGGTCGACTCGCCGAACCCGAAGGTCTACCTGGCGGCGGGCAACTGCCTCATCGGGCACATCCCGCGGCGCGACTGCATGACCACCGCGTGGATCCACACCGGCGGGGCCTACCAGTTCGTCGGGTATACGGTGCTGACATGGTTCGGCCGCGGGGGCTGGGGCACGAGAGACATCTTCTTCCGCTGCCCGGGGCGGTTCTCGCTGGCCGAGGCGTTCTACCTCAACAACCAGCACATCGTCCATTACCTTCAGACGAAGCACCCGGGCAAGGCGGGGGTGAACTTCCCCGTCTACGACCTGCAGAAGTACCGCGGGCTGCTGGGCCTGCTGGCCCGAAAGTACGGGCTGCTCCGTAAGGCCAAGAACGGCCGGCTGGAACTGGTCAAGGACGCGATGGGGATGCTGTGGGACCGGGACACGGTGGCGTTCTACGGCGACCCGGCGTGGCGCGCGGTGCTGCCGACCGCGCCGCACGCCTGGAGCCAGGACCTGGCCGTCACGGGGCGCACCTACACGCTGACGCTTCGGGCCCAGAGGGACGGCACGTGGCCCGGCGGCCCGGTGTCGGCCTTCCTGCCCCACCGCGTCCGGAACGTCACGATCCGCCAGGGCGCCGAGCTGAAGCCCGTGATTACCGACAACTTCATTCTCGTACCGCTGGAAGGCGCGTTCAAGAAAGGTGGTGAGGTCACCGTGGTTTTCGAGGCCGATCGCATCGTCAAGCCGTCCCCCCAGCCCGACGAGCAGCCCCCCGGCGCCGCCGAGACCGTCAACCTGCTGCCGGAGGACTGCCGGCAGCCCGTTCTCGACGCCCTGGGCCGGGCCGGGGCCAACCGCGGCGAGCTGCTGTCCGCCATCAGTGATGTCCCAGGCGAGCACCGTCGGGACGTGGGGTTTCTCCTCGCCAACATGCCCGACCGCGACCTGGTCTCGCTCGCGGGCGCGTTCATCGGCACGCACGTGGCGCTGGCCCGGCAGGCCCGCGCCGCCGCGCCGTGGGGACGGAGCATCCCGGAGGAGATCTTCCGCAACGGCATCCTGCCGTATGCCAACCTGAACGAGCGCCGTGACGACTGGCGGCTTGACTTCCATGACCGGTTCGCCGCGATGGCGTGGCAGTGCCACACGATCGGCCGGGCCGTCAAGAAGCTCAACCGCGTGATCTTCAAGGCCCTCGGCGTGGACTACCACGCCACCAAGCGCCCCAAGGACGACCAGAGCCCGTACGAGTCGACCGAGGCCGGCTACGCCTCGTGTACGGGGTTGTCGATCCTTCTGGCCGACGCGTGCCGCGCCGCGGGGATTCCGGCCCGGCTGGCCGGGACGCCCCTGTGGACGGACGGGTCGGGCAACCACACGTGGGTGGAGATCTGGGACGGACGGTGGCGCTACATCGGCGCCTGGGACACCCACGCCCTGGACCGGGCGTGGTTCACGCCCAAGGCCGCCGACTGCGCCGCCGCGGTCGCCCGCGACGCGAGCCAATGGCAGCACCGCATCTACGCCGCGTCGTTCCGCAAGACCGGCACGCACTTTCCCCTGGCGTGGGACGCGAGCATCACGTACGTCAGCGCGGTGGACGTGACGGCCTCCTACGCCGCGGCGGACCCTGCGTGAGTGCGGGCGGGTGCCGTGGTCTTTACGGCGTCTACTGCGGTGCGACGACGGTCACCTGGAAGGCCGCCCAGTCCGTCAAACCGACGCCGTCGCCGCCCTGGACCTCGACGCCGAACGTCCCGACGAACCCGGGATTTGGCGTGATGGTCAGCACGCCGTTGACGACGGCGACGTTGACGTTGGGCAGTTGGACCGCCGGGGCGTTGACCAGCGTGGCGGGGTCGTCGTAGTAGGCTTGCGCCACGTGCCCGAGCGCCTGCCCGGAGCCGTCGCGGTAGAGCGTCCCGTCGGGCATGAGGTAGTACCACTGTCCGGCGTTGTCCCAGAGCCACTTGGCGCCCTGGCCGAAGTGGTCGTCCCACGGGGCGTAGTGGCCGACCAGGCCGTGGGTCTGCTTGAGCTGGAACGCCGTGTGGGCGTCGTCCCAGGGGCGTGCCTGGTAGGTCATGGCCTGGCCGTCGGTGTCGGTCTGCGGCAGGGCGATCTGGAGGACGTCGCCCTGGGTCATCTGCCGATCCGTCAGGAACGACATGTCGGGCAGAGCGTTGGTGACGTTGACCTGGACGGTGGAGGCCGACCAGCCCGACCCGTCCTGTGCGTGGAGTTCCACCTGGAACCACCCGACGTACATGGCTGCGGGGTCGACGGTCACCTGGTTGCCGACGACGGTCACCGTGGCCACGGGCGCCGCGGGGGCAACGGCGTCTATCAGCATCTGCGGGTCATCGTAGTAGGCCTGGCTGGTTCGCCCGACGGGCATCCCGGTGGCCGGATCGTACACGCCCCCGTCCGGCATGATGTAGTACCACCCGCCCGCGCCGTCGCGCAGCCACTTCTCTCCGATGCCACGGTAGTTGGTGTAGAGCGGCAGGTACTCGGTCAGGCCCAGGGCCTGCTTGATGTCGAAGGCCGCCTGCTCGGCCGACGCCACGGTGGCCGTGTAGGTCTGCGGTTCCCCGTCGGGGCCGACCAGGGGCAGCGGGGGCAGGTCGAAAGTGTCGTCCACGTGCGAGACGTCCTGATCGGGCACGTCGGGCTGGGGTATCGTGTTATCCACCACCAGGTCGAACGGCGTCGCGACCTGCGCCGAGACGGCGATCGGCGAGACGAGCGTCGCGGTCAGGTCGACCGTCACCACGCCGACGAACCCGTCCGGCCAGTCGAGCGTCAGCGGGCTGTTGAGGGTGGCGGTCACTTCCGGCTCGACGGTGCCTCCCGGCAGCCCGTCGATGATCCAGTCCGGGTTCTCGTAGTACATCGTTCCGAGCATGCCCAGCAGTGCGTTGGTGCCGCCTCGATAGAGTCCGCCGTCCGGCAGCATGTAGAACCAGTTGCCCGCATCATCCTGGAGCCATTTCTCCTGGTGACCGTGCCAGCCGTCCCACGGCCAGAGGTAGACCGTCAGGTTCAACTGCTGCTGGAGGCGCCTGACGTAGGCGTCGGGCGCCGAGACGGTGGCCGTGTAGGTGATGGTGTCGCCCGCCACGCTGGACTGGGCCAGATCCAGAACCAACTCGTCCTGGGCGTGGTGCGCCTGCTGGTCGCTCGGGTCGGTGTTCACGACGTCGAGGTTGACGGTGGCCGTGTCCGTGCTGCCGTTGTCCGTGACGGTATAGGTGAAGCTGTCATCGTCTCCGAATGGGTTGGCGGGCGTATAGGCCACGGCGCGTCCGTTGTCGACGATCGTCGTCGTGCCATGGGCGCCGTCCGTCACGGCGGTGATCAGCCCGGTCGGGACGGGGCTCAGCAGGAACTGGTCGTTGGCCAGCACGTCGATGACGGTGGCGTTGTCCGGGTCGATGACGGTGGCGTGGTCGTCGACGGCGTCGGCGAGTCTGCGGTTGCCGAAGTCGGGCCCGTCGGCGTTCTGTCCGCTGGTGACGGTGATCCACTGGTCGGGCGGTGTCGGCGCGGTCTGGTGCCACCCGGCCTGGAGCACTTCGCGCAGTTCGTACGTGCCGGGCAGCACGTCGGTAAACGTGTAGACCCCGTCGTCCTCGCCGACGGTCTCGGTCAGGTCCGTGGCCAGCGGGCCCTCGCCGCCGTTGTACAGTTTAATGGTCCACCCGTTCAGGCCGCCCTCGCCCTCACCCGGGACGCCGTCTCGGTCGGCGTCGTTGAACTTCTGCCCGGTGATCGTGGCGAACTGCGCGTTGCCGAAGTCGACGTCCTGGCGATGCTCGCCCTCGGCAAGGGTGATCTGCCAGGTTGTCGGCACCGGGTAGATCTGCGCCCACGTGGTGGGCACGATCTGGGTGACACGGTAGGTTCCGGCGGGCAGGTTGTCGAACGTGTAGGCTCCGCCGGCGAGGGTCGGCGTGGCGTCCAGCAGGGTACCCTCGGCGTCGCGGAGCTGGGCGGACCACCCCTCGAGGGTCGGCTCGCCGGGCTCGTGGGCGGTCCCGCTGCCGTCCGTGTCCTCGAAGATCTTGCCCGAAATCCTCGCGTCGTCGTCGTCGAGCGTGCCGAACAGCACGTTGCCGAAGTCCACCGTCACGTCCTGCCCGCTGCCCAGGGTCACCCACCTGTCGGCCGGCTGCGGGGCGGTCTGGAACCAGCCGATCTGCCCGACCTCGCGCAGTTCGTACGTGCCCGGGAGCACGTCGGCGAACATGTACTGCCCGTCGCCGGCGGTCTCGGCCGTCTCCAGAAGGTCCCCGTCGTCGTCGTACAGCTCGATGGTCCACCCGTTCAGGGCCGGCTCGTCGAGGCCGAACTCCGTGTCGCCGTTCAGGTCGTTGAACTTCTGCCCGCTGATCGTGCAGTACCGGACGTTGCCGAAGTTCACGTCCTGGTGGTCTTCTCCGTCGGCCAGCGTGACCTGGTGGAGGCCGGCTGCCGGTTCCGTCTGGGCCCACGTGCTGGGGGTGACCTGGCGGAGTTGATACGTGCCTGCGGCCAGACCGGTGAAGGCATATTGGCCCACCTGGATCGTATCGGACCGGGCCGTGTGGATGACCTCGCCCTGGCCGTTGAGCAGTTGGACGGCCCAGTTTCCCAGGCCGGGCTCGGCGTCATGGGACCCGCTGCTGTCCAGGTCATGGTAGATGACCCCGGCGATGCTTCCGGCGCCCGGACCGCCCAGCGGCAAGATGTCACCGGCGATGGCCGCGCTGAGCATCCATCGCGGCTCGAGGTGCTCCAGTTTCGGCCGCCGCGGCGGCACGCAGAGCAGGAAGTGGTTACTGTGTCCCTGGATGCGAGCGTCGACTATCATGGCCCAACTCCCATCTAAGACTCGTCGTCGGACGCACGGCGTCAGCCGAACCACGCGCGCGGCGCGGCCTGCCGCGAGCCCATGGCCCTCCCTAGAGCCACGGGTCTCCTGCACCTGTCCGTGCGCCTTGCACCACAAGGCGGCAACGCCCCGGCAGGACAGCCATATACGTGAACTCCGGCCGAGGCCGGAACTTGGCACCGTCGAATTGTACACACACCCTCCGACGCCGGGCAAGAGGTTTTTCTGCTTTATTTGCCCGAGGGGCCGTTCAGCGGGGGCTTCTCACGGCATGGGGGCATCGTCTATACTGGAGCAGCCGGGTCGAGTCCCCCGGTTGCCGTGGCCGCAAAGGAAACGCATGACGGGTCTGGTCTTCGACATTCAGAAGTTCTGCATACACGACGGCCCGGGGATTCGGACCACCGTCTTTCTCAAGGGCTGTCCACTGAGGTGTCAGTGGTGCCACAACCCCGAGTCGCAGAAGACGCACAGGGAACTGTTCTTCAACCCGACGGCTTGCATTGACTGTGGCGCCTGCGATGACGTGTGTCCCAACGGTTCGGCCCGGGACACGCTCACGGGTCGAATCGACGGCCTGGACAAGTGCCACCTGTGCCTGGCGTGCGCGGAGGTCTGCCCGGCCGGGGCCATCGAGGTCGTCGGGCGCGAGATGACCGTCGACCAGGTCCTGACCGTCGTCGAGAAGGACCGGGTCTTCTACGAGGTCTCCGGCGGGGGCATGACGCTCTCGGGGGGCGAGCCTATGGCGCAATTCGAGTTCACTCGCGACATCCTGGCCGCCGCCAGACGGCGAGGGATATCCACGTGCGTGGAGACCTGCGGGGCCGGGCCGAAAGAGCAACTGATCGACGTCGTCCCGCTGGTGGACCTGTTCCTGTGGGACGTGAAAGATACTGATTCCGATCGCCACGAGCGGATGACCGGCTCGTGTGCGGGGCCTTTGCTGGAGAATCTCCGAGCGGTCGACGCGGCCGGGGCGAGCACTGTGTTGCGGTGCATCATGATAGCCGGGCTGAATATGACCGAGTCGCACCTTGACGCGGTGGCGGCGCTGTACGGCGAGTTGTCCAACTGCCGCGGCGTCGAACTGCTGCCCTACCATCCGTTCGGGACGGCCAAGCACGCAAAGCTCGGCCAGGGGTCCGGCCAGGACGCGCCGCCCGAGATGGATCGCGTACCGTCAGCCGAGGCGCTGGACGCGGCGAGGCGGGGGGTGGAAGACGGCGGGGCAGTGTGTATCAGGCGATAAACACAAAGGAAGGCGACAGATGAAAGCACGGACCTGTGCAAGACGGGACTTCCTCAAGACGGTCGGGCTCGGCGCCGCGGCGATGGCGGTGCCGAAATTCCTGAACGCTGCGAAGCCGCAAGCGGGCACGAAGCCCAACTTCATCATCTTCTTCACCGACGACCAGGGATATAACGACGTCGGGTGCTTCGGCTCGCCTAAGATCAGGACGCCCCGGTTCGATCGCATGGCGGCCGAGGGCATGAGGTTCACCAGCTTCTACGCACAGCCCGTTTGCGGGCCGTCGCGGGCGGCGATGATGACCGGGTCCTACCCGATCCGCGTCGCCGAGCCGGGCAACACGAAAAACCAGCACAACATCCTGCACCCGAAGGAGATCACGATTGCCGAGGTCCTCAAGACCGTCGGCTACGCCACCGCCCTGATTGGCAAGTGGCATCTCGCCGGCGGGCGCCGGCAGGAATACGACCCCAAGCTCATGCCCAACGCCCAGGGATTCGACTATTACTACGGCACGCCGCTGCACAACGGATTCACGCGAACCGTCACCCACAGGTCGTTCAAGACCCAGATCGCGCGAAACGGGGAGATCATCAACCAGGGCCTCGACCAGGCGGGCATGGACATGCTCACGCAGAACTACACGAAAGAGGCCCTCGCGTTCATTCGCAAGAACAAGGACCGCCCGTTCTTCCTGTACCTGGCCCACAACATGCCGCACGTGCCGCTAGGGGCGTCGAAGGCCTTCCGAGGCAGGAGCCCGCGCGGGCTCTACGGGGACGTTATCGAGGAACTCGACTGGTCCGCCGGGCAGGTGCTCGACACGCTGAAGCAGCTCGGCCTCGATGAAAAGACGCTCGTCCTCTTCACGTCCGACAACGGGCCGTGGATAGAGAAGCACTTGGGCGACTACGGGGGCAGCGCCGATCCGCTGCGAGGGTGGAAGATGTCAGCCTGGGAGGGCGGGCCACGAGTGCCGTGCATCATGCGCTGGCCCGGAGAGATTCCCGCCGGAAAAACCTGCCGACAGATCGCAACGACGATGGACTTCATGCCGACCTTCGCCAAGCTGGCCGGGGCACGGCTGCCGGACGACCGCACAATCGACGGGCGCGATATATTTGACCTGATGGCCGCCAGGCCCGGGGCCAAGACGCCTCACGAGGCGTTCTACTTCTACAACTGGGTGCGTCTCAACGCGGTGCGCAGCGGCAAGTGGAAGCTCGTCCTGCCGCGTCCGGCCAATCCGCCGGGCACCGGATGGTCCGGGCGAATGATCGACGCCGTGCCGAAAACCCAACTGTTCGACCTCGACGCCGACATCGGCGAGAAGCATGACGTGGCGGGGGCCAACCCCGAGGTCGTCAAGCGCCTGATGAAGCTCGTTGAAAAGGCCCGCGCCGAACTGGGCGACTACGACCGCGTGGGCTCGGGCGTGAGGTTCTTCGACGGGGCGGCACCCAAGACGTGGAGTATTCGCAGAAGGCCCCCGAGGAAGAAGCGGCCGGCCAAGAAACCCGCCGGCGGCGGCGCAATCAAGTACGACAAGGCCGAGCCCGTGGGCGATCTCCGCTTTGACTTCGAAGGCGGCGACCTGGCGGGCTGGGCCGTGGTCGAGGGCGAACTGACAGCCGTCTGCGACCGCGACCAGCCGTACCGCACGAGCGAACGCATCAACAAGCAGGGCAAGAGCTTCTTGAGCACGCTCCGCCGCAAGCCAACCGACGATGCGGCCGATGCGCCGACGGGCGTCATCGAGTCGCCGGTGTTCGAGCTTACCGGAGCGCGAATGTCGTTCCTCGTCGGGGGCGGGTCTCGTGACTCGGTGCGCGTGGACCTCTGCGACGCCGGGACAGGCAAGGTCCTGATGACCGCAGGCGGGCCCGACGGCAAGTACATGCGACGCGTCAACTGGAACGTAGGCAAGTTCAAGGGCCGCAAGCTCGTGGTCAGGCTGGTCGACAAACAGTCGTCCGGCGGCTGGGGCCACCTGACGTTCGACGACTTCTCGACCGACGGCAGGGTGGACCCCGCAGCCACGAAAAAACGTCGCTCCAAGTAGTCCGTTCCGCCCGACCCGAGAGAGCCATGACACTCCCCGCCGCCTTGCTGGGCACGTACGTGGGCCTGAGCCTGGGGTACTGGCTCCTCACATTCTACGGGATGGTGCGAGTGCGGCGGTCCGTGCCCGTGCTGGCCGATCTCCAGCCCCCCGGCCCGGAGAGCTGGCCGAAGCTGTCAGTGATCGTCCCGGCCTGCAACGAGGGCGACAAGATCGGCCCAGCCGTCCGCAGCCTGCTGACCGAGGACTACCCCGACCTGGAGATCGTCCTGGTCGACGACCGGTCGACCGACGCCACGGGCCGGATAATCGACGCCCTGGCCGCCGAGGATGATCGCGTGTGGGCCATCCACATCACCGAGCTGCCCGAGGGCTGGCTGGGCAAGGTCAACGCGTTGAACACGGGCTTGGCGGCAAGTAGCGGGCAGTTCGTGCTGTTCACCGACGCCGATGTGCACTTCCGGAACTCCGCCCTGCGAAAGGCCGTTGCCTGGTGCCTCCACAAAAAACTTGACCACCTGCCCGCCATGCCGGACATCTGGCCGGGCACGCTGCTGACCGACGCGGTGGTCAGCGGGTTCCTCAGACCGCTGATGACGCTCATCACGCCCCCCTGGCGAGCGGTCGATCCGACCTCCAGGCGGTTCATCGGGGTCGGGGCGTTCAACCTGGTCCGCCGCGAGGCGTTCGAGGCCACCGAGGGCTTCGATTGGCTTCGGCTGGAGGTGGCCGACGACATGGCTGTGGGGATGATGATGAAGCACAGCGGAACCAAGGCCGGCGTCGTCGCGGCGTTCGGGCAGGTGGGACTCCACTGGTACCGCACGCTGGGCGAGGCCTGCCGTGGAGCCCAAAAGGGCTACGCCACCACGGGCTGCCGTTTCCTGCCGATGGTGCTCGTGACGCTCATCTCGCTGGCCCTGGAGGCTTCGCCCGTGCTGGTTCCCCTGGCCGCGGCGCTGGCGGGGTGCGGGGCGATCTGGTGGGCATTGGCCGCTGCGGTGCCCGCGATCTTCCTGGCCTCGAGCGTTCCGCTGGCCCTGTGGGCTCGCGTGCGGGTGCTGCCGGCCGTCATCACGCCGCTGACGACGCCGATCTCCGCGGCGATCATGCTCTGGTCCGCCGCCGCGGGACTGTGGCGAGGGGGCATCGTCTGGCGCGGCACGCTGTACCGGACGCAGACGCTGCGACAGGGACGGCGACTGAAACTGTTCTGAACGACGCGGCGGTTTGCAGCGCTGTTCGGGACGGTTACGTGCGCGACACGGGCACCGACTACTTCGCCTCGAAGCACAACACGTTTCCGTCCTGCGTCGTGATATACAGCCGTCCCCTTGCGGCGGCCATGCCGTTCCACACAGGCGGCGCCGGAAGTGCGTGCTCTGCAAGCTTCTTGCCGTCCTCGGCGTTGAGAATGCAGAGCAGGCCGCCGGAGCGGCCCTCGAGCGACGCCCAGGGGTCGTCCGGGTCGGCGCGGTCGAGCGGCCCGCCGACCAGGAGCGTCTTGCCGGCCACCACCATCGCCCGGGGCATCACCGGGAACGTCCCGTGCCGCCAGACCGTCCGCGCGCGGGGCTTCGGGGCCCGGCGCCTCTTGGCGCGTTTGCGTTCGGGCTTGGCCGGTTGACCCGCGGGAGGCTTCCCGGCTGGCGCGGACCCGGTGGCGAACAGGATGCACCCGCCAACCTGGAGGTTGGGCTTGGCCAGCCAACTCGGGCCCCTGCCGTCAGTGCCGGTAACCCGATCCTTGTCACCCCCGGCCGGAATGTGGAACGACTTGTTGTTCATGCCGGGCGCGTTGGCCGCAGCCACGTACGCGCGCCGGGCGTCGAAGGCGATCAGGTTTCCTGTGGCGCGGTTCCGCCCGGCCGTCAGGTGCCAGAACGCCCGGTGGAACCAGCGGGTGTTGAAGAACCCCCCGTCAGCGACCAGGCGGGGCCTCGTGGCGGCCAGGGCAGCCGGACCGACGCCCTTGAGAGGCGCATCGAGGGCCAGCCTGCGGTTGCGCAGGTACACGCCAATGCCGTCCGAGCTGAGGATGTCGGTCAGGGCGCCCTGGGGCAGTTGCCCGGTCGTTCGGGTCTGGGTCTGGACCTCGTGGATCGGCTTGCGGTCGATCAGCTTTCCGGTGGCCACGTCCACGGCATAGGCCCACACGCCCGCATCGAGCATGGACGACCGCCCGGCAACGAACCAGGCCGTGGCACGGGCATCTTGCCCGTGTTGCCCATTCACGGGCAGGATGCCCGTGCCACATATCAGCACGCTGCCGTGCACGGGCCAGACGCTCTCGACCTGTCCGAACGCGACGATCCGCCTCTCGCCCGGCGCGGCGCGGAACCGCCAGGCGAGCTTGCCGTCGGCGGCCCGCAGGCAGTACACCCAGCCGTCACGACAGCCGAAGACGGCCAGGCCGGCGTGGATCGTCGGCGGAGAGTCCACGCGCCCGCCGGCGGTGAAGGACCAGGCCCTGGCGCCGGTGGCGGCGTCAAAGGCGTGGACGCGATGATCGTCTTCTGTGGCACAGAAGACCTTGCCGCCGGCGATGACCGGACTGGTGGGCAGGCCGCCGAGGGCAACCTGCCAGCCGGGCTTCAGTGCCGCCGGCACCTCCGTCGTCGCGGCGCTGCTTCGCATCGCGTCATGCCGAAAAGTGGGCCAATCACCCGATGGCGGATTGCGGATTGCGGACCGCGGATTGCTGCCGTAGGCCGGGCCCTTTTCGAGCGGGTTGGCCTTGTCGAGCTGGGTGGTGAAGCTGGGAGCGGCCTTGGTCGAGGCCATCGCGAAGAACCCGCGAGGCTCGAAGGCCATGTAGCAGCGGCAGTGGTCCGGCGGGCGGTACAGCAGGCCGTTGGCCAAGACGTGCCCGCACCGGCACCCCCCGCGCGCCCAGTGGTGCAGCGTGACCTCGCCGCTCTTGAGATCCACGAACTCCGCCCCCCGGCGGCCGAGAATCGCGTAGTCCACCGACGCCCGATTCGGATAGCACCGATGGTGATGGGGCACGTTCAGGACCTTCCTGATCGAGAACGTGTGCTTGACCTTGCCGTTGGCGGCGTCCAGGCCGATCAGCGTCATCGCCTTTTTGTCAGTGATCCAGACGCAATCGCCGATGCCGAAGATGTCCGGTCGATCGAGGTACGCGATGGGCGTGGCCGTGTCGTGTCGCCACAGTTCCTTGCCCGTCTTCGGATCCAGCGCCTGGACGATCGCCGCGGCGGCAGACTTGAACCCCCTGAAGCCTGACGGATGCAGAATGGTGAGGATGTCGTTGTGGTAGATCACCGCCTGGGAGTTGGGGCTGATGAGCTTGTGGTACATGTTCCCCACATCGAGAGGCTTGGCCGGCTTGCCCGCGTGGCCGAGCCGCTCGATTCGCCACAGTTCCTTGCCGGACTTCGCGTCGAGCCCCACAACGTCGCGCTCGTCGATGAGGAACACGCCGGCCCCGCCGACAGTCAGGTTCACGTGCCGCATCGACCCCAGGCGGTCGGGTTTGGATGCGCTTCCGAGAAGCGGCCCGGCCTTCCAGAGCACCTTGCCCGTGGCGGCGTTGACGGCCCAGATATGCTTCTGTGACGGTTTGGGCGGATCGGCCGGCGGGGCCGGGTCCACGCCCTTGCCGGGCCAGGGCTTCTGGGGGCCATCGTTGACCGACAGGTACAGCACGCCGCCGTGGCAGACAAACTCATCGGTGTAATCCGTGCCCTTGTAGGTCATCACGGTCTTGCCCGTCGCCGCGTCCAGAGCGACCACCGGCGAATTGAAGCCCAGCGTGGCGTACACGCGATCGCCCACGGCCACCAGACGCTTGCGGACGTGCAGCGGGTGGTTGAACCGTGCGGCGTGGCCTTCGGTCCAGTAGCTCCACGCGGCCGAGCCCCACGGCCCCATGCGGCGCTTCCACAGCAGCACGCCGCTGAAGGCGTCCCTGGCGACGAGGTGCCACTTGTCCGGCATGCCCGCAACCCCGAGCGTCGCCTCATCGATCGAGTAGAAGATTCGCCCGCCGGACGAGACGATCGTCGTGATGCTCGGCACGATGCCGTGGTGGCGCTGAAAGATCGGCCCGGAGATCCACTGCACGTGCCTCGGCGGACCGATCAGCCGGTCCTGCGAGACCATGTTCCCGTCCGCCGAGTGGCGAAAGTGCGTCCAGTCGTCCATCGTCTCCGGGCGGGGTTTGGCTGTCTTCGTCCATGCATCGCCCGACTTCACGTGGGCTGCGCCGTTCGGCGCCAAGACGCGCATGACTTCGGCCATCGGGACCTTGCCGAGGTCCGACGCCACGACGAGATTGACCAGGTTGTCGGCATAGGGCAGTCGGGGGTGCGTCCATTGCTCGGCGGTGACCTTGCCGTAGAGGCCCCGCGATCGGATGTGCTTCCTCGCTGCCGCGACGTGCGCGGCGCTTGCGTCCAGGCCCTGGACGAGATAACCGGCTGCGGCGCCCAGGTCGGCGGTGAGCTTGACGTTGCCACAGCCCAGGTGCACCACCAGACCGCCCTTGACGCCGGCGGCCTTAAGGATGTCGGCTCCCGAAGCCCCAGCAGCGCCGCTGACGCAGGGGGACAGGAGGATGAATGAGGCGACGATGACACTCCGTCGTGTTGTTCTCTGCATCAGTCTCGTTCCTCGATCATGTTCTTGTATGTCGCCACGGACCTGGTCACTTCACTTCAGTGACCGGGCCGAGAACGACATTACGCCGAGGGGGCGTCACTTCGCTCCGAAGCACAGCACTTTTCCATCCTGCGTGGCGATGTACAGGCGTCCGTTCGCCGCGGCCATGCCGTCCCACACGGGCGGGGCCTCGAGCTTCAGTTCACTGAGCTTCGTACCGTCCGCTGCCGAGACGGCCCACAGCATGGCGCCCCGTTGTCCTGCAAAGGCAGCTTCCTGCTCGGCCAGGGCCTTGGTGGACACAATGGTGTATGGATGGTTTCCGTCCGGCATCTTGTCGCCCAGGACGTCCGGGGGCCCGGCGACGAACAGCGTCTTGCCCTGCTCTGAGCTTGTCGAAGGGCCGCTCAGCACCATGCCGCGCGCCATCAGGCCGGCACGCTGCGACCACCGGACGGTGATCCTCGTCGGGGCGGGCCTGCGGCGGCGCTTGGCGGGGGGCTTTGCCGCGGGTGTGGCGACTTTCGGCTTGCGGTCGCAGGCAAACAGGCGGTACTGCATCTTGCCCATGCCGACGTGACTGCCGTTGCGGTGGTACTGGTTCAGGCGCCCGAAGCCGTACACCGACGAGCCGTCGAGTACGAGCAGCCGCCCCGACGGCACGCGGTTGCCCACGTTCGGCCACCCACCCCAGGTGGACTGCATGGTCGTCCCCACCTGCCAGTACGTTCGGTGCCACCACTGTCCGTCGAGGAACCCGGCCGAACTGTACAGGTGTTCGACCCTCGACTGCTGTTCGACGCCGCTCTTGTTGAAGCGTTTGTGCCGCATGAACACGGACGTTCCGTCGCTTGACATGACGTCCGGCAGTGCGCCCTTTGTGATGCGGGTCGTTGAGAGCGTCTTGCCCGTTTTGGCGTCGAGTCGGTGTAGGTAGAGTCCCCCGTCGAGATGCGCCGACCTGCCGGCCACCGCGTAGACCGTGCCGTCGGCTACCAGCACGCTGCCGTGCACCGGCCAAGGCGACTCCAACTGCCCGTACGAGACGACTCGTCGCGGCTTGGGGGCGGCGCGGGACCGCCAGGCGAGTTTTCCGTCGGCTGCCCGGAGGCAGTAAATCCACCCGTCCGCGCAGCCGAAAATCGCCCTGCCCTGCCAGATCGTCGGCGGGGAGTCCACCCGCCCCCCGGTCGTGTAGGTCCATATCGCCTCGCCGGCCTTCGCGTCCAGGGCGTGGAGCGTGTGATCGTCCTTCGACGCAACGAAGAGCCTGTCGTCGGCTACGGTTACGGTGCTCAGGTTCGCGCCGACCTTCGCCTGCCATTTGGCGGCCAGATTCGCCGGAACGGTCGCCGAGGCACGACCGCTGCGGGCGGCGTTCTGCCGATACGTCGGCCAATCGGAAGAATTGACGATTGACGATTGACGATTGACGATTGTGTCGTACGCAGGACCCTTCTCGAATCGCGGGACTTTCGACCTTGGACCTTCGACCTTGGACCTGTTTTCCGGCGCCAGGACGTTGAAACTGCTCAGCTTGCTCTCGATGTGGCACGCGCAGGAATGCGGGGGCACGTAAACCAGCCCGTTGCACGGCATCACGCCGTACTGGCAGGCGCCCCGAACCCACGGGTTGCCCTGGCCCTTGCCGGTGGCGATGTCGATGAACTCGATCCCGTCGCGCCCGAGCACGAGGTAGCGATTGGTGGCCTTGTTCCGGTAGCAGCGATGGTGGACGGGCCCGTAGGGGAACTGGCCGGGGTCCTTCGGGCGGGTGCGCTTGACCTGCCCGGTCCTGACGTCGCGGCCGGCGGTAATGCCGGGGTCGTTTCGGTGGACGAGGCTGCCCGTCCAGACCAACCCGTCGGCAACCAGGACGTCGACCGGTGCGTTGTAGCACTCGCGGGCGCCGGCCGACCAGAGCTTCTTGCCCGTATCGGCGGAAAACGCCACGAGCTGCCCCACCGGCGCGACGCCGCCAACCGAGGTAACCGTCCACTGGACCTGGGTCTTGCCGCCGGCGGGCGGCGCCTTGCCCACCGCGCGGTCCGCCGACAACACCACCCCGCCGTAAACTACCAGCGTCGGCGCGGTCCACGACGGCCTCTGCAGGCTGACCGGTCGCGGCGTGCGCCACTTGACGCGGCCGGAGTCGGCGTCAAGGGCTACGATTTCCTTGGGGCCCTGGAAGAACGCGCGGTCGCCGGCGGCGGCAAGCGTCGTCGGCAGCATCTCGACGGTATCGGCGTCCTTCTTCTGCCAGAGCACCTTGCCCGTCTCGGCGCGGACGGCGACGATGTGCTTCTTCGGCGGGTTGTCACGATAAATCGGCCACCAGTGCCAGACGCTTTTCGGCTTGTTCG
>Ga0180432_10004225_pt1 | contig 19876 bp, 13 predicted proteins | sample SS_ome_10_FD_132414 | JGI IMG/M metagenome (GOLD analysis project Ga0180432, IMG submission 132414) | Hypersaline lake sediment archaeal communities from the Salton Sea, California, USA - SS_1_MS_2 metaG | ecosystem: Environmental > Aquatic > Non-marine Saline and Alkaline > Hypersaline >...
GCCTTGTAAAAGTGGTGAAGATCGAGGAAGGTCATATCCGAATCATCTACAGGGTGAGCCCCCGCCCTTTTGCTGATGGCCGCTCAGGCGGCCAGCTTCGGCAACATTGTCCATACCGTGAAGATCGTCATCACCGGCGATCCGCGCAAGCGGGTCAACACGAAGGCGCCCGGCAGAACGCTGGACATGAACGATCACATCATCAACTTCCTGAACGACAACACCATCGAAGAGGAGGTGGTGACGGGGCACAAGACCGTGCCGGGCGGGCTGCGATACGACGAGCGAGGGATCGCGATTCCGGACCCCAGGAAGAAGCCCAGGAAGGTGCCGGTCATCGAGAAGCGCAAGCGGTCGCTGTACGCCTGCGACGTCCTGGCCGACAAGGCCCTCCAGGAGCGCTTCAACGCCTACATGAAGTCCAAGGGCCACGCCGTGAACATCGACTGCGGCCAGAGGATCATACACTGGAAGAGCCGCGACGCCGTTCACGGCCGGCAGAGGAAGAACATCGCCGCCGCCTACAAGCTGTTCCGCACCGCGTACGAGGCCAAGGGGCTTCTTCCGGCCGCTCGCGATCCCCTGGCCACGATGGCCCAGCGCGTGGTCTACATTGTCCGCAACGCCGAGTACAGGTTCCCCGAGGCGACGCGGGCCAAGCGCAAGTGGCCGCGGTTTCCGATCACGGCGCCCTGGCCGGTGCTGACCCTGTTGGTGGACGACGACCAGCCCCTGCGCGAGCGCGAGGAGCGGTGGATCGCCTTTCGGGATCGCGGCGAGTTCAAGACGTACGGCGAGTATATCGGGCCGATCGCCCAGCAGTTCGACATGCAGTCCGCCCGCCGACTCAAGCCGTACCCCTTCACCTATCACACCGCCCAGATGATGCTCAAGGACGGGGGCGTGTGCGGGACGATGGCCGCCATCTCCGTGCGGTCCCACATCACCCTGAACATCCCCGCCTGCCAGGCCATCCAGCCGGGCCACTGCGCCCTGGTCGCGTTCCACTACGACCCGAAGAAGAAACGCTATAGCTGCAAGGGCGCCCAGTACGCCACCGGCGGCGACGAGAAGACAACGCCGTTCGCACGATGGTACTTCGGAGACGCCGCCAGGAACTACCCCAGGCGGCCGGGCTTCGGCGTCCAGCCCAACCCGCGAAAACCCATGGTCTACCACCAGAGCATCGCGTGGGCGGTGAACTACGGCATGGCGTCCTTCCTGGACTCGACGATGGCGCACGCGGTGTATCGCCTCCTGGACGCATCCCACCGCAAGTCGGCCGGCAGGACGCTCCTGACAAGCGGGCTGGCGATCAACCCGTACAACGTCCTTCTGGCCGACGCGGCCCAGGCGGCGGCCGATACGCCCCTCGGGCAGATCCGGTTCTGGCGGACGTTTCGAACCGAACTCCAGGCGGCGGGCGACAAGGCCGGCTGCCCCGTCGACGGGCTCTACAGCAAGACCGTTAAGGAACGCGTGTTCGCAAGCATCGCGAAACTGCCGGTGCCGAAGGACAAGCAAGCCGCCAGGGAAGTCTACACCTTCCTGCAAACGGAGACGTGCGACGCCCCGGCGGCCCTGGTGGCGTACCGGCTGGCCGTTGACGGGCTGGATGCCATGCTGGCCCGCACGGAAGCGGACTTCAAGAGCCACGTGATCTCCACACGGGCCAAGGCCTCGAGCCGGAACGACCCGGCCTGCGTGAAGATGGCCGCCGCTGTCAAGGCGGCCGCCGCCTCCATCAAGGACACGAAGCGGAGGACGCGATGGGCGCTGGGCCTCTGGAAACAGGCCGAAGGACGCGAGAAATACTTCGGGCGCTCGATGCGCGTCTCGACGGACCGGGCGGTCGCCTCCCTGGCCAAACTCGCCGGACAGCGGCTGCCCGCAGAATCCCAACTCATGCAGAACCTCCTGGACCGCCTGGCCGCCGAACTGAAGGACTCCGTGACCGGCCGGCGAGATCTCAAGACCTGTCGCCTGCTAGCCGCCAGGATCAAGGCCGCGGCGAAGTACACCAGGGACCCCGCGCAGCGGCGCAAATGGGCCCAAGCCCTCTCGAAGATCATCGCCGGCCGCGAGACCTTCACACCCCAAACCGCCAGGAAGAAAGCCAAAGCCGTTCGCGATCCGTGCGCGGATGAAGTCAGGAATCTCCTGGCGGCGCCGTAGGGTCCAGATCCCCCCGTTGTGCATCGGGCGGACGGCTCCAGAGGCCGCGTTGGCCTTTCCTCGCGATTCCTGCGGCCTGGCGGTCGCCTTCTGGCGCTATCCCGCGCAACGTCAAAGACCTACGCCCCCTTTTCCCGCTCGCGATTCCGCGATCCGTCCGGCCAGAACAGCGCAGAAGCGGCCAGCAGTGCGCTGCCTTCCGGCACGGAGTTGGTCACCGAGACGGGGACCGGTGAGGCATGTGCTGCCTCTGCCGCGGGGTGTGGTCAGTATTCCCTGTAGGTCGAGGCGCGCATGACCAGTCTCTGCGGCCCGCCGACAAGTCCGGGCGCCTGGCCGGGGTACTTCAAGCGATTTACCGTGATGGTCGAGTTGTTCTTGAACGTCAGCCAGCCGTCGCCGAGGACGATGATGCTCCCGTATACGGTCGCGTCCAGGTTGTTCTTGAGTACCAGCCGCTGGGCCACGACGGTTCCGCTCATCGTCGCAAAGTTGTTCTTGAACTCCAGCGTGAAACCGGGCAGCAGGAAGGCCGAGCCGCCCAACTCGCGCAGCTCGGCGAACTGCGGAGTGTCGGGCAGTTCGTCCAGCCCCAGGACGGACAGGTTGTTCTTGAAGTAGACGTAGTGGTCGTCGGGGTCAACTCCGGGTCCCGGGTCCTCGGCGAGGATGACGCCGACGATGTCTGTGTTGTTCTTGAACGTGACCCTGTTCGGGGCCTCGATGTACACCACTCCCCTGATGATAACGTTGTTGCCGAACTCCGGGTTCGTGCCGGCCCTGATCCTGATGTTGGTGAAGGTTCCGCTCGACGTATCGGTGCCGGAGTCCACGATGTTGGTGGCGAACGGCTCGTAGACGGACCCGTCGATCTCCGGAGGGGGGGGTATCTCCCCGGTACGGATGTCCCCGCCGACTGTGGCGCCGATGCTGACGGAAGCGTCCTCGTCGTAGGTGACGTCACCGTCGATGTACCCGCTGGTTACGGCAATGGCCATGCCGGTGGCGGCACAGGCTATCGACGCCTCCTCCGGCTCGTTGGCGCCCACGTAATCCAGATTCTGCCCAATGGCGATAGGTCCCTTGGAGTACATGCCGTAGCCGAACCCGCCGCTTGCATCGCATTCGGCCTCGATGCTGATGCATCGCTCGATAACCCCGTTTGGCGCGTTAGCGGCCGGAACATGGCCGACCACTGTCAGTTCCAGCACGTCATCCATCGCAATTGCGATCTCGGCGGTGAAAGTGGTCCGACCGTCGAAACTGATTGCTGGAATGGTAATCGTTTGACCGTCGTACGTTACGGACTGCCCCTGGAGGTTGGGCGTCCCATCCAGCCGGCTGCTCAGGGTCGCTGCCACTGAATCCAGGATGGCCTGGCCTGTCGAACTGTCTGAGATGACGGCGGACTGGAGCAGGTACGCGTGGAAGGCCAGGCCACTCTCCGCCGCCAGCCGCGCCTCGAGAGCCAGCTTGAGATTCTGGCTCATCTGCGCGTTCAGGTGTGCTGCGTGGGAGAAGGCCAAGCCCAGGGTAACCAGGATACACATGAACCACATGGCCGCCACGAGAACCACGCCCCGGCGGCGACTGTTCTGTAAACTCTGTTTTCGCACCATCTTCCCTCCGACGCTGCGAGACGGATTTGCAGCATACTGTGCATTGGCCGAAGCCGGCCGTTCCTTTTCCCCTTGATTCGTTCCTGCCTGGCCACGCCACCTTACAGGGAGGCGCACCTGTCTGTGTCTAATGTCAACGTACGATTCAATATACTGCTTCGCCACACTGAACCGAGGACTTGAGCAAGAGATGATAAGGGACCGCCGTGCGGCACCGAGTGAGACACCGGTGGTCGAGAGGGCTGGCTGTGGTCTGTACATGCATTTCGCGCGTTTCGTCCGGAACTCATGACAAGCCCGACAGGGACATCCTACTGTTCCTGTAGTGGATGTAGCAGGTGTCCGATACAGCACCAAGGTGAGGAGAACGGCCATGTCCAGCAGACATCATCGACGGGGGCTGAAGCGGGGGGGGGTGGTCTACATCCTGGCGCTGACGCTGCTGATAACGCTGACCACTCTGGCTGCCGCCTTCTGCGCCTCCGCGTCTCTCGAACTGCGCAAGAGCCAGAACGTCGTCGACACGCTTCAGGCCCGGCTGTCTGCCGAGAGCGGCCTGAGCTACATGCTGCTGAAGCTGGACGAGGTGCGGATGCCGGTCAGCACGAACAGCGATACGCTCATGACGAACCTGGCCATGGAGCTTGTCAACGTACTGGGCAGCACGGCAGACGTGGACGCCGCGCAGATACAGTGTACGTCCACCCTGGTCTCCGTGCCGGAGATTACCGTGGAGAACATTGCGTTCTCCACGTCGTTCGCCATGGAAAGCGACGGGGCCGGCGGCCAGCGCTGCCGCATGACCGTCACCGGGCGCTGCGGCGCAGCCAGACGCCAGGCGTCGATCGCCATGACGCCCACCCCCCGTCCGGTGGAGGCGTTCGACTACGGCATCGCATCCAAGGGCAGGATCTACATCAGCGGCAGCGGCGAGGTCAACGGCGTGAACACCGGGCAGGAGGCCACCGTCTTCTCGATGAGCGCCGAGCCGGTCGCCATCGAGGCCGGCGGAAGCGCCACCATCGGCGGCGACCTGTTCGTCACCAACGCCAGCGAGGAGAGCATTCTCCTGGGCGGCGGCGGGCTGAGCGTCGCCGGCGAGACGGATATCTTTGAGATCATAAACAATCACGCCCACTTCGACGTCGAACCGCCTGAGTTCCCCGAGATCGACATTACCCCGTTTGCCGCCCTGACCACGGGCGTCATCGACAGCAATACGGATCTGCCCAACCAGGACCTGGTGCTCAACAACATCCGCATCAAGGCCGGCACCAATCCCAAGTTCACCAGCGACACGGTGATCAACGGCGTGCTGGTGATCGAGTCGCCCAATGAGGTCGTATTCACGGCCGGCACGGTCATCAACGGGATCATCGTGACCGAGGACGACGTCTCGCACGACATTGTGCACAAGCAGATCGAGTTTCGCGGTCACGTGTCGGCCCCGGGGGTCGGCGCGCTGCCTGACACCGAGGAGTTCGCAGCCGTTAAGCAACTCGGCGGCACGACCATCCTGGCCCCGGGATTCGCTGTGACGTTCCGCGGCACGACGAACACGATCAACGGCACGATCGCCGCGGACCAGTTCGCCTTCAGGGGCAACACCGATATCGACGGGGAACTGACCGGCTCGATCATCGGGCTCAAGGACCGCGAAATGATTCTCCAGGGCAACGCGACGATCCGCATCAACCGCCAGACCGACGACGACACCCCCGCCGGGTTCGTCCACCCCATCGGCCTGATCGTGGCGCCCGGCACGTATACCGAATAGGCCTGCTCCGGCAGTACACCCGCACAAGCGATCAAAAGAGGGGCCGGACAGACGTCCCGGCCGTTGTTAGGCCCGTAGCACGAATGCGCCGCGCCCTTCTTGGCGTCCTTGCAGCGCAGCTCGAGGAACGGCGTGGGTACGGCGTGGGCGTGAACCTGCTCGACGGTGAGGCTTATCCGTTCCTTGCGCCTCAGGCCCGTTGAGACGGCCGGCAGGTAGAGTCCGCTCCCGAAACCCGGTCTCGTCCATGGGAAGGTATCATATCATTGTGCCGCACTTTTGCAATGTTCCACTCGAAGAGTGCCCCATACGTGCACTGGGTGGAAGAGAAACGATAAGTGTCTTTTTGTAAATAGGTTGTGGCAACTATTCTTCCCGGGCGGGGGGACACGGTTACACGATAGTGGAACATTGTGGAACATGTAACACTCACCGAACGAGGAAACAGGAGATGCTTTTCTATTCCCGGAAAGCACGCCGGAATGACCGCAAGAAACGGTATCATGGTGCGTATGGCTGGTTCTTGCGAACCCGGAAGGAGAGCCGATGCACAAGCGACGTGAGTTTCTCAAGTCAATGGGTGCGGCGGGCGCTGCGCTGGTTGTGGGGCCCCTGCGTGGTGCCGCGGCCAAGCCGACGAAGCGGCCTAACGTGCTGCTGCTGTTCAGCGATCAGCACCATGCGGGCGTGATGGGCTGTGCGGGTCACCCGGCGGTGCGAACGCCGCACCTGGACCGCCTGGCGGACGAGGGGGTGCGGTTTTCGCGGGCGTACTGTCCGGACGGGATCTGCGTCCCGTCGCGGACGGGGATCTTCACGGGCCTGTATCCGCGGACCACGGGCGTGCTGTACAACGCCGACGCCCCGCCCCGGACCAACGGGCTGTTTCCGCTGCACAAGCTGCTTCAGGCAAACGGGTACCGCACGGGGGCGTTCGGCAAGATGCACCTGCCCCGCGGGATTCGCGAGAGCGGCTGGGACCGCTCGGCGACGACGATCTCGCCCAAGCAGGACCCCTCCGACGAGAACTACAACGACTGGATCCGCCGGCGCGGGCAGTACGAATCGCACGTGCGCGACTTCACCGGCTCGCACAAGGCGTCGCTGATGGCGCACCTCTCGCAGACCAGGGCGGAAAACCGCACAACCGCCTACGCGGCGAGCAAGGCCATCGAGTTCCTTCGGCAGTGCAAGGCCGCGGGCAAGCCGTTCTTCTGCTGGTGCTCGTTCATCTACCCCCACCAGCCTTACACGCCCCTGGCGCGGTGGGCCAAGCTCTACGACGTCGACAAGACCGCCCTGCCGGGTAACGTCTCCGAGCCGGCGGACAACCTGCCGCCCGCCCTGCGGAACTGGCGCCGGCGGACCACCCCGCCGTGGAACTGCGGCACCGCGGCCAAGGACCACACGATCTACCGGCGGTACGTGGCGCACTACTACGCGCTGGTCAGCGAGATCGACCATCACATCGGGGCCGTGCTGACCGAACTGAAACAGTTGGGGCTCGACGAGAACACGATCGTGATCTACGCGTCGGACCACGGCGACTTCGTAGCCGGCCATGGAATGGTCGAGAAGTGCGCCGTCGGGCACAACGTGTACGAAGACACCCTCCGCGTGCCGCTGATCTTCCGCTGGCGGGGCCGATTCAAGGGCGGCGCCGTCCGGGATGACCTGGTGTCGCTGCTGGACGTGTACCCGACGATTCTCGACCTGACGGGCGTCAGGCGGCCCCCGGGCGCGAGGACACTCGACGGCGTGAGCCTCGCGCCGACGTTGCGGAGCGGCAAGCCGCTCGACAGGCAGTACATCATCTCGGAGAACTGGTCGCAGGTCACGATCATCTCCGAGCGATACAAGCTCGGCGTGTGGCAGGAGCCGGGAAGACGATACGCCCAATGGGACTTCCGCAAGCATGGCGACATGCTGTTCGACCGGCAGACCGATCCGCTGGAGACGAAGAACCTGGCGAACACGCCAGCCCTGGCTGCCGAAGAGAAGCGGCTGCGAGCCGCGCTGGCCCAGTGGCTCAAGCGCACCGACGCCACGGGCAGAACGCACGTGGGCCGGATGCCTCCCAGGAAGAAGCCCGCTCGCAAGCCAAAGACTCGAAAGCCATAGGAGCAGTACATGGAGCTTCCGCAACTGAGCAGGCGAGAGCTTCTGCGAGCCGCGGGCGCGGCATCCGCGCTGGCCGCCCTTCCGACGGCGGCTTACGGCCGCCAGACGCAGAAGAAGCCCGACAAACGCATGAACGTGCTGTTTCTGGTTGTCGACGACCTCAACACCTGGCTCCTGTCCGATCCGAACCGCTATACGGGCAGGGTGGTCGCACCGGCGATTCAGAGATTGGCAAGCGAGGGGGTCCTCTTTCGCCGAGCTTACTGCAACGCTCCCAAGTGCTCGCCGTCGCGAACGGCGGTGCTCTCCGGCGTGGCGCCCTGGAAATCAGGGATTTACCAGAACGCGCAGTCGATTGGTGACAGCCCCGCGCTGAAAGCGGCGATATCACTGCCGCAGGTCTTCAAGAACAACGGGTACTACACGGCGTCGGCGGGCAAGATCTCGCACGGGTATGACACGAAGGGCGCCTGGGACGCACGGATACCGCACAAGCGCGATCCGGCTCCGCCCAATGCGCCGCTCTCAAAGATCGGCCGCGGTGAGAAGGACTGGGGGCCGACGCACCTGCCCGAATCGAAGATGGGCGATACGCGATACGCCGATTTCGCCATTGCCCAGTTGCGGAAGAAGCACGACAAGCCGTTCCTGATCGCCTGCGGATTGTTCCATCCTCATTACCCCTGGTATGTGCCGCAGAAGTACCTGGACATGTATCCCCTCGACAAGATCGTGCTGCCCGAGCGTCGAGACGACGACCTGGCGGATGTGCCGAAGGAGGGCGTTGCTCTGGCCAATCCCTCGACACACGAGAAGATCGTCAAGGCCAATGAATATGGCAGGGCGCTCCAGGGGTATCTGGCCAGTACGAGTTACGCCGATGCGCAGATGGGTCGGGTCCTGGCGGCGCTGGAGGCAGGCCCCTACAAGGACAACACGCTGGTCGTGCTCTGGTCGGATCACGGGTTCCACCTGGGCGAGAAGAGCCACTGGGCCAAAGGCACGCTCTGGGAAGAGGCAACGCATGCGCTGTTGATGTTCAAGGTTCCGGGCGTGACGAAGCCGAAGCAGATCTGTAGACGCTTCGTGACGTTCCTGGACATCTACCCGACGCTGGTCGAACTCTGCGGTCTGCCGAAGCCCGCACACCTCGACGGCAACTCGCTCGTGGGGCTGCTAAAGAACCCGGTCCTTGCGTGGGACAAGCCGGCCATGACCGGCTATCTGGACATGCGGGATACCCATGTCTATCTGACCGTGCGCACGGAGAACTTCCGCTACATTCGCTACGGGAAAGGCAGCGAGGAGTTCTATCACTGCGCCAAAGATCCGCACGAATGGACCAACCTGATCCACAATCCGAAGTATCAGGACGAGATCACACGCCATCGTGCCATGCTGCCCCCTGATCCGGCCGCTCCCATAGCCTTCAAAGTCCGCAAGAGTAAGGGCTCCGGCGAAAAGAGGCCAAAGAAGCCAAGCCGTCGGAGTGAGACCGGCCGCTGATGGCGCCGGCCCTGCGTGTCGGCCGGATTCCCTCTCCGTGACCTGTCCGAAGAAAGACCCCAGTCTGAGCCGTTTTTCTCTTGACCTCCCGGACAGGGGGAGGTAGAATAATATGCAAATCGGTGGCGGCCCGAAGGGAGGGCTTCCAGAGATTCGCAACAAGAGAGACGATCTACTTCAAGAAGGAGAGCGGAAATGAAGACGCAGAAGACACTCGCGATGGTATTGGCAGTTGGCGTGGTGCTCGGACTGAGCGGCGCGGCGCAGGCGGCGTTCGTGGCCTATCACGACCTCGGTGGCACGACGGCCGACGCGGCCGGCGCGTACGTGACCGACCAAGGCGCCGACGCCACGCAGACGATCCGGCTGCGCAATTACGCCGACAATGCCGACACCGGTGTTGACTTCAACATCACCGGCGCCAACGGATCCAAGGAGGACACGTCGTCGGCAAACCGATATCCCAACGCCGGAACGGACGCAGCGGCCCTCTTCGGCACGGCCGCAAGTCCGATCGTCACGCACGGAGGGTCCACGTGGGAGGGAGGAAACGGCGGCTCAGGATTCACGACGTTCACCTTTACCGGGCTGCAGGCCGATCTGCTGTACGACGTGGCCATCTACGGGGACAGGGCCGCATCGAATGACGGCGTCGAGGAGTTCAGGATCACCGGCGCGGACTGGCACGTCAACGCGAGTTCCGCGGGAACGCAGATAGACTCGTTCACCACTCGGCTGAACACGCGCCCCAACAACGCCAACGGCCACGTCGCCCGCTGGACCGACATCGACCCGGGCAGCGACGGCACGTTCTCGATCCAGATCGACCCGGAAGTGACCAGCCTGAGCAACCTCGCCTACCTTACCGCGATGCGGCTGGAGGAGACGGCGGGGTCAGTGCCGGAGGTGATCTATCGCGAGACGTTTGGCAACGATTCCGGCTCCGACAAGGCCTTGTCGTATGCCGACTGGACCGGCTACTACGGCTCCGGCGCCACGGAGCTGCCGAGTACCGGCTCGACCAGCGGGACGCTCGTCAGTGCGACCGGGTCGCCCATCGTTGCCCCGCCGGTCAATTCGGACCTCAACAGCGACGAACCCGACAACAGCGTGATGGACGACGGCTTCGGTCGCCTGCTGTGGCCCTCCGGGGGCGGCGTCTCCCCGGCGCTCGTCTACACCAGCGAATACACGATCGACCGCAGCGCGTATACTGTCGACTCGTTCATCTGGAATCAGGCCACGAATAACAGCGCGGAGAGCTTCCGAGTCGCCGTGGAGATCGGCGGCGGCCAGTGGTACGTCTCGGACACGGCGTACGTGGGGCCGTACAACCCCGGCAGCGGCAGCTTCGACATCAACGCCCGGCAGAAGCTGCTCTTTGCCAGTGCTCAGTGGCGCTCTCTGAGCTTTACGCCCGGTTCGACGCTCGGCAGCCCCGGGTCGATCGTTTCTCTGCCGGACGGTGATATCACCTCCTTCGGCCTGTACGGCAGCTATAACCGGACGATGTGGTTCGATACGTACACCATCGCGGGCAGCCCGATTACCGTCATCCCCGAGCCGGCGACGATGGGCGCGCTGGGCCTGGCCGTAGCCGGCCTGGGCGGATATATCAAGAGACGCAAGCGCGGCTAGGATTGTCTGCCACAGGGCCTCACGGATGAGGGGTTGTCTCAGGGCCTCGCTTGGGCGAAAATCCGCCATGATGACTTCGCGATGATGAGCGAGTCTGCCCGATGAGAACACTCTGGCTTCTGGCGGCGGGAACGGCGGTGTCTCTGGCCGGGGCGGCGACGGCCGCCGACAAGAACCCCCAGGCACAGTACGCCCGCAGCCTGCTGGAAAAGGCCGCCAAGGGCCCCGTCCAACTCACGACGGACCAGAAGCTGACCCATCGCGAGGCCTTCCGGATCGTCCGCAAAGACGCCCGGACGGTGATCGAGGGCGGATCGTCGGCCGGACTGATCTACGGCGCCGCGGCGCTGACCGAAGGCGATTTCAAGGCCGGCGCCGTACAGAAGCCCGACTTCGACATCCGCGGCACGACGCTTTGTCTGATGCCTCACAGTTACCGAGCGACGCTCTCGCCGAAGCTCTATCCCTGGTTCTACGACAAGGCGTTCATGGCCCGGACGCTGGACGCCTTTGCCGCGGCGCGGTTGAACACGATCTTCCTGTGGGCGGGTCACCTGTTCCCCTACATCGTCGAGATGCCGGACTATCCCGAGGCCGCCGCCGACGTTCCGCCCGAACAGGTCAAGGCCAACCAGGCCCAGTTCCGCTGGTTCACCGGCGAATGCCGGCGGCGGAACATCCAGGTGCTGCTGCATTTTTACAACATCCACGTCTCCCCGCCTTTCGCCCGGAAGCACCGGATGCGGACCAACCCCACGACACCCACGCCGCTGCTGAATGCCTACGTCCATTATGCCCTGACCCGGTATTTCAAGGAGTTTGGCTCCGTGGGTCTGTATGCCTGTCCGGGAGAGTCCATCCACAGCAAGCATCAACTCACGTGGTTCCGGGACGTCGTTTTCGACGCGGCCAAGAAGAGCGGCAAGAACCCGGTGATCGTGATCCGTGACTGGACCATGAACAAGGAGTTCCGCGCCAGTCTGAAGACCCTCTATGGTAACGTCTATTCCGAACTGAAGCACAACGACGAGAGCCTGACCTCGCCCTGTCCTGACGTGCGTATCCTGCAGTTGGAAGGTATCGCCGCCGGACATATCGTCAACTTCCACCTGGTGACCGACCTGGTTCCCATGCGCTGGGGCAGTCCTGTGCTGCTTCAGGAGAGCATGCGGCACCTGAAGGCCCTCGGCTTTGTCAAGGGAGTCGAGTTCTTCGGGCAGACGTTCTGGAAATGGCCCTACACCCTGGACAAGCTGGACCCGTCGCAGAAGGGGTATTCCCGCAAGGGGCCCAAGCTGCTTTCCCTCGATCGTGATGCGATCTACTTCCATGCTTTCGGCCGCTATCTGTGGCGGTCCGATCGCGACCCGGCGAAGGAACGGGAATACTGGCAGCGTTATCTGGCCGGCAAGTTCGGCTCGCCGAAGACGGGCGAACTGCTGTACCGGTGGTATGTCACCAGCGGCCCCATCAGCCCCGGGCTGCAGAACCTGAACGCCACCAAGGTCGCAGGCTGGTGGCCCGCCGTGATGCTCCATAACCAGCGCGTGGACCAGATCCTGACATACAACAAGCGCCTGGACGAGACGCCCTACACGCTGTATCGCGAAACCGGCAGGGCAGGCCAGCGGTACTATCCGCGACCCTTCGACGCCTTCTTCGTCGAGCGGTACCGCAAGGCCTACGGCGTGCCGACCGGCGGCAAGGGCCCGGCGATGTACAAGGAGTTCGCCGTCTACAAGCAGCGGCTCGGGATTGCCGACCTCGCCCAGCGCCATTGCATGCCGGTCAGCCAATACGCCGACGCGCTGGCGGCAGGCAGGACCGTTACCGAGGCGATGACCCCGGACAAGGTCGCCTCGCTGCTGAACACACTGGCGAAAGAGTCGCTCGCGCTCGCCCGCGGCGCCGTGCAACATGCCGGCGATCCGGATACCACGAAAGAGCTGGAACGTGTCGTCACGGACAGCGAGATGTATGTTCTGGCCACCGAGGCGCTGCGGCACAAGGTGCAGGCCGCCCTGCTCAAGGCGCGGATGCTCCGCGGCGGCGGCTCGGCGCTGCGCGAGACCTTCGCGGGGCACATGGCCCAATCCGTCAAGGCCTACCAGAAACTCGCCGGACTGACCCAGCGGACGTACCTGCACGGCAACGACCTGATGGGCACCCACTGGCAGCCGCACGGCCTGCGGGAGTTCCAGCAGGACCTTTCCCGCCAGCGGGCGTGGCTGACCCGGTTCAACAAACAGCCGCTTGTCCTGCCGGACGGCTCGGTCCGCATCGAGGCCGAGTCGATGACCGGACCGTGGCGCAAGGGCAATGACAAGTACGCCGGCTACCTGGGCACGGGCTACGCGGCGTCCTGGTACGCGGCGAAAGAGAGCACACCGGCGCCGATGACCGCAAGCGTTCGCATTGCTGCCGCGGGCGAGTACACTGTCTGGATACGGGCGCTCGTCGGCGGGTCGCACCAGGATCGGGCGCTGGCCGTGGAGATCGCCGGAAAGCGACTGGCCCCGACGCACGCGGGCAAGGGCCCCAAGGGCGGCGCGTTTGTCTGGGCAAAGGCCGGGCGCGTGAAGCTGCCCGCCGCCCCCGCGGCGCTGCGCATCCACCCGGTCGGCAAGCGTCACGCCACGGCCGACGTCCTCCTGCTGGTGCCCGACGCCGACTGGAAGCCGGCTGCATCGAAATGACCAGCCACGCAGTACAGCCTGTCGAGTCAGCCTTGCCCGCGTGGGCGCCGCGCGGAGGGGGTTTCACGCTCCTGGAACTGCTGGTGGTTCTCGCAATCATCGCGCTGCTGTTGGCGATCCTGGCCCCGGGCCTCCGGGGGCTCATGACGCTCGTGGCGCGGGTCCAGTGCGGCTCGAACCTGCATCAGACCTTTACGGGCCTTGCCGGCTACACCGGGGAAAACGACGGCCGGTTCCCCCCGGTCGACTACGGCGACGTCGGGCTGGACACCTACAACAACCACCGCTTCCGCTCCACGCGATCCGGCTATGACCTGCGCGTGATGATCCAGCCGTACTTCGCCCCGGGCTTGCCCACGTGGGCCTGCCCGTCGACCGACGGCCCGCCCATCAGCGACGAGAACAACACCCGCCACTGGTGTTACATGAACTTCATGTACTTCCCGGGCACGCGGTGGCCGTTTGCCGCCCCCAAGGGCCTGGTGCCCACCCGCCGGGACGAGTACCCCACCGGCATGGTCCTGATGCAGGACCTGTACTTCCTGACGATGGGCCAGTGGTTTGCCGCCTCGGTGTACATGGGCAACCACCCGTCCGGCTCGGGCTGGCGCTACCAGCCGCTGCCGAACAACAACCCGTCTTTCGCCACCTACGCCAGCGACGACCCGCCCGAGGGGGCCAACATCGCCCTGGCCAATGGCAGCGTGCAGTGGTACGACGACGCCGACCTCGAGGACGTCGGGCGCGCCGAAGTCCACCCCGACGACCACCACCTGATCTCCCTGCCCCCGCCCCCGTGAGCGTGAGGCAACCGCACAGGACCACGTGCATGACTGGACATCCCACAGGTTCGGGTCGGCTCGCCCTGGTCGGCCCCGGCGGGCGACGGAAGCAGTACCTCCTCATCGCCTCACTGGTGGGCATTATCGTCGCCGCGCTGGCGTTGGCGATTGTGTACGGCTTCGGGGACGATGAGGGGCACAAGCCGCCCGGGGCGATCCTGTTCACGTGCCTCGACTGCGGCGCCGTGTTCGAGTACGACCCGGCCGGACAGCCTGGGCAAGCGCCCCGGACCGTGCCGATGAAGCGCATGGGCCCGATCCGGTGCCGGGTATGCAACGCCCCGGCCCGGGCCCTCCAGATGACGCGATGCCCCGCGTGCAGGAAGCACTATCTCTCCGCCGCCTCCCGCTGGCAGCAGGAGAAAGACAGGCTGACTGGGCAAGGCAAGGACGCCTCCGCCCTGGGCGCGTGCCCTCCCACGGTCTGCCCGCACTGCAAGACCGACCTGCACGCGTGGTATCGCCGGTATGACGCGCAGCGCAGGCGTCGCTGACGGCCTGGTCTCGGGTTCCGTCCCCTGCATCGGATCTGCCCATTCGACTTTCCCGAGGCAATCGTGCAGAATACGTGAGGTGTTTTAGCCCCGTTCGATCGAGGAGAACGTCATGGACCGCAGAGCATTTCTACAGTCATCCGTCGCCGCCGCCGCCGCCACGGCCCTCGGCGCCGCCCCGGCCCGGAAGGCCCCCGCCGGGGAGCGGCTTCAGGCCGGGGTCGTCGGCGCCGGGGGCAGGGCGCTTGCCCTGATCGCCACTTTTGCCAGGAACGCCGAGGTTGACGTCGTCGCCATCGCTGACGTCGACAGCCGACGCATCCCTCGCGCCGTCGAAACCGTCCGCTCCATCCAGAACACCAAGCCGTGGACCACAGGCGACTTCCGCAAAATCATCGACGACCCGAAAATCGACGTCCTGGTCGTCGGCACGCCCGACCACTGGCACGCGCTGCCCACGATCCACGCCTGCCTGGCCGGAAAGGACGTCTACGTCGAAAAGCCCGACAGCCACAATATTGTCGAAGGCCGTACCATGGTCGCCGCGATGACCAGGCACAAGCGCATCGTGCAGATGGGCTCGCAGCACCGCTCGACGGCGCGCATGCAGTCGGTGCTCGAGTACATCAGGTCCGGCACGCTCGGGCGATGCCTGGTCGCCAAGGCGTGGGAGAGCAGCAGGCAGGGCCCGATCGGCTCGCCCAGGGACGAGCCGACGCCCAAGGGCGTGGACTACGACATGTGGCTCGGCCCGGCGCCCAAGCGCCCGTTCAACCGCAACCGCTTCCACGGGCGCTGGCGGTGGTTCCACGACTACGGCACGGGCGACCTGGGCAACGACGGCGTGCACCGGCTGGACATGGCGCTGGCCGCGCTCAACGCCGCCTGCAAGGCCCAGGGCGACCCCCCCTGCCGACTGCCGGCGTCGATCTCCGCTGCCGGCGGAAAACGGTACTTCAACGACATGCAGGAGTTCGCCGACACGGCCCAGATCACGTACGAGTACGGCCCCAAGACGCCCAAGATCCTCACCTACGAGATGCGCATCTGGGCACCCTACCGCATGGACGGGGAAGCCGAAGGCGCCGCCGTCTATGGCGACAAGGGGTACGTCGTCATCGGCAACCGCGGCTGGCGGGCGTACGGCCCCGGGAACAGGCTCGTCAAGCAGGTCTCGGGCGGCAGTCACGAGGCGCCGCACGTGCAGGACTTCATCGATTGCGTCAAGACCCGCAAGAAGCCCTGCTGCGACCTCGAGACCGTCGGTCATCCCGCGTCGGTCCTGTGCCACGCCGGGAACATCGCCACCCGCCTCGGGCGGACGGTCTTCCTCGACCCGAAGACCGAGCAGTTCCGCGATGACAAGGAAGCCAACGCCCTGCGAGGCCGCCCCGAATGGCGCAAGCCCTGGACGCTGCCGAAGGTCTAGCGCCGCTCGGACCCCGCGATCCGAGAGTTCGGCTCGCCGAATCAGGATGTTCCACCCGCCCGTGAGTGTTCCACAGGTTTCCACTTTCGTGTAACCTCCCCCCCATCCCCCGGCGGGAATATCGCTGTAACCAGTTGTAATACAAATATTTATCGCATGCGCCGGCCCTCGGGCGCCCCTATGTTACACAGGAGGTGGAACATACGAATTTCGGTACCTGCTACCGAAATTATGCCGCGGATCCTGGTTGACGGGTTGACGGGTGCCGCCGCAGCGGATTGCGGCCGGCCACTGGAGGAGGCCACACCATCACCGACACAGGGCCGGACCATCCGCCGCCAGGCGACCGGAAAGGGACGATAATCGTAAAACGGGGACGGAGCACTAATTACGTAAAACGGGGACGGAGCACTAATTAAGGTTGCGGAAATCGTGCCAAGTACGTGCTGATAACGTTAATTAGTGCTCCGTCCCCGTTTTGCCTCCGGAAAGCCCTCCGCTTATTTGATCATATTGTCGCACCAAGAATGTCGGACTATCAGTATGTTACCGTGTCGGCTCCGCTTTTAGACGCCCGTGACTTCCGCGTAGCCTTGAAGCGATCTGAGCGCGTCTTGATTGTCAAGTTCGACATGTTGCCGCCAAACTCCTACGGAAGAAAGCGTGCACGCGAAGTTGCACAGTGGTTGACGGATAGAACCAACATACGCCAATTCGGAATCGCGTTGGACTCCAGGTTGAAGGGCTCCGTTAATCCAAATGCCCCAGCTATTGACGACCTCATTTCAGAATGTGAAGAAGGCAATGGTGATGCTTCCGCCCTAGCCTCATTCGTTGGCGAAAGACGCCCCAAATGGATCAGCACCAAAGGTGCTGAAGTCTGTGATACAATTGAGCCTAAGAACGCCGATGAGAGGGGCGCCGAGTACCTGAGAGAAGTGCTCAGCCGGGCTCAGGATAGGAGCAACGAATGTCCCTAAAGCTCTATCTACGCAAGGAGGTTCTCGGGTTCCATTTCAAAGGCCCCGGCTTCTGGTTTCCCCTCTTCGTTGGCTGTGTTTGCGCGATGTGGATCGGCTTCCTAGACGATGAGCACGCATGCTTGCTCGTCAAGGATCTTGTATCCATTCTCCCTACGTGGAGTGTTGTGGTTCTGGGGCTCATTGTTGCTTCGGTCACCTTCCAGCTCGGGACGTTTTCCGTAGAAGACCTGCGGACATTTGCTGAAGACGAGCAGGGGCGGGAGTACTTCTGCCTGATCAGGGGGGCGATGCTCTGGAACTGCTTGTCCGCTTTGGTCCTCACGATTACTGCATTCGTGATGAAGCTTGCTGGGAATAGCATCAGTTCTTTGTCACAAGTGGCACTCGCAATTGTGGGGGGCTTTGCAGGCTTTGTGGGGGGTTACCTTACTCTGAGCCTGTGGTGTGCTATCGTAGCCTCGCATGATCATGCGAATTGGAAGCTGGTGCTTGCAGGGCGTGGTGATACGCGTGAAACTACGGATGTCGCAAGACCCGAACGCCGTCCACCAGAGTGCGGCGACACCGAAGAGGAGAGCCACGACGGGTTGGCTCAATAGGAGGATTTGGGATCAGAGCTTGGCGATACGGGGTCAAATGCACTTACGATTTACGATCCTCCTTCGCCGAGGCTTCCCGCTTCGCCCTGCGGGCTACGCAGGACAAAACGGAGGACAGGTTTCCGGGGACAGCGGCCGTTAAGAGCAAGCTGTCCGCCATCGGCGGAAACGGCGACGGGCGAAGCCTTTGGAGTGCGGCGGCCTGCCGCCGCACTCCAAAGCTGCTTCGCAGCAGACAAATCCGCAATTCCAGGGACAATTCCAGGAACTCCCTCCTCCATCATTGACGTTGGGGACTCTGGTTGGTTAGGGTGTTCTAACCGGGCGAGAACGAGATCCGGCTTCTCGGGAACTTGCGGCGGAAGGAGTCATCGTGAAACGCCCATCATGGCGTCTGGGGCATGTGGCGGTATTCCTGTGCGTGACGGTCTGCGCTGGGCTCGGCCGGGCGGGCGAGACGCCGGGGGGACAGCGGCGGCTTCGGACGATGCTGCGGGCGGCCGAGACGCTGTCGCGGGGCCTGGCCGAGGTGCGGCAGCGCAGGGGGCGAACCACGCCGTTGGCCCTCGACGAGCAGCTTGTCTGGATGATGCGGGCGATGGAGGCCGGACGCCGATTGGCCGACACGCCTGAAGAGCGCCTGGAGGCGATCCGCCGGTACGTGGGGGCCTGCAAGGCGCTGCGGGAGAGGGTCAGGACGCGGCGGCAACTGGACGCCTCGAGGGTCGCCCTGGGCGTGGTGGACTACGCCCTGGCCGAGGCGGAGTGCCTGCTGGCCGAGGCGTTGGTCCGCCACGGCCCGGCGGGGCAGCGTGCGGCCCAGCGCGCCGCCGCCACGCGGGCGGGCCGGGCGGCTCTGGCCGCGGCCGGGGCTACGGCCAAGGACCTGGACGCCATCGAGCCCCTGCGCAGCCGAGGGGTGATCGAGTCCTGGGAGCTTCGGCGGCGCTGGGCGTGGCGGGTGATGCAGGCCCGACGGAGGCCGGCGGCGGATGCGAAGCAGGAGGCGGCGGCCGTGCGCGAGTACCGCGGCTTCTGCAGGCACCTGCTGGGCAAGGTCGCGCTCCGCCGCACGATCGACGCGACAGTCATGGACCTGGCCGCCGCGAAGCACGCTGTGGCCGAGGCGGATTACGTCCTGGCCGGCGTCCTGGCCCGGCGCGCCGCGGCCGGGGGCGGGCCCGCAGCCGAGCCTGCGCCTGCAAAGGAGCAATCCGCCCGGGCCATGCTGGCGGCGGCCCGGAAAGTCATGGAGGGGTTTGAGGCGGCCAGGGCCGCGGGCGTGCGGTCCGGGGCGACGTCGGTGCTGCTCACGCAGCGGCACTGGGCGCACAAGGTGATGGCAGCCGAGGTGCACCTGGCCCGGACGGCCCGCGAGCGGACCGCCGCGATCACACGCTATCTCGCATACTGCCGGACCGTACGTCGGCACGTCGAGGCCCGGAAGATCGCCGGCGCCACGGCCCTGGACGCCCTGGCCGCCGAATACTACGTCGCTGAAGCCGAGCACATGCTCGCCCGGGAATAGCCGCATGGTGCGCATGCGAGGATGTGCCGTGCGGCGTGGGCGGAAGAGGGGCGCGGCAAAGGAAAAACGGAAGGGAGGTATCCTATTGACGCAAGTAGCACCAGCGAGTCGTCGCTGGGTCTGCGCCGTTCGAGCCCAAGGGGCTCGCATTCAACAGCCCAGGGCAGAGCGAAGCCGCGGCGTCCGGCCGGGACGACGCCGCAAGCGCCGCCCTGGGTATGCGGCGGGTGATGGTCCAAGCCCTGAAGATATGAAGAGAAGGCATCCTTGAGCCTGTTTGGTCGATGGATTGAGTAGCAACCAACCATTGGCCCTACAGAACAGAAAGGAGCCTTCTCATGGCTATCAGCTATATCGGCGCAGATGTGGATTGCAACTCAAGACTGTCCACCGGCATCCGCAACGCGAAGACGCCGCCTTTCAATTGGGCATTCAGGTTCTCCTGATTGCACCGGCCATTGGCCGAGAA
>Ga0180432_10004226_pt1 | contig 19867 bp, 18 predicted proteins | sample SS_ome_10_FD_132414 | JGI IMG/M metagenome (GOLD analysis project Ga0180432, IMG submission 132414) | Hypersaline lake sediment archaeal communities from the Salton Sea, California, USA - SS_1_MS_2 metaG | ecosystem: Environmental > Aquatic > Non-marine Saline and Alkaline > Hypersaline >...
ACGTTCCGCGTAGCCAACGATGCACCCGCACGTTATCCAGAGCCGCGTAGCGGCGACTGGGAGTAGCCTCGGGCGCCAGCCCTGCGAAGCTTCAGCGAAGCAGGGCAAGCCCGTGGCGGCCAACTCGCCCAGAAACCCCTGAGCCCCGTCAGGGGCGACTGAGCACAGCTCAGCGCATGTCTCGGCTCGACGGCGCTCGACGACATCAATCGGCCCGGAAGGGGCTCCACTCAGGGCTCGGTCTCCGAGAAACCAAACAGGGACAAAAGAAACACAACTCAACTCGCAGGAAGGAAAGGGGAGGAAAGGCGGGAAGCGCGACACGCGCCCTCGAGCCGGCGCGCCGGCCTAGCGCCGCGCCGCGGCCTGCTCGCAGGCGCGCACCCCCTCGAAAAGCTCTTCGACATCGAACGGCTTGTTCAGCACCGGCTGCCCCGTGCGCTCGATCCACCGCCGCGTCCGCTCGCTCACCGAGTCGCCGGTCGCAAACAGCACCTTCTTCATCTCCTCCGGGCACGTCGCCTCGACGTGCGCGCAAAAGTCCGCCCCGTCCGTGCCCGGCATCTTCATGTCGAGCACGATCACATCGTACGGCCCCTGCGCCAGCGCCTCGATGCCCGCCGCGCCGTCCGGCGCGAGCACCACCTCGTAGCCCTCGCCCCCCAGCACCACCTGGTACATCGCGCGCAGGTCGTCCTCGTCCTCGACCACCAGGATCCGCCCCTGCTTGCGGGACCGGTCCAGCTCGACCGGCACGTACCGCGTCTCGACCGGCTCCGGCTCACCCAGCGGCAGCTCGATCGTGAACGTCGTGCCCGCGCCCAGCTCGCTCTCCACGTTGACCGTGCCGCCGAACTTCTGCACCACCGCGTAGCACGTGCTCAGCCCAAGCCCAACGCCCTGGCCGACCTCCCGGGTCGTGAAAAACGGGTCGAACACCTTCGTCAGGTGCTCCTCGGGAATCCCGACCCCATTGTCGCTCACGCTCAAAAACACCGTCCGCTGCCGCGACCACGTCCGCACCCGCAGCACCGGGCCCGGACGCCCCTCCATCGCAGCGATCGCGTTGTTGACCACCCCCAGCACCACCTGCTTCATCCGGTCCGCATCCACGCGCACCTCAGGCAGCCCCGCCTCGTAGTCGGCCACCACCTCGATCCCCTTGTCGAGCAGCGCGCGCCCGGAGAACTCCAGCACGTCGGCCGCCAACTCGTTCAGGTCGCTCATCCGGTGGCGCGACTCCTGATCGCGACTGAAGCTCAGCAGGTTCTGGATGATCTTGCGGCAGCGGTTCGCCGCGCTGTGGATCTTGCGCAGCGTCGCCTTGACCTCCTCCGGGCACTCGGCCGTCAGCAAGAACTCGGAAAAGCCCATCACCGCCGTGAGCGGGTTGTTCAACTCGTGCGCCACCCCCGCAACCAGGTTGCCGATCGCCGAGAGCTTCTCGGCCTGCACCACCTGCTGCTGCCGGAACTCGAGCTGCTCGTAGGCCTGGTTCAGCTCCTCGACCTTGGCATTGAGCTCATCGAAAAGCTTCGCGTTCTCAATCGCCTGCGCGATGTGCGAGACGAAAATCGTCGCCTTGTTCAGGTCCCCCTGCGTGAACGCCTCCGGCATCGCCACCCGGTTCACGTTCAGAATGCCAAACGCCTTGTTCTTCGTAATGATCGGGTGCACGATCGACGAGCTGATCAGCCCGCGGCGGTCCCCCGCCGGATACCGCCCGTTGATCTCCTCACCCAGGATCACCGGCTTGCCCTCGGCCGCCACGCGCCCTGCGATCGGCTCGCACAGCGCCACCCGCGTCGAGCGCAACACCTCGTCGCCCAGCCCGCTGCTCGCGGCGATGTAGAGCTGGCCCCGCGCGTCGAAGAGCATGATGGACGCCTCGTCCGCCCGCAGCACCTGCACCGTCAGCTTGATGATCTGCCCGAGCAGCTCGTCGAAACGCACCGTCGAAAACACCGACTGGCTCACCTTGTAGAGCCCCACGAGCGCCTGGAGCTCGCCGCGCTCGAGCGCGCGCTTGACCAGGATCTCGATCTCCTCGAGGTGGAACGGCTTGCCCACGTAGTCGAACGCGCCCAGCTTCATGCACTCGACCGCCGACTCGACCGAGCCGTAGCCCGTGATCACCACCACCTGCGTCGTCGGGTCAATCGCCTTGACCCGCTCGAGCACCTGCTCCCCCGTGATCCCCGGCATCTTGATGTCGGTGAACACAATATCGTAGCGGTGCTCCGTGGCCATCCGGACGCCCTGCTCGCCGTTCTCGGCCTCGTGCACCACAAAACCGAGCGCGCTCAGGAAACTCGAGAGCAGCTCGCGCACAAACGCCTCGTCATCAACGACGAGGATCGTCGCCTGGCCCGGCGTGCTCGCTGCTGTCTCCGGGCTGCCCATCAACCCTGCTCCACTGCCTCGCCCGCCGTCGCACCCTGGCGCGACGGGCCGGCAATCGGCATCCGCACCGTAAAACGCGTCCCCGCACCGGGCGAAGACTCCACCCCGATCTCCCCGCCGTGCGCGCCCACGATCCCCTGGCACACGCTCAGCCCGAGCCCCGTGCCCGTGCCCTTCGGCTTCGTCGTGAAGAACGGATCGAAGATCTTGCCGATGATCTCCCGGGGGATGCCCGGGCCCGTGTCCTCGATGACGAGCCGCACCCGCTCGCCCTCCGGCGCCGCGCTCAGCGTCAACCGGCGCGGCCCCTCCGTCTCAGCCATCGCCTGGATGGCGTTCGTCATCAAATTCGTCAACACGCGCGTCATCTGCAGCGCGTCGAGCCGCACCGTCGGCAGCTCGGCCGCCAACTCGCGCACAATCTCCACCCCGGCCTCCTCGGCGCGGCTGCGCACCATGCCCACCACCTCGTCGAGCAGCCCACCGACGTTCGTCGGCTCCGGCCTGACCTCATCCTCACGCGCGAACCCGAGCAGATCACGCACCATGCGCGTGCACATCGCCGCCGTCTCGTTGAGCCGCTCCACGTACGTCGCGCGCTTCTCGTCCGTGGCCGGCATCTTCAGAAGCTGCGCGTACCCCGATACCGACGTCAAAATGTTCTTCAAATCATGCGCGATGCCCGCCACCAACCGGCCCAGCGACGACATCTTCTCGGCCTGGATCAGCTTCTGTTGCGTCGCCTCGAGCTCCCGGTACGACGCCTCCAGCCGCCGGTGGGCCTCCATCACCTCGCGGTTGGTCGCCTGCACCTCGGAGAACAGACGCGCGTTCTCGATGCTGATCGCCGCCGAATTGCACAGCACGGTCAGAAACTCCAGGTCCTCCGCAGCAAACGCCAACGTACGCGACAGCTTGTCCACGTACGTCACGCCCACCACCGTGTCGTTGGCCAGCAGCGGCACGCACATCGCCGAGCGGATGCCCACCAGCTCGATGCTCTCGCCGCCCGAGAACCGCTCGTCGCTGCCCGCGTCCTCCGTCAGGATCGACTGGCGCGACGCCACCGCCTGCTCCACGATCGTCTCGCTCACCTGTACCGGCTCGCCGGTGGCCCGCATGTCGCGGCACTTCGTCACCGCCGGCGCCAGCTCACCCGTCGCCGCGTCCGGCAGCAGCAGCACCGCGCGGTCGGCGTTCATCTGCTCGAGGATCGTCATCACCAGCAGCTCGAGCAGGGAATCCAGCTCGGAGAGCACGTTGATCCGGCGCGAAATCTCGTAGAGCAGGCACAGCTTCTTGTGCGCCGTCGCCAGCTCCTCGTCACTATAGACCGTCGCCACCTGCACCGACTGCGTCGCCAGCGACATCTGCACCTTCGGCGTGCTCAGCGGCGAGGTTCCCGTGTCCGTCACCCCCTGCGCCGCGTCGGGCGTCGCGAGCATCGCCTCCACCTCATCGAGCTTCTCCAGACTCGTGAAAATGAACTCGCTGCGCCCCATGTGGATGCGGTCGTTCTCCACGAGCCGCGCCTCGGCCGTGAGCTCCCCGTTGACGTACGTGCCGTTGGTGCTCATGCAGTCACGCAGCAGGTGCGCGCCGTCCGTGCACACGATGTCGGCGTGATGGCCCGACAACTTCGGGTCCTCGATCATCACCGCCATGTTCTCACGACGGCCCACCGTCACCACGTCCTGGCCCAGGAGAATCTTCCGCCCCTTGGCCGGCCCGCCGATGGCGTAGAGCATCGCGTGGCTCGATGGCCCTGTCTCGTGCATCATCAGCTCCTCACGCGCCCGCGCTCCCCTTCGGACCTGCTTCAGGCCTGCTTCAGACCCGCTTCAGACCTGCCTCAGACCTGCGCCCACGCGGCCCACGTCCGAGGCCCGGCCACAGTCGCCGGGCCAACGCCCATGGCGGAAACGCTCACACCCCCGCGCACACAGCCGACTCCGGCCGGTGAGCACACGGCGTCATCCGCGCACAGCTCGCTCCCGGACAAGACCCCGGGAATCGAGCGCCGGCCTAGTAGTCGGCGTACGCGTCTCCGTTCGAGTCGTTGCCCGCCAGGTTCACCGACACGTCGCCGTCAGCCGCAGTATAGACCCAGCCGCCGGTGCCGTCGTTGGCCGCGCCCACGTCGGTGCTCGGCGTGATCGCCTCCTCAGGGATCGCCCGGATGTAGTTGGGCACCAGGTTGGCAAGCGCCGCCGGCGGCGTGCCGTCGTTGTCGCTCTGCCAGAGCCGGACGGCCGAGCGCAATGAGTTGAGGTTGGCCTTGGTCGTCGCGATCTTCGCCTTGTCGCTCTGGCCCGCGAACTTCGGCACGATGATCGCCGCCAGGATCCCGATGATGATGATCACCAAGATGATCTCGACCAGTGTAAAGCCACGCTTGTTCCGGAACTGCCTCATGGTTGGATTCTCCTTCCTTCGTCGTGCAATTCCCGATGTGTTCAAAAAACCCTACTGATTAATCGTCGTGATCAAGTCCGTAATCGGGTCGAGGATCGATATGGCAATGAAACCCACCACGCCCGCCATGAACACGAGCAACACCGGCTCGACCACCTTCGTCAGGTTATTGATCGCCGTGGTGACCTCCCGGTCGTAGTAGCCCGAGACCTTCTCGAGCATGGCGCCCAGCGCGCCCGTCTCCTCGCCCACCGCGACCATGTTCGTTACCATATCGGGTATATAGGCATGTCGCTTGAGCTCATCTTGCACCTGCCCCCCCTCGCTCACCGTCTCGATGATCCCGTCCACCGTGCGCTCCACCACCGCATTGCCCACGATCTCGCGCACCACCCGCAGCGCACTCAGCAGCGGCACCCCCCCGTTGACCATGATCGCCAGCGAGTGCGAGAACCGCGACAGCACTACCCGCGTCGCCAGCGACCCGACGATCGGCAGCCCCAGCACGATCCGGTCCCGCACGTACCGTCCCGCAGGCCGGCGCGTATAGAACTTCCACGCCACCACCAGCCCCACCAGCGCCAGCCCCACCAGCACCGCGTACGAGCGAAGGAAATTCGCCAGCCCGATCAGGATCACCGTCGCGGCCGGCATCTTCGCCCCCATGTTCTCGAACAGCCCGAACAGCCGCGGAATCAAGAACAACACCAGAAAAAACAGGATCCCCACGCACCCCACCAGCAGCACCAGCGGATACGAAATCGCCGACATGATGCGCGAACGCCGCTCGACCTGCGTCTCGTAGTACTCGGCCACCCGGCGCAGCATCTCGTCGAGCACGCCGCCGACCTCGCCGACCTCCACCATGTGCACGAAAAACGACGGGAACACCCGCGGATGGCGCCGCAGCGCCTCGGAAAACGACAACCCCGTATTGATCGCCTCGACCACCTGCTGCGTCGCCGCCCGCAGCTTCGGGCTCTTCGTCTGACTCGCCACGCTCTCGATCGCGCGCGTGAGCGGGATGCCCGCCTCCACCATCGTATAGAGCTGCCACGAAAAGACCGCCCGGTCCTTGTTGCGCACCGGCATCAGGCCCGACAACCCCTCGCCGCGCCTGGCCGCCCGCTCGCCCACCGGCTCGGCCTCCACCAGCAGGTAGTCCTGCCCCATGAGCTTCTCGCGCAGCTCGCGCACGCTCGCCGCCGCCAGCGTGCCCCGAAGCTCCTGCCCGCCGCGACTCATCACCCGGTACTGATACTGCGGCATCATTCCTCCTCGAAGTGCTCGGTGCGCTTGCGCACCTCTTCGAGCGTGGTCTCGCCCGCGAGCACCTTCTGCAGCCCGTGCTCCCAGAGCGTGCGCATCCCCGCGTGGCACGCCGCCTGCTTGATCGCCGTCGAGGCGCTCGTCGTAATAATGAGCTGCTTGATCTCTTCGTTGATCTCCATCAGCTCCAAGATCACCGTGCGGCCCCGGTAGCCCGTGCCGTCACACGCCTTGCACCCCGCCCCCCGGTACAACACGGTCCCGGGCTCCAGCGTGACCCCCTGCTTGGCCAGCTCATCGAGGTCAGGCTCGTACGGCTCCTTGCACCCTCGGCAGATCCGCCGCGTCAGCCGCTGCGCCACCACCCCGATCAATGACGACGCCACCAGGTACGGCTGGATGCCCATGTCGAGCATCCGCGTCACCGCCCCCGGCGCGTCGTTCGTGTGCAGCGTCGAAAACACCAGGTGCCCCGTGAGCGCCGCCTTGACCGAAATCTGCGCCGTGTCCCCGTCGCGCATCTCCCCGACCATGATGATGTCCGGGTCCTGGCGGAAAATGCTGCGCAGCCCCGTAGCGAACGTCACCCCCGCCTTCGGGTTCACCTGCACCTGCGTGATCCCCTCGAGCCGGTACTCCACCGGGTCCTCCACCGTGATGATGTTCGTATCAATCATGTTGAGCTGGTTCAGCGTGGCGTACAGCGTCGTCGTCTTGCCGCTGCCCGTCGGGCCCGTCACCAACACGATCCCGTACGGCCGGTTCGCCATCCGCTGCCACCGCTCGAGCAGCGGCACGTCAAACCCGAGCTGATCGAACCCCAGCAGCATCGACGCCTCGTCGAGGATCCGGATCACCACCTTCTCACCGAAAATCCCCGGCAGCGTCGAGACCCGCAAGTCCACGTTCGTGTTGCTCGTGCGCAGCTTGATCCGCCCGTCCTGCGGCACGCGCCGCTCGGCGATGTCCATGTCGCCCATGATCTTGATGCGCGAGACGATCGCCGTCTGAAAGCTCTTCGGCGGCGTGATGAACTCGCGCAAGAACCCGTCCACCCGGAACCGCACCCGCAACCGGTTCTCGTCCGGCTCGATGTGGATGTCACTCGCCTTCTGCTTGACCGCCTGCTGGATCATGTAGTTGACCAGCTTGATGATCGGCGCCTCGGTCACCTCCTCGCTCATCTCGAACGAGAACGCCTCGGCCTCCTCATCCACCACCTCGACCTGCTGCTCCTCCTCCACCCCGAGTTCCTGCAGGATCTTCTCGTAGCGCCCCTCCTGCTCGTAGAAACGCTCCACCAGCGCCTTGATCCCCTCCTTCGCCACCACCACCGGCTGCACCTGGTCGCGCGTCACCGCCTCGACCAGGTCAATGGCCGAGACATCGAACGCGTCCGCCATCCCCAGCCGCAACACCCCGCCGCGCCGGCTCAGCGGCATCACATCGAACTTGCGCACCACCTTCTCCGGCACCGTCTCAAGCACGTCCGGCGGCACCGACACCGACGCGTCCTCCGGCAACACCTCCAGCCCGGCCCAACTCGCCACGACCTCCCGCGCCGCGGACGCCTGCAGCGCGCCGCCCGCAACCAACGCCTCCACCAACGGCACCCCGCGCTCGCGCATCGCCGACAACGCCGAACTCACCTGCGCCGGACTCGCCACCCCGCTCGACACCAGCGCGCTCGCCAGCGCCTGCCGGCCCAGGCCCGGGCGCGCCGCGCCCGCCAGCGCCTGCGCCGTCAACTGGGTCGCCGTCTCCGCCACCCGGCCGGCCGACCTCGCCTGCTCCTTCGCCGCCTGGATCGCCCGGATCTCGTCGAGCATCTGCTGCGCGCTCCCGTAGCGGTCCTCCACCCGCTTCGAGAGCGCCCGCATCACGATCGACTCCACCTCGCCCGGCACCTTGCGCTGCAGATCGTGAATCGGCCGCGGCTGCTCGTAGCGGTGCATCATCGTGATCGTCTGCGCGTTCTCGCCCGTGAACGGCAGCTCCCCCGTGAGCATCTCGTACAGCGTGACCCCCAGCGAGTAGATATCCGTGCGCTGGTCCACCTCCTCGCCGCTGATCTGCTCCGGGCTCATGTACTCGGGCGTGCCCATCACCGAGCCCGTCTTGGTCACCACCGTCACCCCCGTGACCTGCACCAGCCCGAAATCCATCAGCTTGACCAGCCCCGACTCGCTCACCATCATGTTGCTCGACTTGATGTCGCGGTGGATGAACCCCATCCCGTGCGCGTACTCGAGCGCCTCGCACACCTGCGCCGCGAACTCGAGCGCCCGCTCGACCGGCAGCCGCCCCGAACGGCGGACCAGGCTGCGCAGCGTGCGCCCCGGCACGTACTCCATCGCAATGAAATGCACCCCGTCGGCCGTGCCGCACTCGTACACCTCCACGATGTACGGGTGCTTCAGCTTCATCTGCGCCTGGCCCTCGCGGTGGAAGCGCGCCACCGTGGGCCGGTCAACCATCGTCGGCGTCAGCACCTTGAGCGCCACCTGGCGGCCCGCCTCCATGTCCTCCACCAGGTACACCAGCGCCATGCCGCCGTGGCCCACCTCGCGCACCACCCGGTACTTGCCGAGCTGCCGCCGGCCCTCTATCGTTACGTTGCCCATGCTCGCACCCGTTCAGCCGTTCTCGTCGTCACCGCCGCACTAGGGCCCCCACGTCACCCGGAACCCGGCGCAGTCCACGTACAGATCCACCCGGTCGTCCAAACCGACCCGGTAGGAAGCGAACCGCAGCTCCAGGTCCGTCCCGTGGAAAAAGTGCTCCCACCGCCAGCCGCCCGGCGGCGCATCGTCCGTCACGTCGAGATAGATCCGCCCGGTCTTCACAACATAGACGTAGTCATCGAGCACATCGTTGCTCCAGACGTGCCAGTCCCCCCCCGTGCCGCTCGAGGTCAGACGCCAGCGCACGCTCAGGTAGTCGTCCACGGGCGCCGTGTCAACGTAGCCGGAGATGACGATTTCCACCTTCGAGATCGCCGCGGCCCGCACGTCGCTGCCGAACCCGGCGAACGACATCTGGTCCTTGCCCTCACCTAACCTGTGAAAAGCATACGTCCCCGTCTCGCCCTCGGCGCTGTCGAACAGGTTCTCCCGAGCGTCCCACTCGTTGAGCCCCAGGCCGTACGTGCTCCCCCACAGGTGCACGACACCGGAGCTGGCCGGCGTGTAGATCAGACCGTACCGGCCCCGCGTCACCGTCCCGAAGGTGCCCTCGGTCTGGGCCACCACGTACTCCGCATTCCGGCCGATGATCCACGTCGAGTACGTCCCGCCCGCGAACGGCACGCTCGAGAACGCCCCGCTCCAGCTCATGTCCTGCCCCAGCTCGCGCGCGACCCGCTGCAGGCCCGCATCCGCGATCATCGTCGCCTGAATCGCCGCCTTCTCGTTGTCCGTGATCAGGTGCCGCGAGTGCGCCACCGCCATGAAACGCACCCCGAAAGCCAGCACGACGAGCATCACGCCCAGCGCGAACACGAGCGCGTAGCCGCGTTCGCCCCACACGTGCCCTCTCACCGTCATCCCAAGACGTCTCATTGCAGCCACACCCCGTTTTCGAGCGTCAGCGTCTCACTCCCGTCCGGGCTCTCCAGCGTCAACTCCACCCGCATCAACCCGAGCGCGTCTTCCTTGTAGCGGTCCCTGAAATCCGTCTTGCAGTAGTCATAAACGCGCAGGTTATCGAACGCCGCCTCCGCCTCCGCTCCGTACGTCTGGCTCAAACAGAAATACGCCCCGAACGGTTGCGCGCTCCACGTGCCGGTCTGCGCGCTCGCCTCGCACAGCATCCCGTTGACGTAGAGCGCCACCGTGCGGCCGCCCCCGATCGCGCGGCCCGTGCAGTCCCACACAAGCGCCACGTGCACCACCGCGCCCGGCGCCCACGTGGGCTCCCACTTGACTTCCTTGCCGCTCACGCGGAACTTCAGCTCCCGCGCCGAGTGGTCGAAGAACAGCACGATCTTCTCCCCGCCGTCTTCCGTATCAATCAGGTACTTGTCCTGGTCCGCCCCCCGCCACTGGGCGGAGAAATCCGGCTTGAGCCAGAACTCCATCGTGCCGCACGCGTTATCGAGCACCCCCTCGGTCGGGAACACCGCCCGGCGGCCGGAACCCGCGTCCGACCAGAACCCCGTGGCGAAGTACACCATCCGCCACGCGGAGAAGTTCGCGAAGTACCCGGCCGGCCCAACCTCCGGGCTGGTCACGCTCGTCACCCCATCGAGCGTGCTCCACAACGTGAGCCCCCCCGTGCGAAGGCCCGTCACGTCCTCAGCGAGCGCCTGGGCCTCCTCGCCCTCGACCCGCCGCCAGAGCGTGCCGTCCTCGACCCAGAACGTGACCCGGCGAGAAATCGTCGCCATGCTCGTCGTGCCCTCGCAGAAGACGCGCAGGTAATCGTCCGAGCGCCCCTCGATCCCCACCGTCATGCGCAGCTCCGCCAGCAGCCGGTTCATCGCCGCCCGACCCGCCTGGGTCAGCTCGGCCCGGCCGCGCCCTTCCTCAACAAGATCCGAGGCCGCACCGAAAATCGTCACCACCGAGACCGCCACCAACCCGAGCACCATGATCGCCAGCGACATCTCCACCAGCGTCAGCCCGCGTGACCGCGCCCTCACTCTGTCGGCCACCGACCACCTCATGGCTCACGGCACCTCCAGCGTCCGCACAGGCAGCATCGTGTCGGCCACCAGAAACACAAGCGACTCCGACAGCTCCTTGCCCGTGGGCGACTGCCACGAGACCGTCACCGTCACCCGCTTCAGGCCCACGCCCTCGGACGCCACCGCCACCGACCGCGTGTAGTCCGACTCGCCCGCGACCGCCGCGGCCGCCTGCGCCGCCACACTCCCGTAGCCCTGCGCCTGCACCAGTTCCGCCTCACGACGCAGGATGTTGTGCGCCACCGCTCGCCTCGCATCCGCCTCGGCGCCCAGACGCCCCAGCGTCAGCATCTTCACGAGCCCCACCAGCGCGGTGCCCAGCACCAACACCGCCATCATCGCCTCGAGCAGCGTGAACCCCGCGCGCCGCGCACACACGCGTCGCACGCCGCCACGCCGCAGGTCTCCGCCCCGCAGGCGTCTCCGATTGATGGACACAGCTCTTCCGCTCCAGAGGTGTCGTACATCTGAGTTCATCGGTGGCATAGCGGCCTCGATTTACCCGTTTCTTCAGCACGCAGGACCGGTCCCCAAACCCCCGCCTGCGGCATTGTCCGGTCAGAACGGCTCGCCGTCGCACTCCAGCGTCACCAGGCCCGTGCCCGGCTTGACCGTGACCGTCACCGTCGAACCGTCCGCGCCGGCGAGCACCACCGACCCCCCCTCGCTCGGCTCGCCCAGCGAGCTGAACTCGACGTAGCCCGGCGCAAAGCTGGTCTTGACCAGCGTGACCCCGTTGGAGAGTGCCCGCTCGGAGACGAGCACCGCCGGGGTCTTGCCCCGGTAGATGCTGATCCGGTTCTGCGCGACCTTGGGCTCGAGCCAACACGTCTCGCTATGCGTAATGGCAAGCTGCTGCGTGTAGGCCAGGTCTGCGCGCAAACGGATCCCCTCGCTCTTGATCGCCACCCCCGGGTAGGCGTCCATGAGCTTGGGAGCGACCAGCAGCGCGAGCAAGACAATGATGGCAATCGTCAGAATCAACTCCAGCAGCGTGAATCCGCCGCGCCAACCCTCACGACCCGGCCCGTCCATCGGTGGCACCCCCGAGGCCGACTCACGAGGCGGCGCCCACGCCGCCACGCCTCGCCAGCGCCAGCGGCGCGGCAATCTGCGCCGCCTGCGCCGTGTAGAGGCCCACCGTCTCGGGCGCGAACAACTGCGCCGCGTCCGGGCTGAACACCACGAGCGCGCCCACCACCGCGTTCGCCGCAACACACGGCGCCACAAGCGCCGCCGTGCCCTCCGGCATCCACGACTCGCGCCCCGTCGCCTCCGGCCCGCGCAGATCGAGCTGCGTCGGCCAGCGCTGCTCGAGCGCCGCGCCCAACGGCCCCATGCCCCCCTGCACCTGCACCCCCGAGGTCGCCGCCGCCGTCAGCCCCGAGCCGCGCACCAGCTCGAAGCGCCCCTCGTCACGCGCGAGCAACAGCGCGTACGCCTCCGTCTCGAAACCCGACACCAACGCCTGGTCCGTGATCGTCGCCACGGTCTCGACGTCACTCGCCGTGCACAGCATCGAAGCCATCTGCTGCTGCGTCGTCAGATGCGCCAGCGTCCGGCGGTACTCCATGTTGCCGCGCTTGAGATGCTCGTTCGCCGCATTCAGCTCCGCCGCCAGCCGCGTGTTCTCCCGGCGCAGACCGTACTTGCGCGCGATCCGCTCGATCACCGCCAGCACGTCCCGCTCGAAGTCCTCGAACGGCTTCAGCAAGTAGGCGTCCGCACCCAGCCGCAGCGCGTCAATCGCCGTCTCGAGCGAGGCGTACCCCGTGATCAACACCACCCCGACGTCGTCCGACTCGGCCCGAATCGCCTCGAGCACCTGGATCCCGGTCATGTCCGGCATCTTGATGTCGCTCACCACCACGTCGAAATGCCCCGTGCGCGCGATCTCGACGCCCTCCCGGCCGCTGTGCGCCGTAGCAATCACGTGGCCATGCTCGGCCATGACCGCCTCGAACAACGAAAGCATCAGCTCCTCGTCGTCAATCACCAGCAACCTCATGTTCGAATTCGTCTCCATCCGTTCGCCCTCAGTGCGTCGCCGATTCCGTTTCCCCCGCGCCCGCCGGCCGGGACCCTCGCTCAGGCTCGTCGCTCCGGTCGAGCCGCTTATACAACTCCACAAAGTAGCGTTCCCCCCCGTACTCGATCCACACGCCGCGGCGCTCCACGCGCACGACCGTGACTCCCGCAATCGTGTCGCCGGCCCGGACCAGCTTGCCCTTCAGCACCGGCGCCAATCGCTCCTCCTCGTCCGCGATATGCACTACCGTCAGACCGGCCGTGCTCGCGCCGCGCGCGACGACCTCGCCCTTGACAAACGCCGTCGGATCGTCCGCCTCACCGAAAATCCCCGTGACCGTGATCGCCACCGGAATCCCCGTGTCAGCCCCCGCCGCCTCGACCGGCCGGAACGGGTTGCGCATCCCGGGCACCAGCGGCTTGAGCGCCACGTCCCCCCTCGCCAGACGCTCCAGCGTCCCCGGCCTTGCCGACGTCCCCGGCCTCGCCGACGTGCCCGGCCCCGGCGACACCCCCGGCCCCGCCGGCACCACCGCCGCCTTGCCCGCCGGCCCGTCCGGCGCCGGCCCCCGGCGCCCCTTGCCCCCCAGCGACGTCACCGCCAGCACCAGACCCACGCCGATCGTGCCCACGAGCAGGATCTTCTCGCTCTTCTTCATCGCGGCGCCTCCCCCTCCGGCAGCGGGTCGGCCTCCGCATACGTCTCGACGAGGAACGAGAACTGCTCCGGTTCCGGCTTCTCCGCCGTCCAGTGCGAGTCCACCTCGATCTTGACCATCGAGCACGGCGTCCCGTCCGACTCGAGCGCGCGCACGAAACGCAAAAAATCCTCGAACCCCCCGCGCACGCTCACCGACACCCGGCAGCGCGCGTACTTCGGCAGATTCTGTTTCGGCAGTGGCGACATCGACACGAACTCCAGCCCCGGATGCGCCGCCGGATCGGTGATCGTCGAGAGCACCCGCGCCTGCGAGTCCTTGTCGAGTACAAAACCCGCCAGCAAATCCCGCCGCTCCCGCGCCGCCTCGAGGTCCCGGCGCTCCGCCTCGAGCTCGAGCACCACCGACGTGAGCTCATCCGAGGTGCGACCCAACGTCTCGCGGTACCGTGCCGCCGTCGCCTCGTAGCGCCTCAAATAGAAACCGCCGCACACCACGGCGAGCACCGCGCACTCCACAAGCAGCACGCGCCAGCGCGGCGCCTCCGCCAGCCGGGCAAACGCGCCCCGGCCGTGCCAGAGATCACCGAACAGCTTCACGAAGACGGCAGACAATTTCATAACGGACCCCGTGGTCCCCTTCGTCGCTTTCCCTGACGACACCGGCCAGCGCGACCGATTCAAAGTGCGACAGCCCCTCGATCGCCGCCACCAGCGCAAACACCTCGGCGTTCGTCCGCGCGCGCCCCTGCAGCGAACACAGACCCCGCTCGGCGTCCGAACTCCAGTGCGTGATCCGCACGCCCGGCCCCACCACCGCCGCCACGTCAACGAAGACGTTCGACCACACCGGCGTCTCGGACAACATCGCCCGCAGCGGCCCGATCTCCGCCACAGTCGCCAGCCGCTGCTGACGCCGCTGCTCCAGCTCAGCGCGCCGCGCCGTCAGCGCCTTGCCCAGCGAAGAGGCCGAGCCCGACGCCGCCCGCGCCATCACCGCGCGCTCCATCAACAGCACGCTCAGCACCGCAATCACCACGGTCGCCAGCATCGAGATCGGCGCGAACTTCGCCCCACGCCGTGTCCGGTACTCCTCGGGCAGCAGGTTGAATCCGTCCATTGGCGTCCTCTTCGACCTCCCTCAGAGCGCGGCGCCCACCGCCAGCGAGTACGTCTCGGCCCAACTCTCGCCGCCCCCCGACCCCCCTTTGTCGCCGGCAAACGTCGCCGACGACGCCAGGTCGAGCGCATGCACCTCCACCCCGAGCTCCGACGTCAGCGCCTCGCGCACCCCATCACACGCCAGCGTCGCCGCCGTCGCGTACGCCGCGCGCACGCGCTCGGTCGGATTGTGCATCTCGTAGAACTGGCACGTCTGGCACGCCTTGTCCGCCAGCGACATCGCGAACCCTTCGGCGAGCCGCACGTGGCGGACCGCCTCGATCCGGCCCTCCTTCGTCACCACCACGTACCCGCTCGGGCCATGCCCGTGCACCACCACCGCCGGCTCCACCGCCCCGTCGCCCGCCAGCCTCCGGTACAGCCGATACAGCGCGTACGGCACCCCATCAATGCGACGCAGCTTCACGCGCTTGGGCGGCAGCAGCGCCATCACCTTGCCCAGCACCGCCTTCTGAAGCGCCACCAGAAACACCGTCTTCTGCCCGCCGTAGCACGAATCCTGCGTCCGAAAATCCACCGCCGCCTGCTCGAGCGGATACGGCACGTACTGCTCCGCGTACCACCGAATGCTCGTGCTCAGCTCGTCGATGAACCCCGCCGCGAGCCGGAACGTACTCAGCATCGCCGACGGATGGTCCACCACCACCACCGCGTCTCGCCCGCCGAACTGGCGCCAATCGAGCGCCCCCGCCACCGCCTCCGGCAGCGGGTCCGTCGCAAGCGAGGTCAGCGACGTCCCCTCGGGGAAACTCGCCTCGGCCGCGTGCTGCACCTGAATGCCCTTGGCACCCGAGTGCACACGCGCAAGCCGGATGCCTCGCGCATCAAACTCGATCCCGATCGCTTGGCTGCTCATGAATAGACCGGTCGTCTCCTCGGCCCAGTCAGCATCCGTCGCGGCCCGGCACACGCCTCTCCCACGGCGGCGCACAAGACCGCACTGATACATATCGAGTCCGGAAGGCAGGAACCTTAGCGCGAATTCAGAGGGTCGCTACGGGCGGCCCGAAGATGAACCGGGCCCTCCTGCCTCGGCCCCCGCCTCGCCCCCGAGCCGGGCCCGCAACTCGTGCAGGCGCTCCCGGGCCGCCGCGCTCTCCGGCAGAATCTCCGCCACCTTCTCGGCGCAGGCCGCCGCGCCCCCAAGATCGCCCAACTGCTCGTGGCAGGCGCTCGCCAAACGCCAGAGCCCGGCCAGGTCAAGCGCCGCCGACGCCCCGTCGGCCTGCGCCTCGTCGGTCGACGGCTCGAACAGGCGGATCGCGCTCTCGCACTGCCGGAGCGCCTGCCCGAAACGACCCTCGTTGTAGTGAAGCCACCCCAGCTCCGCACGAAGACGCCAGCTCGAAGGCCGCACGGCAAGCGCCGCCCGCAGCACGCGCTCGGCCTCACGAGGCCTGTCCAGTTGCCCGTCCAGCCAGTACGCCGCCACCACCGCCGCTCGCTCGTTGCCCGCGTTGAGCCGCACGCTTGCGTACAGCCACGGCACGATCTCCTCGTGCCGCCCCAGGTGCACGTGCGCCGTCGGCGCCACCTTCAGGTACTGCCGGTACAGAAAGTGCTCGTACGACAGCGCACCACCGCCCTCGTGACCGGCGCCGTCCGCGTGGTGGTCGTGCGCCGGCTCGCCGTGCCCGTCGCAGCAGTGCTCGTGATCGTGGTCGTGCGATCCCCCCCCGCCGGGCCCGCAGGCATGCTCGTGGTGCGAATGCGCCTGATGGCACTCGCCCACCCGCGTCCGCCCAAGCAGCGACGTCTGCCCGTGAAAGCAATTGTCCGCTTTGAGCAACAGCACGTCGCCCACCAGCTCCTCGAGCCGGCCGATAAAAAGCGACAGCACCGTCCGCGGCCGCCGCAGACCGCGCCCGCCCCCCTCGTTCGTCCTGCGGCACGCACGCACCGTCAGCTCGGCGCTCATCTGGGCACACAGAAACACCGCACCCACAACAACCAGCGGAATCCGCAACGCCCGGAATCGCCTCACCGCCAACGCCCTCCTAGATCCGCCTGCGCCGGAACGCCAACCACGCCCCCGCCAGAAAGATCGCCGCGTAGCCGAACGCATACCCGGCGAAAAACAGCCAGTCCAGCGGCCGCAGCCAGTGCTGCAGCGGCGCAAACGCCATCATCTGCGTCGGGTCGTAAAACTCGAAGTGCGGCACCACCGTATAGGCCAGCGCCAGCGCAGAGGCGCCGACGCCGCTCGCCCCGCTCCCGAGAATGTGAATGTTCGACGTGAAACCCTTGAGCAGAAAGTACGCCAGCAGCGACAGCGTGACGCTCACCGCCGTCTCGCTCACCGCCGTCGAGACCATCAGCGCGAACGCCGTGAGCATCACCAGCCCCAGCCACTGAAGCACGAAGCCCTGCACCAGCAGCCCCGTCAACCGCACGCCCTTGAGCGCCGACACGAGCGCCGAACACGCCCACAACACCGCCAGCGCCGCCGTGAAACTCGCCACCGCCCCGAGAAACTTCCCGAACACGAACTGCCAGCGCGACAGCGGCTTCGCCAGGATCGGCATCAACGTCTTGCGCTCGAGCTCCCGCGGGATCTGCCGCGCCACCACCCCCACGGCGATAATGACCGTGAACAGCAGCGTCAGCGTGGTCGAGAGTTCGCGCAGATACACCTCGGCCCCGCCGACACCGAAAAAGTCAATCGAAGCCGCCGCCCCAAGAAACACCAGCACAAGAAGCCCCAATACGTACAGGTCCTTGCGCCGGAACAGCTCGATGAGCATGACCCGCGCGATGGCCCGCTCCGCGCGCAGACTCCGGTCGGCCAACATCACTCGCCCTCCACGATCTCGGCGTACAGCCGCTCGAGACTCTCGTAGCCGTGGTCCACGTCCTCGAGCGTCGCGCCCGCCGCCAGACAGCGCTCGAGCAGACGCGGCAGCTCCTCGATCGTCCTGGCGACCAGCACGTACGAGTCCATCGCCTCCGCAAGGCCGGCCTCCCTGACCGCCTCCGCACACGCCGGTCCGCACGCCGCCTGAAGCCGCTCCGCCTCCGCCGTGCGCACCCGCGCCCGGTACGAACGGTACGGCCTCAGGATCTCCTCCATCGTACCCGAGACAACCACCCGCCCGCCGTTGATGACCGCCACCCGGTCGCACACCATCTCGACCTCGCTCAGCTCGTGCGACGAGAACAGCACCGTCCGCCCCTCGGCGCGCAGCGCGAGCATCAACCGCCGCACGTCCCGGCGCGCCAGCGGATCCAGCCCGCTTGTGGGCTCGTCGAGCAGCAGCAGCTCCGGCCCGTGCAGCATCGCCTGCGCCAGCCCGAGCTTCTGCCGCATGCCCTTTGAGTAGTGCTTGATGAGCATCCGGCGGTGCGCCGCCAGCCCGACCTGCCCGAGAAGCCCGTTGATCCGCTCCTCGAGCCGCCGGCCCCGCATCCCGCACAGCCGGCCGCACAGCCGCAGAAACTCGCCCGCCCGCAAAAGCTCGTAGTAGTAGGCAACCTCGGGCATGTAGCCGAGCCGCGAGCGCGCCGCCACCGAGCCGCCCGGCTCGCCGCACACGCGGACCTGGCCCTCGTCCGGCTCGATCAGGCCGAGCACCGCCTTGATCAGCGTCGTCTTACCCGCCCCGTTGGGCCCGATCAGACCGAAAATCTCCCCGGCCCTCAGCTCGAGGCTCACCCCGTCGAGCGCCCGCACCGCGCGCGCACCTCGGCCGTAAGACATCCCAAGATCGCCGATCTCTAGAATCGGTGTCACCGTGTGCCGCTCCCGTCGCACATTCACGCGTCCACTCCCGGCGGGCAACTCCCCGCCACTTCCCCCTATCGGCAATTCCGCACGCCGGTTTAGCCGCGAGAGCGCGCAGGACCCCGGCACACGAAGGCGCTTGGAAGGCGCTTGCCCCACACACCCAGGATGCTACAATGATCCAGCGGAGTGCCGTCGGGGAAGGAACACTGCACCGGAGGAGCCCAGAGTGGCCGAAGCTGCGCCGCCCGAGCACGGACCCCAGGGGCCGCGCGCCCCAAGACGCCCCTTCTACCGCGATCCGCGCTACGTGATCCTGGCCGTGCTCATCGTCGCGATCGCCGTGCTCGCCGTCGTCAAACGGCGCGAGCTCACCGAGCTCTGGCACGAGCTCAAGGCGCTCCAGGCCAAAACCGTGCTGCTTGCGCTCGGATGCCAACTCGGAAAATTCCTGGCCGTCGCGCTCACGTTCCACTTCATCCTGCGCGTGCTCAACTACCAGGTCCCCGTCCCCTACCTGTTCGGCTCCGGCCTCGCCATGGTGTTCCTCAACCAGGCCGTCCCCTCGATGGGCACCAGCGGCAACGCCTTCGTCTACACCGCCCTCCAGCGCCGAGGCGTCTCGAGCGGCAGCGCCATCATCGTCGCCATCCTCAACCTGCTCACCTACTACATCGCCTTCTTCCTGCTCGCCATCGGCGCGGTCATCTACCTCGGCCTGGGCCACGCGCTGCGCGGCGGCCACCTTGCCGGCCTCGCCATCTTCCTCGCCATGATGATGTCGCTCTTCCTCTGGATTGATTTCCGCACGCGCACCGAGACACGCCTCCACCGCACCGTCGGCGACATCAACCGCCTCATCGCCCGCCTCACCCGCGGCGCCCTCCCCCAGGCCATCCCCGACCACTTCGTGGACGACTTCTTCGAGGGCCGCGCGCTGATCGTCCGCTCCAAGAAACGCTTCATCATCCCCGTGGCGACCAACCTCGTCATGTTCCTCGCCGACTCCGCCACCCTCTACGTGGTCTTCCGCGGCCTCGGCCACCCCGAGGTGCTCTACCGCTACGTGGTGGCCGGCTACGTCCTGGGCATCATCCTCTACACCTTCGCCTTCGTGCCCGGCGCCTTCGGCGTGTACGAAGCCGGCATGACGGGCATGTTCGTCGCCCTGGGCGTCGGCACACACGCCGCGCTCGCCGCCACGATCATCTTCCGCGGCTTCAACTTCTGGCTCCCCATCCCCCTCGGCTTCGCCATCTACCACGCCATGACGAACCGCCGACGCCCCACGCCCGCCCCGGAGCCAGCCCCCTCAAGCGAACCCACCTGATCCGCATTCCCCACAGCGCGCAAGGCACGGAAAAAAATAGGGACAGGGGTCCTGTTGAAAAAGCCCCCCTTTGCTCTTTTCAGCTTTGCCCCGAAGGGGGTGCATAGAATAGCCCAGGGTCAGCTTTGCCCCGAGCCTGTCGAGGGGCGAAGCGCCACCCTGGGTCGAAGGGCA
>Ga0180432_10004230_pt1 | contig 19845 bp, 24 predicted proteins | sample SS_ome_10_FD_132414 | JGI IMG/M metagenome (GOLD analysis project Ga0180432, IMG submission 132414) | Hypersaline lake sediment archaeal communities from the Salton Sea, California, USA - SS_1_MS_2 metaG | ecosystem: Environmental > Aquatic > Non-marine Saline and Alkaline > Hypersaline >...
AACCCAGAACCACTCACTTAACAGGTGAAGTATCTCTGCTCTACACTGTCGCGGACCGTTTTTTCAAGGAACTGATGACGACTCTAACACCTGGCCAAGAACCCGTCAACTAAAATCGACATCGGCTATACTTGTAGTCGTCGCTCCACTTGGAGGTTCGGCACTTCTCGCACCAGTTGACGGGCACCATCTTTCTGATGTCTCTCGAAGTCATTCTGTTCCTCCAGATACTTGCTGGTTGTAGAGGTGACCGTTGCGTCGGGCAAAGTCCACGGGAACTTTGGGCCAGTGTTTCTTTGCCAAGGCCCGGCCTTCGCCTCCCGGCACCTGCGCGGTGAACGTGAGCCGGGCGTTACCGTGCTTTGGCTTGAACGGGCTGGGCTGGTCGAACACCAACGTGACCGAGTCCAGCCCTTCTATATCTTCGGTGACAAGCACCTTGATGATCTTTGCCGTGTTAGTCTTGGTGATCGCCGCCATGTGTTCCTCCTTTGAAACTCGGTGAAAGTGAGACACCCTACACAACGACCACTTGTTCTGCCGCTGTGCAGGGTGCCAAACCAAATACCGGTGTCAGGACCCAAGATCACCTCCATGGATCAGAAAGCCAGGTCCGTACCCCGTGCGCCAGCCGTACTGGCCGCAACGTGTCAAACGCTTTCAGGATGACACCCACCAACCCTATCGCGAACAGAGTTATACAAATGGGCTGCTGCGGTTTTCAAGCCTGTGTGGTTACACACAGGATCAACCGGATACTTGGTGCGAACGGTGGGACTCGAACCCACAAGCCCAAAGGGCACCTGGACCTAAACCAGGCGCGTCTTCCAACTTCGCCACGCTCGCATTTGGTCAGGAGGGGAGGAGTCGAACCTCCGTGTACGGGCGCGACCCGCAACCTGGCCTCTCGGTCACCTCCTGAAAGAAAACCCGAACCAGGGTGGTATCACACTGGCGACTCCACCGAAACAGCTTCCTGGCCCACAACTCACACGCTTCCAAGCCTCCCGCCTTTTGATTGGCGGTATCTCAAGGACGGCTTCACGTGCTTCGTGCCCTGGTTGCCGGTTTCGGTTTCTTGGTCTCCCACCTATGCTTCTCAGATCCGGGCTAAGTGCCAACACCGGGAACAGGCCGGGGTGGTGACCTGCCCTGTTGTTGGATCCTTGGTGTCTATTTTACCTGCGCCGCGAGTTCCTCTTGGCGTTTCTGTATGGTTTCGAGAGACGCCTGACTCCGTGCCTGGGCTTCGGCGGCGAGTCTGCTCTGACACACCTGGCATGAAGCCGTTCCTTTGTTCGTGAGGTAGGCGAAGAGCCAGCCGATACCCCAAAGCCCTCCGGTTAGGATCGTGAACAACAGGTGCATACCGTGGTTCGTCTTCGGCCTGATGTGCTCGGTGACACCACCACACGCACGGCAAGTTTTGAGGGCAGTTTCCATTTCCATGATACGCTCCTTTGTTTGTGACACACCTAGTGCCGCAGCATGGAGTCGAACCCGCTCGTTGCGGTGAGTTCCGCAACACGTGTCATCACTCGATGATGGAGGCGTCAACCAGCTCGTTAAAGGACGCGCTACGGCAGAATGAATGAGTAGAAACGACCCTTCGGGGGACCGTTCGGCGATCAACTGAACGGTGGGGCCCAGGCTAGGTCTAAACCACACGTTGCATCTACACTAATGCTCCAGCATGACAGCACCTCGACTGCGTGAAGCGTTGATAGACACAAGGAACGGTCTTTCATCTACTCAAGAGCCTAGAAGGAGACTCGAACTCCTGACCTACGCATTACAAGTGCGTAGCTCTACCAACTGAGCTATCTAGGCACAGGGTCCAAGCACGTAAGGCAGACCCTAATAAAAATTAATTACCTATATTTATAGTAAGGTGGAGGCGTCGGGGATCGAACCCGAGTCCAGAAACCCTCACCACCCAGCTTGCTACACTCATGTCTCCGGTACAGTTCTTGACCGCCTATTAGCCCCGAAGCAGGCATAGACGGATGCACCTGGTCTCTAAGTTTTCGTGTGCGGTAAAGGCCAGGACCGCCACACCTTATCCTGATTTACGGCGCTCGGTCCGATTCCTACAGGCACGGAATCGGTGAACGGACGGCTCGCTACGCGGCCATCGGAAGTGTTTGCTGTTCGGCAAATCTAAGGTCCAGTCTCTATAACCCTGTGAACTGGATCAGGGGAGTGCTACCGAGAAGATCGTTGGTTCCTGTCGAAACCAAATCGCCCCCAGAAAGACGGACCGTGAAGACCCTACCGCGAAATAAAGAACCACGGCCCGTCCGAAATTGGGTCAGTACGGACCACGCGTACACCACGTGGCCTCAAGGACCCAATGCGAAAATCCTAGTGTTCAGTTGCCAACGATCCACGACCATGATCCCGAGTGTGGCATAGTGCAGTACAACATGTCAACAAAAAAATGAACGGGTGATCGGAACACAAAACCAGACGTCAGACGCCGTGGTCTTCGGACAGATTATCCATATAGGCCTCGATGTCCATGGTCTTGACGCCTTCCACAATCTGCAGCATTCCAGTGTTGCAGATGCCGAATCGGTCAAACGACACGGTCAAGTTCACGGAACACGTGCCGTCCTTCCTGACCACGATCAGCCTGCCGTCGATATACTTACCATCGTCCGTGTCCCGAATTCGAACCCGACGACACTTCTCTTTCTTAGGTACGATCAGATCGTCGTCGAAGGCGTCTTGGAGCGCATCAAGAATCTGATCCGGGATCCCGGGATAGCCGGGAGGCTCTACAACCAGCTTGAGATTTCGAGGCGGATCGTCTGCTACCCGGTTGTGCCGGACAGTCCCCAAACCACCCGCTAAGCTCGTTGGTTGTATGCGTGGAGCAGATGCCCCGGGCTTAGGTCCGGGACCTCCACGTCCCTCACGGGTCTTGGTCAGAGGTCCCTCGAAGTCCGGATAGGACCTGCCTGTACAGATGGCGCTGATGGCTGAGGTCGAGATCGAAAACTTACGGGCTAGTTCCGTACAGCTTGCGCCCCCCGACCTCAGCTCTCTAATGCGAACCACCTGTTGTCTAGACATTGGGGCTCGTGGCATGATCAGCTCTCATCAATGCAGTCAAACCGGAACTTGCCTGGGCACTTCTTGCAATCGGGGTCCTTCTTGTTGTACTCCCCGAAACACTCGGGAACGCTGCTGACCTTCTTCTCCGAGGGGCTGGGGCCTGAGGGACGTGTCCCGTTTTTCCCCTTGCGGACACGGGGCTTGTCCTCCTCTTCTTCGTCAAAGTCCTCGGCAAAGGACACGGGGCTGTCATCGTCGTCATCGAGAGCCACGACGTTGATGTCTTCCTCCGCGTCCAGGTTCATGCGCTTCTTGGGAGCGCTGCTCTTCTTGCCACCCTGGGTCCTGCCGTCTCCGTCCTCTGGCACGTGCTTCTCGACCGACTGAGCCAGGTCGTCGAGGGAGTCGTGTTGATAGATGTCCTCAATGTCGTAGTACTCGTACTCCTTCTCCTCGGACGTCAGGGCCGAGAGCGTACCGATCTGGCAACTGTAGCGACTGGTCGAGGGTTGGGTCTTGTCGTACTGAACACGGAGGTCACAGCCTTTCTTCGCATGCTCCGGTCCGTACATCTCGCTCTCGTCCTCGTAGTGATCCTCGTTCAAGAGGCCCACAGACTTCCGAACGGCGATGGCCATCGAGGCACCAATCTCCCACAGACGAACGGGGTTCGGGTCACCCTGCTTCTGGAGCTTGCGGTCGATCACGTTCTGGAGGTAGACACGAGAGGCCCGAATCTTTGCCTCGCACGCCGGACAGCCACGATCCTCCCAGCTCTCGGTATCTGGGTTGAAGTTGGCGCAGGTGTTGGCGAAGTTCTTGCCTCGCTCGGTACGGAACCAGTGGACAGCTGTGCAAAACACACCACCCACCGGACGTACACGCATCCACTTCCCGTTCGGTAGGACCAGGAACTCCACGTTGTCTCGCCAACTGGTTCGGCCACCCTTAACTTCGGTCCAGGACTTCATGCCCATTGTAGTCTCCTTAGGTATTGTCTGATATGTCTTTACCGACTAGCGTCACTTGGTCTTCCAAGTTATGTCTCTTAGTTCCCTGGTTAAGCGGGTAATTGCGTAGTCGATGATCTTCAAGATCATCCGCCACTTCTGGATCTCGACCGCACCGGACAAGGGGCTGTCCTTTGCCGTAACGGCGTCACCGTAATCCTCTATCGCTTTATGAGAGTTGTGCGGCATGCTTCCTCCTTCGTGCGTACCACTTCTGCCTCAAGTACTCTAGGGTCAGGGCCCGGGGTCCGGCCCCGGCGGGCATCAGGTCCCACATACCGAACATGAGACCCAGGAGCTTTCGCTCGACCTTGGTCAAGACCTCCAACACAAACGGCTTGTCCACGTCTTCTGCCTGGTCACCAGGATCGGAATCGGGCTCGGGAGCAGGTACCGTATCAACCAGTTCCACGGTGTTGCCCTCACCATCCTCCAACCGGTAATTGAGGGACAGGCTGAACGCGGTCTGGATGTGCCGATCCACGTCGGCGATGGTCTTCTCCGGAAGTCCGACCTCGTACGCGACCTCTGCACTACGAACCTCTCCGGACTTGGCGTAGACCACGCTACGAGCCCGTTCAATCTTCTTCCACTTCTGCCAGCTGGCCGAGGGAACCGGTATCGTGTTGGCGGACTCCTTGACGCTCTTTAACAGAGACTGCCGTATCCACAGCTTGGCAAAATTCGAAAAGCTGCCTTTTGCAGGCTCGTAGTAAACGATGGCCCTACGAAGACCGGGGATCCCATTCTGAAAGTTGTCCTTGATAGAGTGTGGGACTTTTGAGATGGAGGCAGCATGATCGTACACCAACTTGTAGTAACTGTTGTAGATTCTGTGTTGGATCTCCACCACCTTCTGAACGGTGGAGTAGACGTTACGTACTACAGCGGAAAGAGAGTGAAGGCTGCCGCCAACGGACTTTTCGGTCTCCTGCATCTGAAGAAAGAAGGGGATGGCGGCGTCCGTCACGCCACCAACCTGGCTTATATGCTGAGCCACGATCAGGTCCCACATAGGATACATGATGGTCTCGTCGAGGAAGGCCACCACCGTCTCCTCGACACGGGCCCGCATAAGACCGGCGTCAAACAGCAAGGCTCCAAGTTCGGGTTTCCGGCAGTCGAAGACCCAGGACCCGAGCACGGCAGGTGCGTGGCACAGGAACTTGTGATCGGATGCTGTATACAACTGTCGAGGACACGGAAATTCCGAGGGGAGGTTCCGCCACTTGGTAGCAGCACTCTTTTTCCGCTTACCCTCTACCTGTAGATATGCACGGCCTTGCGTCATTCCGGTTGTGATGGGGGTAAACAGGTTCCGGGCCAAGTACTTCTCGGCAAAGAACGTGTTCGAGCTGATGTCCCGCACGGCAGAAAGCAGTAGGTCACGGATCTCGGCAAAGAGCTTGGCCAACTCGTTTTGAGGCAAAAGAGGGGCCTTCTTGAAGATGTAGGCCTTTAGCCTCCCGTCCAGGTCGTCAGACTGCTGCGCAGCTCCGTCAACGACGTCATCGTCATCGAGAGACCGTGCCAACACATTTACGTCTACAGGGAGAGGGGAAACCATGCTGAATCTCCGTACACTTCTACTCAACACGCCACAGCTCAATATCGAGCGTGCCAAAAACTGCCGAGGCACCATTCGTAACGTGTCCTTTGGAGAGGACCGTGACGGGGTCTTCAAGCAGGTGATAGCACAGACCAAGAGCGATAGTGGGCAAGGTCCATACAAGACCCGGATCAAGTTCTACTACGCCACACAAGGTCCTTTACCGGAGAACCCAGATATGTGGGTGCACTGCTCGTGTCCGGCCTTCCTCTACAATAACGAGGTGGCTCTGGCCTACCACGGCAGCTCCGAGGTAATCACGTCCAACGGCAGGTACCCCAAGATCAAGAACCCGATGATGGACGCCTATCTCTGCAAGCACCTGGTGTGCATTCTGGCCCGAGCCAAGAAACGCAAGGGCAGAAACGCGGATCAACAGATTGCGAAGTTGCGTGAGATGAGGGAAGTAGCGTGGTCTCGGGACAGAGGTGCGGATGGGATCAACGTCAACACGCTACCGAAGCGTTTCCGTGACGCGCTGAAGAAGACGACGAGAAAGACCAAGGGCAAGATGGCACCAAAACCCAAGGTCCGAAAACTCAAGAACGCGCCACGGTTCAAGAAGTCAGCAGGCCCCGGTGTGGGGATGATACGAAACCGACCTGTTTACCAATCACCGTTGAAAATCTCTGACGACTAGTCGGACAAAGGCACGTCATCCAGGGGGTTGGTCATGACCCGAATGCCCCTGTCTGCCAGTTCCTCGCTCGTCATGTACTGCGAAAGACCCGACTCGACAATCGAAGGCTGCCTGATCAACGACACCTGACTGACGTCAGACGCCCGACCCTGTTCCCTACTCGATACACGAGACTTTGACAGGTTCCCGGTCTTGAACAGGATGCCATTCCTTCCAATCTGGTTCGCGGCGTCTGCCCCTCCCCCAATACGCTTTCCGTGTTTCGGGTCGACGAATATCTCACCTATACGTCCGGGAGCGATGGGTGCGTCCGCCAGTTGACGCCGGAACTTTCTGTCCGCTTCCTCGACCCCGTGGTGTTTCGCGAAGTCCACGTACCGAATGGTGGATATCAGGTCGTTGTCCTGGCGATCACGTTTCTGGAAGCGCAGAACGAAGTCGATGTAGTCGTCAACGGACTCCGCGTTTCTCGCAGCTCGGTCCCAAACGTCGACCAGTTTTGACAGGGTAAAGATGTTGTGGTACGCCAGTAGCGTGGCCGACCCGTACTTAGCGGGTAAACCGAAGACGTCTGGGTATCCGACCCGTGCGCACACAGGACAAGAGCAGGGAAGGGGAGCCATGGAGATCATCTCCTTGTCCCGTTTGTAATGACGCTTGCCCTTCCTCTTACTGTGGTCACGGTCCTCGGACCCGACGTTGGGTCGCTGAATTCTACCACGGGCGTCCACGTGGAAGTAGCAACGCCACTTCATCGAGTCCAGGAAGTTGGTACTGTCGGACGTGAGAAGAGGAACGTAACGACCTGCCCACGCCATTGCCGGTACCTTGATCCCCGAACCACCCACTGCGAAGCGGTGAATCCGTTCCGGCGCCCGATCCTGCACCATGGTCATGACAGACCTGAAGTTGGCCATATCCGAGCCATGGTGATCCGAGCCTATGCCCCAGCCACCACGGAACCTATCGTGTTCGACGATAGACGCCCACTCACGGACCTGTTCAATGGTGAAGCCGTGCACCACGTTCATGAGCTGGAGCCCGTCACGTGCGTAGTCGGCAAACACGTCGTTGTTGCGTTTTTGGACCTCGGCACAAGCATTGAGCACGTTGTCGTACTTCTGGTCCGTGGGCTTTGGCGGCAGGTCGAGAGCAGTGCCCTCGTGGAGACCCATGCGGTTGTACCAGTCGATAGCCGCGTACGGATCGATGTAGTCGATGGTACCGACCTTCAACTGGTTGCCGCCGGAGTCCCCCATCAACGTATAGGACGTTCCGTGTGCGAAGTTCGTGTTGTAGAGTCCTGAGTGCAGACCCGCCATCGGGTAGCTCAGTAGAATATGCGAAAGGAAGGTCTCGGCAAAGGAACCCGGGTCGTAGATATTGGCCCTGAAACACTCGTCGAAGGTCTCGGCCAGTGGACGTTGGTGGTCTTGGTACCAGGTCATGCGCAGGACCCGGTCAGGTAGCTTCACACAGCTGAGTCGTGCCTGCTCGTCGTACTCCGCGACCATGCTTTCGACGCCCGTACGCCCGTACGTAATGTAGCACCACCCATTGGTCAACCAATCGTCAGTTACACCGGCCGGAATCCACTTGTACATGCTATACCCTCTTTGCAATCAGATCACGAACGTCGGCCGCAAACTCCAAGGTCTCGCGTAGTACCCGCTGTAGTGCTCCAGGTCCATCAATCGCGTGAACAGAAGGGATAACGAAGTCAGAGAGCTTCCGTCTGTAGGCATCGGAAACCGGGTAGGTTTTCAGAACAATGTGGAGACTGGATACCAGGATCAAGAGCGTGGCTGCTTGCTCCGACTCAGCCAACCGGGCTTTGAGCGCTGACCTGGTCTTGACGATCAACCTACCGAACTGTTCGAGGATTTTTCGGATCTCCATTACCGGCTCCTCCTCCCTAACCACCTGTCCATCCAGAACCCGAAGTCTTTAGAGAAACACACCGCTTGGAAGTCGCAGTACTTGCCTTCGTGGTAACTATCGCAGTTTCTGTAAATGTTGTCAACATCACCCGCTGCAAGTTGGGCACTGATCTCGGAGTAGAGTTCCAGCGCGTCCTCGAACTCATCACGGTAGGCCGGTACCTCCAGAATCTTCCACCTGGTCTTTGGGTCGGCTCGGTCCACAAGCAACACCAAGACCTTGGTGAAGGCCTGGGGTACGAAACCATCACGTTCCAGGATGTTGGCATAGGCACCTAATTGGTGCATCCAGTAGGGACGTTTCTCCAGAATATCCTCGAAGGTGTTAAGGGCCTTGTACGTTCGCCAGCCTGTGGATTTGATGTCTAGCAGGTACCAGTCCACGCCATCGAACCACACACCATCGCAGTGTCCCGAGAAGTCACCGTGAACGACCCGCAATTCCTTATACGTGAACTGCCCACCACAGGCACAGGAGTCAGGACGGAAACCGGGTCCAATCTCCCTTTTGCACTTATCGCACGTCCACAAACCAAACAAGTTCCTGCTTCCATAGAACTTGCCTAACCACCGCTGGTACACCTCGTGAATGGTGGTGCCTACCGACATGTAGAGGTCACCACCGAAATCCATCTTGTTTGGTACCTGCTCCCGTGCCATGGAAATGGCTAGAGCCATCGGACAGTAGGGAAGAGACGAGGCACGAAAGGAGAACGGTCGGCTTGAGAGCGTGGTTTTGAATTCCCAGGCTTTCAGCTCGTTCAACGCCGATTCGAGAGATTTTCGCGGTTTCATTGACAGCCTTCCGGCATATGTTACACTGCACGTACGTTGTTGACTCACTCTTTACACGGAGAACGGAACATGAACTTCATCCAGCGTCTTCAGGCTTCCTCGGCTCTCGGTCAGTTCTTTCTCGGACTGTTCATCACAGTCTGCGGTCTCCTCGGTCTGTTCATCGTGTGGTACACTAATGACCCCATGCCATCCTACCAAGTGACATCCTTGTTCTTGGCAAGCGTCTTGTGTCTGTTCAGTGGACAGGCATTGGCATTGAGCGCATGGGTGAAGAGCTGTGAGTGGAAACGTCGCAACTACAAGAAAAGGTCTTGACCCCCACATACAGTATGGTACAGTGCAGTATAACCTGATGGGAGATGCGGTAACATGGACCCCAAGCACGAGATCAAGAGCCTGCGAAAACTCATCAACAATCTAGCCAAGAAAGAACACACGACCGACAGCATAGTGCAACTGCGTCACATTCGGATCCAGCTCGAAGCCCTTGTGGATCTGGGCCTTCCTGCTCTCGTCAAGAGGGAAGTGCCATCGACGCGTGAGGACTTCGACCCGATCAAAGCCCTCCTGTCCATGAAACGACACGCCGTCTGCTACCTAGACGTAGGTAGCGAACACAACTACAAACAGTTTACCGTCTACGCTGAGTGCGGAAGTCACTCGTCCGCCGAAGAACGGATCTACATGACCCTAAAAAACGTGATCGTCACCACGGACAGGGAATATGAAGGCCAATGGATCTTGGCCAAGGAAGACATTCCCAAGATCGTGATCGTGGTAAAAGAGGCTCTACGCCACCATACTTCACATATCCAGATCATAGTACACAAGGACTTTTGTTCTTGGTCCTGTAACGACGTACAGATCAACACCGGGAACAGTAGGTACACAGGCACACTCGTAGATGAACACAAGACAAGATACGACACGTTCCTGGACCGTCACTACCGCAACGAAGACGGGCAGGACCTCCCCAGGATCGAAGCACGGGCATTCACCGGACTCCTGCCCTACCTGCCACAGGAATACCACAAAGAGCACTTGCAGAAGGTGCAGGTGATGAATAATGAACTCGTGGCCACCGACGGACACAGAGTGGGTGTGGTTCGTCCCCACGACCTGCCCCACGACCTTCCTCGGCTTTCCGTGCCTGTGGCTGCACTCAAGATGCTGAAGGACGCAAAGGCCAGTCACGTACGTCTGAAGTCCGTGACCAAAAAGCAGCTCGACGTTGCGGAGTTGGTAGTAGCTGTACGTAGCCCAAAGACCGAGGCCAGTCTTCTGTACGTTAATCTAGGAACGGACATCACCTACCCCGACTACAGGGCTGTGATTCGGGGCAACACGAACCCCAACGGCAAGAAAGCCGAGAAGATGGGTAGGTTCACCACCCGGTCCCAGATCAAGGCCTTCGTCAAGACCGCGAAGAACCTGAACTTCACGAACAGGGACACGGTCGTGGCGTGGGGACACGGTGACCAAGGTTTCAGCTTCTACCCATCAATAAGGAACGTAGATCAATACCAGCTGGAAGACTCTGGACAGGTGAACGCTCAATACTGGGAAGATGCGCTGATGCTGTGCCTGGAGTACAGACAGCCCACAGTCACGATATCAGACAGCTGGTCCGGTATCGTGTTCGAGACCTGCTCAGAGTTTGGAACCGTAAAGACACTTGTGATGCCCATAGGCAAACAAAAGGAGACGACATGACCGAAGCAAAGCCCACGTACAACCTGGAAGCAGGCATAGAGCGTTTCTGGGATCTGATAAAGACAGGTATCTCCGGTGACGAAGGGCTCCGTGGAGATATGCCTCTCCAGAAAGCGTTCGCGCTCCTGGCGAACACGCAGTACCGGGCCGAAAGCCAGGCCCAAATCACCTACCTCAAACGTATACGGGGACGGGCCATAGCCATGCTTCAAGAGGCCTACCAGGCCCAAGAGTTCATGGTCTTGGGACCAGACCAAGCCGACCACGAAGGTTACGCGATCCGTGCCGTCGTCATAGAGGACGAGGAAGAGGATCTGATGTGTGAGGGTCTTGACGTTACGGTGAAGGTTGAGATGGTGCCATTCCTAAACAGCAGTGTACTCCTCGTAGACATAGACCTCCCGTTCCAGATACTGGCCCAAATGCGTTTCGGGGACCCAGGAGAGTGGATCGAGCTACGACTGCGTGGCGTGGTAGATCCCTACCTCGAAGGGGGTGTGATGGAACAACGTGTGTTCCTGGACTACTTGAGGAAGAAACGCGAGTTCGAACCCGCCTACAAACGCATGAGAAAGGCCGTCGAAGCCCAGGTCCAAGGCAGGAGGCTGCCTAAACCCGTCCACAAAAGGAAGAAGCCGGGTCTCGGAGCCCCCAACCCCGCGACCGATCCCCCAGACACCGGAAAAGACGACCGGCCCTCGGACAGCTGATGCAGCAACAGCATTGGATAGAACGCCACATCCGTGGCGAGTTGGCTCGTAAGGGCTTCAACCCCAAGAAGACAGGAACAGGTCAGAAAGCCTACCTGTGGATCCCATGCCCCTTCCACCAAGAATCAGCAGCGTCGTTCGAGATCCGACTAGACGGCAAGTGGTGTCGATGTTTCGGCTGCGGTTGGAAAGGTGACTGGGACCGGATGGCTCACGAGCTGGGTTTGGCCGCGCTCTTCACCGACGACAGCCTGGCCAAGCACGAGTACGAGATTGCCGACACCCTGCGCTACCTCAAGGACAAACTAAAACAGGATGCAGAACTACACATCGTGTCGTTGCCTCCAGGAGTAGAGCCCTGGCGCTCAAAGTCCTACCGAGGTATCAGCCTGAAAACCCTCAAAACAGTACCCACGTACCTCTGGTACGACGACAAGTTCCAGACCGAGAGGATCCTGTGGCCGGTGTTCGTGCTGCGGAAGCTCATGGGGTGGGTCAGCAGACGCCTAGACACCGTGGACGTGGCACGCTACTTTAACATGCCGGACACGGCAAACGAGGAGTGGGTAGCTGCATCTCTGTTCATGATCGACCACGTACCGGGAGACGTGGCCGTGGTCGTCGAGGGACCGGTTGACGCGCTGTTCCTCCAGGAACATGGGATCCCTGCCGTGGCGTTTTTGGGCGGAGGTTGGTCACAGCAAAAGACCTACCTGCTCGCTGCCAAGGGCGTAAAACGCGTTTTCATCATCCCGGACAACGACCCGGAAGACGAAGACGGGAACAAGGCGGGAGACGGGAAGGCGATCAAAGTCTACGAAGCTCTTAGGTCCATGTTCGATACCAAGATCCTCCGTCTACCGAAGAAGTTCGGGGACGCGGCGGAGCTGGACCTTCCTACCATCGAGAAAATCAAACGCGTGGTGCTCAGGGTACGGTAGTTGGAGTAGAGGCGGGCTTCCACGCGGCTGCAATCTCCGACCCGACTGATTGTGCCGTGTCCAACTGGACCTTCGAAGCACGAGCGATCTCCGTTGCCGACAAGGGCGGCGTGGGCCCACCCACCTGAACCAGTTCTTGCGCTGAAAGCAGTTGGCTCATGGTCAACGAACCTTGGTAGGCATTGATCGTGTCCGCATACCGATGAAACTTCGGGTTGGTCCTCGTGACCTGAAGACTGATGGAGTAGCTGACCTTGTTCGGGTCGTCGGACGACTCGGTTATCGAAGGACCTTCCTCCGTGAAGTGGGCCCGGATCGTCATGTCAGGGAACACCATACTGTTGTACACCAGGTGCACGTAGTTCGGTTGCCCGTTCGACAACATCGGATTCTCGTCCATCATCTGGAGTAAGCGGTAGTAGTTGTCGAGACCTGTTGGCATCTTGTAATCGAACTCGACGGGCTGTCCTCGTCGAGCGCCCGGCTTCCTGCTGACTCGGACCAAGGACCCGGTTGTGAACTCCAAGGTCAGGGTAGGCTCCTCATAGAGCGTCCAGCCCATCTCCGATCTGCGGTTCTGGTAGTGGACCACGGAGTAGTGACGTAGTTGCTGTATCGACACCCTACGTTTGAATGTCCAGGTAGCTGATTGGGGATTGATGTAGAACAGGATGTAGGTACTGTCCTTCGGCACACCATACCCCGCGCCTCCTGCCCATGACCTTTGGGTCGTGAGCAAGAACGGCTTCCTTTGAACACCACCTCGCTCACCCTCGTCTTTCGACTGGACGAGCGACGCGTTGGTCACAGCACGTAACGCGTCTTCGATCTTGGAAGTCTGTACCGATTGTTTGGATGGCATGACCTATACCTTATGGCATGTGATCCTGCCTAGAGACTAAGAACCGAGGACCGTCAGTCGGAGGACACGGCGGGCGTCTGCTTCTCGACCCACTTGCGGACGCTGGCGTCCGACATCATGGCCAGCATGTACCCGAGGTCCTCTTCGGTGAAGGTCGAGGCGATTGCCTTCAACGCACGAAGAGCGGACTTCGAGCTGATCTCCTTGGTTTTCAGCTGGGCCGTAACGGCGATGACGCGGGCGTTGACGTTCTCGTTCTCGATGGAGAAGGTGTCGACCTCTGCGTCCTGCTTGTAAGCACCGGCCCGGGCATTTTTCCGCTTCGTGGAGTTGGCTCGCATGTAGTCCCGCATCTCGTCTGCGACTTCCGGGTCCTGCATCTCGGCCTCGGCCACGGACTCCGGAATCAAGGACAACATCCCAGCTTCGAGGACACGACGGAGATCCTGGGACCGCCTCAGAGATTCGGGGGCCACCTTGTCACTGATGCAGATCGGGAACTTCACGGCGGGGATGACGATGGGTACGGGCTTGTTCGTTCCACTCTCCATGAACGTGACGTGCACATTACCCAAGATGGATCCCTCTAGCTCGTCCGTCATGTTGCGTACGTACAACCGGTTGTCGGACTTCAGCATCTTGTCAAGTTCACGAAGGATGGTGAGAGGGTTGTCAATCTCTTTGTCAGCACGCTCCGCTGAAACACGAAACGTATCTTGACTGCTATCTTTGGTCTTGGCCATGATCAGTATCTCCTGCCTGGTAAAAAACACGCGAGCTAATTCCAGCCACGTCTTTACAGGAGACCAAAAGACCCGATCATCTGAAGAATGCCGTATCCGGTGGAGAGAGGAGGACCGGTGTGGATTTTGTATGCCATGGACCGGAACTGGTAGTCCACGGGACGTGTACTGAGCTTGGCCACGGCCGAACGTCTGCGGAACAGCCCCATTTTGGTCATAGGAACGTTTGAGTCCAGCCAATCCCGCATGTTCTGCGCCAAACCGTCCAGACTACCAAAGTGGTCGTAGTCCAAGGACGTCGTTTGTCCTGAGTTGTGGTTCACAAAACCAGAAGCAGTAAACCCAGGGGAAAGCAACTCACACCCTTCAGGAAGGCAAGGATCTAACACTCGAACTTTCCCATGTGCTGATATATCTGTGACAGGCTTCCACAGATAACGAGTCCTGAGCAGGAAATCAATTGATTCAAACAAGTCTGGACGCAGACGTTTAACTACATCTGACCTACCGTCGTCCCACCATTTCTGCACATGATCCCATGTAGTGTATTTGGCGTAATGATCACCATGATCCCAATGCAACTGAACACGTTGCTTCTTCCCGCTAGCGTCTGTGTGCCACCCGCAGGGCCCAACATTAGGTAGCAAGCTCCTAATGTTTCGGATCGTCTCGAACACCGAGGAGGGGATAGCCTCCCTCTGTGTGTAGAACTTCGACAGAGTGCATGGGCCTCCTTTATACTGGAACCCAATTTGGTCAATATACCTACGTAGGCTTGGACCGCGAACCGTGACATTACACCCGCTGTTCCTGCTTACAATACCAAACCGAAGCAGAAGCGTTTGAAGTTGAGAACGAAGCGTTTTCGAGAACGAAGAAAAAATGATCGAATTTTCGCTCCAACAACCATCTCCGTCGAAATAGGATCGAAGGAACTCTGCAGCAAAAGACAAAGGGGCTTGAAGAATACACCAAGGGATCTCCTTCTCCCTGCTCCCCCAATAACCCAGCCCTACTGATGCCATAAACCTCCTCAACCGAACCCCAGACCCTATGATGTGCATAACATCAGACTTTTTAGGTCCGATACTGGGGTCGTATGAGTAAGAACCTTCCACGTCTATAGCGTCATGAACCTCTGGCTCCACCCCAAACGTATCATAGAAGTCCTCCATGTACCTGTCGATGAGTTTCTGGCTGGTGTTGGTGAAAGAAAAAATGTTGTACTGTGTCGCCCAACCGTCAGCAACCAAAAACCCCAAAATACGGGACAGAGGTTTGGTTAGTCTTTTAGGAAGATTGTACGGTGTATTAGCGGCATTTGTGCCAGGAATGTCAGCATCGAACTCAACTTCCCAAAACCGCTCAGACTCTCCGTGCGCGTCAATACCGACAAGGTCCCCTTCCTGCATATCCTGCAGTTTACGCCACTCTGTCTTGAGTGTCACAGTATCCAACACCAAAAAGCCGTGCCCTTTTGTGCAGCGGGTCTCGTACCCTAAATCCGTACGAACATTCCAGACAAGACGTCTACCAAGATCCCACAAGAACTTCGGAGTCTTGGTTTCAGATCCTAGGCACACATTGTAAGAGCACGGAATTTGCACTGATTCCTCGTCAGAAGCCTTGAACACTCCGACATCCTCCAATATAGACCAGAAGGCAGAGGTGTCCCACAACCAACCACCTTTGTGGTCAGTTTTACGCGCCATATCTGATAGTCCGTACTTAGAGAACCGCATACCCAAAGCCATAGGACCCAAACCCAGACCGCAGGCTTCTACTATTTCTTGAGTTCGGAATGCTCCGGAAGGCATGTGAGTGTAGATAGCCTCAAAAATCTCCCGATCCTCCGGGAGAATCAAGGAAGAGAAAGCCAACTGTTTTTGGTTGACGCCTTTCTCCAAATGCTTGGCCTTCACCAGACCACGATCTGTACGGACCAACATCTCTTCATCGAGGCAAAACGAGAACGACAAGTCCAGCTCCAGTGTTTGCTGGCTCTTCAGAGCCCAGAACGCAGCAGCCATCACCAGGTGTGGACGCATGACGTCGGGGAAGGTCGAGATGTCGAACTGCAAGTTGTTCGGGTGATACTGACCCAAGGTCTGGATACCCAACGTCAAGCAGCGGTACAAGTCACCGTCGTAATAGGCCTGAACCGTTCCGAAGCGCTTTCGGATCTTGTCTATGAACAGACGAATGTCAGGGTAGAAGTTCAACCACAACCGGTTGATGGCCGAATAGTACTTCGGGTCGATGATGACAGGCGACAGAGGCGTGACTTGCGAGAACCAGATAGCTTGGTAGTCACCAACGGCCTGAACGTCAGCCTGGTCCGTGTCGAAGAAATAGACGTGGGTTCCGCCCTCGACGTACCGGTTGATGGATCCTGCCAGGGGAGCGGCTCCGTCCTCCGGGATTCGGTGGATGGGTGTCACCGCGCTATCGACCGTGAACAGAATGGTATCCGGAGTAGAAGCCTGAGCAATCGTCAGCTTGAGCGCCGTCACCTCCTGAATGAAGGTCGTATAGATTCTGTGGCTCATGCCCGGAAGCGTCACGGACGAAAAGCCGAGGTCCACCTCTCCCGTGTGTTCGTACTCCCTGACCTCGAACTTCTCGTCGACGATCAGTTGTCTGCCGGATGCCGAGACCATGACCCACTGAATTTTCCACAGACTTGACGGCGTGGTCAGCTCGGCATCGGACGGCACCGTCCACTGCGCGTCGTAGATTCCGGGGTTCATGGTCGCGATCCCGATACCTGAGGCAATGGACAGGTTGTTCGGGTCGTAGATGGCGTAGGTCGGAGACTTCGACGCATCGAAAGGTACGATGGGTATGGTTTGAGCAGGGTCCTCGAAAAACCGTCCGGTGAACGTGGTCTGCTGATTTCTATATACGATCATCGTTTTTTACCTCTGTGGTGAAGTTGCCACCATTGGTACAGGGCCATGTTCGTCGCGTCCTGTTCGTGATCCGTTTCACCTAAGGCACACAAGACGTCAGGGCGCCGCTTACGGAAGGACTTCCAGTCCGTGGGTCGAATGAGACGGCAGGGACAAGGACAGGTAGCGGAGATGATCCCGATCATGAGATTCACCAACTCAATGGTGTGGCCTGTGAACTTACCTCTGAACTCAAAACGCTCGCAGATCACGTGCGAATCACCGTCTATTTCTAGCTCGGTAAGCAGGTCCCGGAACCGAGAACCGAAGACCAGTAGTTCCTCGTGAGTAGCTGCCTGGGGAGGTAGATCGTCGGGACCAAAGTGACGCTGATACGTCATTTTCAGGTCCATGAAGTCCGGGGACTCGGTGCCCTGAACCAAGGAAATACCCATGTTTGCCACACCGGGATCTATGCCCAGGATCTGATTCGGTACTTTTTTCATCGAAGTACTTGACCTACGCTGTGATATAGGCAATTCTCGGTAAGAGGATACACGGTAACCCGGACCAAAGGAGCACAGCATGAAAACCCCGACCGAGCTGCTCGAAAGCTGCAAAATCCACTCAACACTTCGGACAGAGGTTTCAAGCCTCGCAGAAGCTCAGGCCAAACTCCGAGAACAAGTCAAGCTGGTGGGTCTGGGACGTCCCCACTACGTGAGTGGGAAGCGCAAGAACGGTAAGTGGGAAATGGCAGCCTCGTGGCGGTCGTAGACCAGGTTACTGAGTTGTTTTTGGCGTCTGTCCCTGTGCGTAGACCGTGATCGGGTAACCGGTTCCGCCACTGGCCTTCAGGAAGACCTGGGTGTTGGCTGGATTGGGAATCACCTGAACCGTGGCGTCGCAGCAGGTCACCGCAGGACCAAGAACGTACCAGGAACCCGAGTTGACGTTGCGTCCCCAGGGCTCGATGTCAATTGATTCACCGGCACCCAAGTCCGCGTAGTAGGCAACGAACTCGAAGGGCTCGAAGTCGAAGCGCTCATCCTGGTCACCAGTCGGAACCAAAGCCCCATCATCACCGGCAATCACACGAGGCAACCACGGACTGTTCCAGTCCGCGGGCTGAGCACCATCAAACTCCACGGCGTCGATACCCGTGTCCGAAATGTAGGCGCCCTTGAGCACCCCGGCCTTGATCAGCTCCGTGACCTGCTTCTTGAAGATGACGTTACCGCCGCAATAGAAGCTCACACCGTCCAGGAACAGAGGACTGTTCCCGGGAACGATCACGGCCCCCGGATTCACGCCAAACTCGTTGGCCGCCTTGTCGATGAACCGACCAGCATCCCGGATGAAGGGGATTGCCACCCGTATGCCACGAGCAGGAACGCCCGTGAACTGCGGACTCGTCAGATCTACTTCCAAACGTACTGTAGCCATATCTCACTCCTAGTCTTCGTCTTCTTCAGGTTCGTACAGACTGTGATGGACGATGTTGTGCCGGGCCACGTCCAAAGCACCCGCTACAAGACCCAGGCTGAAGTCCTTGCCCAGCATGTGAATGTAGTTGCAGTTCATATTCTCGTCGGCAAACACCGCGACCAGGGCCTGAAACGCGAACCCCGCTTTCTTGTAGGCGTCAGCCAGATCGGGAAGAGCCTCGTGAAAAACAGCGTCATTCGGATCAAGGAACACGACCTTATCACTGGACATGAACAGGGCCCTCCATGAGGGGTACGTGGGTCAGGGGATCTTGTAGTAGATCTCGTCCTGCAGAGCACTGCGAGCAGAGATGTCATGTGATATAAGTACCCCGATAGGCTTGTTCGGGTTTTCCTCCGTCACCTTCCAAACACCAGAGCCCTCAACCTCCTTGAAGAAGTCACGGGACGTAACCAGCTTCAGCTTATCGCCCGTGATGTAGAGCTGGACCGGAGTCCAGACGTCAACCGACCAGTAGTCCCCAAACTGCATACTGTCGGAAGAACGAGGAATGTCAGCGGATATACGGATGAAGTCCTCGTGCTTGATCCTTTTTCGGAGAAAGATGTACTCCAGCCACGCGCCGTCTCCGTTCTGCTGACGAACCAGATCGACACGGAAGTCTATATAGGAACTGTTCAGACGATCTTCGAGCCCCTCGGTAGAAACCCAATCAGAATCCGTAGGGGCCTTGATCAGGATCGTACAGCCCCGAGATACCTCTTTGAAAACCTCAAGAACCGAGACGTCAGAGACTTGAGGCCGAATACGGAACTCCAAACGACCGAAATCCGCCCCGTCCATCAAAGTCCAACGAAGGGGACGGGTCTGTTGTTCTACGTTGAAACCCGTGTTCAGGGAACGAACGTCGGGAAATGAACAGTCGAAGACCTCGGACCAGGTCCCGAACTTGTCGTATCCTACTGGAATCGAGGTACCCCAGCACACCGGACAGTCCCTGCGTGGAGCCTCTTCAAGAGTCCAGCAGCTACAACGACGACCGGAGATACGACGTTGGTAGAAGTAGTAGAATCTCCGGTCTACCTCGACGGCCGTGATCTGCTTCTCCCGAAAGTAGCCGATGTTAAGCTCGGCGATCTTACGAGCGTGATCCTTCTTGACCTCAGCCGGATTGATTGTGGAGTGGTCTGTCCGACCACGATGACGCATGCTCATAGGCCCACAAGCTCCTAAACGGGAAACCACCTAGAAAGTAAGGAAGGTCCGGGCGTTCTTGAACATAGAAATGTAGTATGTTGTAATGTGCTATACCATGGGGCTCACTGACCGAATTAAAAGAGTGGATCTTGCCTTTACAGTGACTGGCGTTCTTTCAAAAAAAAAAAAAAAAAAAAAAGGGCCCCCTGGCCCCCCCCGGTGGGGGGGGGTGTGCTGTTGGAAGTGGAGAACACAGGGCATAATACAGTGGGTGTGTGGTCG